>Ga0209504_1001085_pt1 | contig 21686 bp, 21 predicted proteins | sample COGITO_mtgs_1005_FD_184791 | JGI IMG/M metagenome (GOLD analysis project Ga0209504, IMG submission 184791) | Pelagic marine microbial communities from North Sea - COGITO_mtgs_100511 (SPAdes) (version 2) | ecosystem: Environmental > Aquatic > Marine > Epipelagic ...
CGACTGGATTCTCAGCGTATAACCAATTAGCGTGTCTAGTCCTGAAATAGGTTTACACCGTTTCAGCTAGCCCGTGAGGCCTACAGCGCCCGATGCATTGCATCGGGCGTTTTGTATTTCAGGGCTAAATGGGGTCGCTCGGTGTTATAGATATGCACAGCCTCACCAACGAGCTGTCGGGCCTGTTCAAGGTTTTCAAAGCGCTCAGGCAAAAACTCCATCTTCAAAATCCCATTCACCCGCTCAGCCAGCGCATTCTGGTAGCAATCATAGCCGTCAGTCATTGAGCAGCGCACCTCATGGCGTCGGTGCAGAGCTTGGTACAGCGCTGAGCAGTACTGGATCCCCCGATCTGAGTGATGAATCAGCGAACTGCTTTTACGGCGCGTGCGTAACGCCGCCTTGAAGGCTTTAGCAACGGAGTCTGCATGCAGACTTTGGTGCACGTGATGACCCACTATTTTGCGTGAGAACGCGTCTGTAACCAGGCTCAAGTACAACGGATCACGCTGCCCGGGGAGATACGTGATGTCGGCCACCCAGACATCTTCGGAGGCTGTTGCAATCACCTGTCCAGGCCCTTCCTTGAGCAGGTTGGGGTGCCGATAAAAGCGATGAAAACTCTGCGTGGTTTTGTGGTATGCCCTCTTGGGCAGCACCAGTAAACGATGCTCGGCCAAGATGCTGAAGAGTCGATCACGGCCTACTTTCAGCTCAGGGTTCGATTGCTGATGCAGAAGATAATGCAGTTTGCGGGTGCCCACTCGCGGCTGCCGCATCCGAATGTGGCGAACGTACCGCGCGACGCTTTCTGCTTCATCTGTCCTACCGTCAATCGCTCGATTGCGTTTGTAGTAAGCCTGACGACTAATACCCATGAACTGGCAAGCCCTGCCAATAGTTAGCCCTTCGACGTGTCTATGCGTGAGGACTTGCCGGGTTGCTTTTTTACGATCGAGACACCGTAGTCGGTCTTCAATACATCCACCACGGCTTCGAAAAACTGGGCTTTCTGTGTCGCCACTTCGAGCTGCTGCTCCAGCTCTTTGATGCGCTGCTCGGGAGTCAGCGGTAACTTGGGGTCGGTCATGACACGGCTCCTGTCAGCTCGGATGGAGGCGCCTTGGCTCCAACCTTGACGACCATGCTTGCGCAACCAAACCAACACGGTTGATCGGCCCTGGATGCCATAGCGGTCTTGGGCTGCTTTGTAGCTAAGTTCGCCTTTTTCGACCTGATCGACAATCGCCAGTTTAAACGCCAACGAATAATCTCGCTGACTGCGTCGTTCACCTTCTGCCATGGAACTCTCCTGAAAAAGGACATAAAGGTGTAAACCTTATTCAGGACGGGACAGCGACCACAAAAAAGCCGGCTGAACGCCGGCTTTTTCGTATCTGCGCAACGCTATTTGACCAAGCGCCAAGCAAAAGGATAACGATAGGCCTGGCCTTCATTGGCCTTGATCCCGGCAATGATGGTCAACACCAAGGCCGCAATGCTGACCAGCACCAGCAGCGGAAAGCCGATCACCACAACCATCAGCAGGAAACACAGCAACGCGGCCAGGGCCACGCTGATCTGAAAGTTCAGCGCTTCCTTGCCCTGTGCATCGACAAACGGATCGAGATCCTTCTTGATCTGCCAGACGATCAACGGTCCGAGTAGATTGCCAAAGGGGAAAACCAGGCCGAGAAAGGCTGCGAAGTGGCAGAACATCGCCCACTGGCGGGCCTCAGGGCCGGGAACCGGTTGTGGCGTTTGGGACTCTTCGCTCATGGTGCTTCTCCTGCGTGATGGCTTGTAGTAAAGCTCAATCAGTCAGCCAGAGCTGCTTGTTGCAGTTCGAACAGCTCATTCATACCCTTCTGCGCCAACGCCAACATGGCATTCAGCTCAGCGGGCTGGAAGGGCGCGCCTTCGGCGGTGCCCTGCACTTCGATGAAACCACCGGTGCTGGTCATCACTACGTTAAGGTCAGTTTCGGCGGCCGAATCTTCCAGATAATCCAAGTCCAATACTGGTTCGCCTTGGTACATGCCCACCGAAACAGCGGCAATCATCTGCTTGAGCGGATCACCGCCTTTGAGGCCGCCACGCTTTTTGATCACTTTCAGCGCATCGATCACGGCCACCATGGCACCAGTAATCGATGCGGTACGGGTACCGCCATCGGCCTGGATCACATCGCAATCGACATACAGGGTGTTTTCGCCCAGCTTCGACATATCCAGCGCAGCGCGCAGCGAACGGCCGATCAGGCGTTGGATCTCTAGGGTACGACCGCCCTGCTTACCACGGCTGGCTTCGCGCTGGTTACGATCACCGGTAGCGCGCGGCAACATGCCGTACTCGGCAGTCAACCAACCTTGGCCCTGGCCTTTCAAGAAGCGCGGTACGCCCGACTCGACGCTGACCGTGCAAATCACTTTGGTATCGCCAAACTCCACGAGAACCGAACCCTCGGCATGCTTGGTGTAGTTGCGGGTGATACGAATCGAGCGCAACTGATCGGCGGCGCGGCCACTGGGACGTTTCATTTAGAAATACCTACTTTGAATAAAAATCTGCCGGCCATTATAGGGCCGTAAGGCTGCGCTGACATGCCGAATTGGGAGCGACCGACGCACTGCGCTACAATCTTGCGCCTTTCATTCCGACTTTTCGCGAGGTTCGCTCCATGATCCACAGCATGACTGCCTTCGCCCGCGCCGAACAGGCGAGCGCCAACGGCACCCTGAGCTGGGAGCTGCGCTCGGTCAACCATCGCTACCTAGAACCTCACCTGCGTCTGCCGGAAGCCTTTCGCGACCTCGAAGGCGCAGTGCGCGAAGCCCTGCGCAATGGCCTGTCACGCGGTAAAGTCGAATGCACCCTGCGCTTTAACGATGACAACGCCGGCAAAGCGCTGCAAGTCGACCTGGAGCGCGCCGCGCAGCTGGTCGCCGCTGCCGAAAGCGTGGCCAACCTGATCAAGCAGCCCGCCGCACTCAACCCACTGGAAGTGCTTGGCTGGCCAGGCGTGCTAGTGGCCGACGCAGCTGATCCGCAAGCCCTCAACCAAAGCGCTCTGAGCCTGTTCACTCAGGCACTGAATGAATTGAAAAACGGTCGCGGACGCGAAGGTACCGAGCTGGCCAAGCTGCTCAACGAACGCCTCGACAGCATCCTTGACCAAGTAGCTGATTTACGCGAGTTAGTGCCGCAGATGCTCGCAGGGCAGCGCCAGAAAATTCTCGACCGTTGCGCCGAAATGCACGCCGAACTTGACCCACAGCGACTGGAGCAAGAGCTGGTCATGCTGGCGCAGAAAAGCGATGTTGCCGAAGAGCTCGACCGTCTCAATACGCACGTCACAGAAGTGCGTCGCGTACTGAAAACCGGCGGGCAAGCAGGCCGACGCTTGGACTTCCTGATGCAGGAGCTCAACCGCGAAGCCAATACCCTCGGCTCCAAGGCCTTCGATACCCGCAGCACCCAGGCAGCGGTCAACCTCAAAGTACTGATTGAACAGATGCGTGAACAAGTGCAGAACATCGAGTAAGCCAAACGCCACTGCTACTCTTCGAACAACGCGTTCCAGGATTGATCCATGAGCATAACCACCGGCACCCTCTACATCATCTCCGCCCCCTCTGGCGCGGGCAAAACCAGCTTGGTCAAAGCGCTGATCGACAGCGAAGCGCAGATTCGCGTGTCTGTCTCGCACACCACCCGCGCCATGCGCCCAGGTGAAGTGGACGGGGTGAATTACCACTTCGCCAGCCGCGAGCAGTTTCACGCCATGCTCGACAAGACCGAGTTCCTTGAGCACGCAGAAGTCTTCGGCAACCTTTATGGCACCTCGCAGGAATGGGTTAAACAAACCCTGCGCGAAGGGTTTGATCTGATTCTGGAAATCGACTGGCAGGGTGCCCAACAAGTGCGCCGGCTAATGCCAGAGTCGAAATCCATCTTTATCCTGCCGCCGACCCAAGAGGCATTGCGTCACCGCCTGACCAATCGCGGCCAGGACAGTGGCGAAATCATCGAACAGCGCATGCGCGAGGCCGTCAGCGAGATGAGCCATTACGTCGAATACGACTACTTGCTGATCAATGATGACTTCGCCCACGCGTTGAGTGATCTGAAGGCGATTTTCCGCGCCAATCAACTGCTGCAAAGCCCGCAACAGCAGCGCCACAGTGGCCTGCTCAGCGAGTTACTGGTCTGACTTATCACTCGCCGGCAAATCAATGCTTCCCTTAATGCTGGTGATTTTTTAGACTATTCAGTCCGCTCGCCCATTTGGGCCTAGCTCTATTACGCATTTGCTACGAGGAACACCATGGCTCGCGTTACCGTCGAAGATTGCCTGGATCACGTTGAGAACCGCTTTGAACTGGTCATGCTCGCCACCAAGCGTTCGCGCCAACTGGCTACCGGTGGCAAAGAGCCGAAGCTGGCTTGGGAAAATGACAAGCCAACCGTGGTCGCACTGCGTGAAATCGCCGCTGGCCTGATGAGCTACGACGTCATCGCCCAAGACGAAATCGTCGAAGAAGAGCCGCTGTTTGCTGCATTCGAGGACGAGGCGAACGAGCCTCTGTAAGCCTATGCCGGGTCGACGTCGTCAGGCGCAGAGCTATCTGAATCGGCAAGGGGAAATCCCATGCCGAGCATAGACGCCCTCGCCGACAGACTTTCGACCTACCTCGACGGTGACCAGGTCAACCTGGTCCGTCGTGCTTATTTCTACGCCGAACAAGCCCACGACGGCCAACGCCGCCGTAGCGGCGAAGCCTACGTCACCCACCCGCTAGCGGTGGCGTGCATCCTGGCTGACATGCACATGGACCATCAGAGCCTGATGGCCGCGATGCTGCATGACGTGATCGAAGACACCGGCATCGCCAAAGAAGCACTGGACGCCCAGTTCGGCGAGTCCGTGGCCGAGTTGGTCGATGGGGTCAGCAAACTGACCCAGATGAATTTCGAGACCAAAGCCGAGGCTCAGGCCGAAAATTTCCAGAAAATGGCCATGGCCATGGCCCGCGATATCCGCGTGATCTTGGTCAAGCTGGCCGACCGCCTGCACAACATGCGCACCTTGGAAGTGCTGTCCGGCGAAAAGCGCCGACGCATCGCCAAGGAAACCCTGGAAATTTACGCACCGATTGCCAATCGCCTAGGCATGCACAGCATGCGCATCGAGTTCGAGGACTTGGGCTTTAAAGCCATGCACCCGATGCGCTCCGAGCGCATTCGCGCAGCGGTCAAGCGCGCTCGGGGCAACCGCAAGGAAATCGTCAACAAGATCGAGGAGTCGATCACCCATTGCCTGACACGCGAAGGCATGGAAGGCGAGGTGTCGGGCCGCGAGAAACACCTCTACGGCATCTATCAGAAGATGCGCGGCAAGCGTCGGGCATTCAACGAAATCATGGATGTCTACGCCTTCCGCATCGTCGTCGACAAGGTCGACACCTGCTACCGCGTACTCGGCGCCGTACATAACCTGTACAAGCCCTTGCCCGGCCGTTTCAAGGATTACATCGCGATACCCAAGGCCAACGGTTACCAGTCGCTGCACACCACGTTGTTCGGCATGCACGGTGTGCCGATCGAGATTCAGATCCGCACCCGCGAGATGGAAGAGCTGGCCAACAACGGCATCGCCGCGCACTGGCTGTACAAATCCAACGAGGAAGACCAGCCCAAAGGCAGCCATGCCCGCGCGCGGCAATGGGTCAAGGGCGTGCTGGAAATGCAGCAACGCGCCGGCAACTCGCTGGAATTTATCGAGAGCGTGAAGATCGACCTGTTTCCCGACGAGGTCTACGTGTTCACGCCCAAGGGCCGCATCATGGAGCTGCCGAAAGGCTCTACCGCGGTCGACTTCGCCTACGCGGTACACACCGACGTTGGCAACACCTGCATCGCCTGCCGGATCAACCGTCGCTTGGCGCCGCTGTCGCAAGCGCTGGAAAGCGGCTCAACGGTGGAAATCGTCAGCGCCCCTGGCGCACGGCCAAACCCGGCCTGGTTGAGCTTTGTCGTCACCGGCAAGGCGCGCACACATATCCGCCATGCACTGAAACTGCAGCGCCGCTCAGAATCCATCAGCCTCGGCGAACGCCTGCTGAACAAAGTGCTCGCCAGCTTCGACAGCCGTGTCGACAAGCTCTCGCCCGAGCGGGTGCAGGCGGTACTCAGCGAATACCATCAGGAAGTCATTGAAGACTTGCTGGAAGACATCGGCCTCGGCAACCGCATGGCTTATGTCGTGGCGCGCCGCCTGCTCAGCGACAGCAACGAGACCCTGCCGAGCAGCGAAGGTCCACTGGCGATTCGTGGCACCGAAGGCTTGGTGCTGAGCTACGCCAAGTGCTGCACACCGATCCCGGGCGACCCGATTGTCGGCCATCTGTCTGCCGGTAAAGGCATGGTGGTGCACCTGGATAGCTGCAAGAACATTGGCGAAATCCGCCATAACCCAGAAAAGTGCATTCAGTTGTCCTGGGCCAAAGATGTTACCGGCGAATTCAATGTCGAGCTGCGCGTCGAGCTGGAGCACCAGCGCGGCCTGATCGCCCTGTTAGCCGGCAGCGTCAATGCCGCCGATGGCAACATCGAGAAGATCAGCATGGATGAGCGCGATGGTCGCATCAGCGTCGTACAGCTCGTCGTTAGCGTGCATGACCGCGTGCACCTAGCCCGGGTGATCAGAAAGCTGCGCGGGCTGATTGGGGTTATACGCATCACCCGCGCCCGCGGTTGATACATCACACCACTCACATTCGCCGACTTTCAACCCAGCTGTACTTTGACAGTACCTGTGGCTTTCCCCCACCCTAGGCAATCTAACTGGCAGTACGCACTCAATGCGTCATTGCCATGTTTCCCTAAACCGTTTTGTAGGAGTTCCCATGAGCAAGAGCGTTATCACCAGCGACAAAGCCCCGGCCGCCATCGGTCCCTACTCCCAAGCGATCAAGGCGGGCAATACCGTCTACATGTCCGGGCAGATCCCGCTGGACCCGAAAACCATGGAGCTGGTCGAAGGCTTCGAAGCCCAAACCGTGCAGGTGTTCGAGAACCTCAAAGCCGTTGCCGAAGCGGCCGGCGGCTCGTTCAAGGACATCGTCAAACTGAACATCTTCCTTACCGACCTGTCGAATTTCGCCACGGTCAATGAAGTGATGAGCCGTTACTTCGAGCAACCCTACCCAGCTCGCGCCGCCATCGGCGTTGCCGCGCTGCCGCGCGGATCACAAGTAGAAATGGACGCTATTCTGGTTATCGAATAAGTCCCTCAGCGGGGTCATAACCGCCCCGCTCTTTTGAGGATGCGCCCATGCGCGGTCTATTTGTTGCCTTGATCACCAGCGCCCTGCTTAGCGGGTGCGCCAGCACGCCACAAGACCCCAGCGGAATATGGGTTAACCAAGCGGCCATCGACGCGGCTGTCGACGATGGCAATCTGCGTGAAGCCCTGCTCGCCTATGGCCCAAACCTGGAATGGCAGATCGACAACCAGCGTCAACAGGCTCGGTTCAGCAACGGTTTTGAGCGCGGCGAAGGCGCCTTTGAGCGTCAGGCTGACGGCCATCTAAGCGTGCACTTCCAAGGTGATTTTCACGAGTCGCTGAGCGTCACGGACGGCGAACTGCTGCAGGCGCAAAGTGATACCTGGCCCGAGCAGCGCTTTGTCCGTGTAGTGGCAGCGGCCGACCCCATTGCGCCACTTGGCAGCAGCTTCGAGCACGCTTTATACAGCGCCTACTTGGGTGGCACCTGGTTGATTAAGGAGGGGCTTGGCGAAGGCGGTTTAGTGGTGTTCCAAGCCGATGGTGGCTTGCAAGGTCTGCCGGGCGCAGAACGCTATGCGTTGTGTTTAGCCGGTGATTGCGCGGCCATGAGCGGTGAGTTCGACAGCCTCTGGCTGCAACTGGGCGACCAGGGGCAAAGCTGGTTGTTCGAGCGCGAAGGCAATCAGCTGCGCATCTTCCAGGCACTCAATCGTTCACAGATCGATGAAGTGCCTAACTTCTACAAAGGCCAGCAGCGCTGGCTGCTGATCAAGCGCTAAGCCGCGCTGAACGTTACTACTGCGCCAGAATCGCCCGGTAACCCTCGCGGTAGCTTGGATAGTGTGGCGCCCAACCCAGGGCGCGCGCGCGCGCATTGCTGCAACGTTTGCTGCCAGAGCGGCGCACCGTCGACTGCTCGGACCAATGGCTGACATCCAGCTGCTCGCGCAACCATGCCACCACCTCATGCAGCGGCGCTGGCTGGTTGTCGACGCCGATGTAGCAATCCTCCAACAGCACCCCACCGGCATCGGCCTGCAGCAGATAAGCCAGCAGCCCGGCCGCGTCATCGACATGAATGCGGTTGCCGTACAGTGGCGGCTCACTGACCACCCGATACCCCTGGCGCACCTGCTTGAGCAACCACTCGCGGCCGGGCCCGTAGATGCCGGTGAGCCTTACCACGCTGGCTGGAAGACCGCAGTGCAAGGCCAACTGCTCGGCTTCACGCATGATCCGCCCAGAGTAGCTCTCGGCTTCTGCCGGGGAGGTTTCGTCGATCCACTCACCAAGTTGCTGGCCATACACGCCGCTGCTGGAGACAAACAGCAGCCGCTTAGGCCGCTGGCCCTGTTGCGCCAGCCAGCCGAGCACATGGCGCAGGCCATCGACATAGGCCGCGCGATAACCCGCCTCGTCGTGTTCGGTGGCGGCCGCGCAATACACCAGGTAATCCAGCGCTTCGCTCGGCCAGCCGGCTGGGCAAGCTTCGTCATGCAAATCAGCGGCAACCGGACGAATGCCCTCCGGCAGCAACGCCACCGAGCGGCGCAGGCCATACACCGTCCAACCCACAGTGTTCAGCTGCTGCCCCAGACGGCCACCGACATCACCGCAACCGGCGATTAGCAGCGTTTTACCCAGCGTCATGCGCATTCCTTGTTGAGGTCACTCACGGCAGCACAGCTACCAATCCAGCCTGCTGCACCAGCTCCAACAGCGGCTGCGGATACACGCCAAGGGCGAAGGCCAATACCGCCACCACCAACAACATGATCCCGCCAGCCCGTTGCGCCCAATTAAACGGCGCATCGTGGCGATGCATGTTGGCTTCGGCCATAAACAGGGTGACCATCACCCGCAGGTAATAGAACACACCGATGGCGCTGCCGATAACCAAGGCACCCAGCAGCCACCATTGCTGCGATTGCACACCGGCTGCAACCACGTAGAACTTGCCGATAAAACCGGCCGTGAGCGGGATACCGGCCAGCGACAGCATCATCACGGTGAGCACGGCCGTCAGGTACGGACGGCGCCAGAACAAACCACGGTATTCAAACAAGGCATCGGCGTCGCGGCCACTGTAAGGCGTGGACATCAGGGTGATTACGCCGAACGCGCCGAGACTGGTCAGCACATAGGTCGCCAGGTACACACCCACCGCTTCCACGGCCAGGCCTTTGCTGGCGATCAGCGCCACTAGCAGGTAGCCGAAGTGGGCGATGGAGGAATAACCGAGCAGGCGCTTGAGGTTGTTCTGCAACAGCGCCAGCAGGTTGCCGAAGATGATCGAGGCAATGGCGATCAGCGTCAGCAGGTCATTCAACCAGCCACCGGCCATCGCCGGCGACATCTGATACAGGCGCAGCAGCACGGCAAATACCGCCACCTTGCTGGCCGTGGCGAGAAACGCTGCCACCGGCGCCGGTGCGCCTTCGTAGACATCCGGCGTCCACAGATGGAACGGCACCAGCGACAGCTTGAACGCCAGGCCGATCAGCATCATGCCCACGCCTAACTGCGCGAGCATGCTCGGCAGACCATCGGCGGCCAGCTGGGCACCGATACCAGCGAACGTCAGGCTGCCCGATTCGGCATACAGCAGCGCCATGCCAAACAGCAAAAACGCGCTGCCTGCGGCCGACAACACCATGTACTTGATGCCGGCTTCCAGCGAGCGTTTGTTGAAGAAGGCGTAGGCGATCATGCCGTAGGTCGGCACCGAGAGCAGCTCCAGGCCGATAAACAGCCCGGCCAGATGCTGCGCGCTGACCAACACCAGCCCACCAGCAGCAGACAGCAGCATCAGCAGGTACAGCTCTTCGCGGTTACCGGGATAACCTTTACCGGACTCACCGCCCAAGTAGGCGTGAGTCAGCGTCACGCAGGCCAGGGTCGCGGCCAGCACCAGCGCCATGTAATAGCAGGCGAACTTATCCACCAGTAACAGCGGCGTAACCTGAATCGGCGTGACTTCAAGCGCCGGCAGCAGCGACAACAGAGCCAGGTTGAGGCCCAGCACCGACAGGCCAAAGGTCAAGGTGTGGTGGCGCTTCCAGGCGATGGCAAGCATCACCAGCACCACGGTGGCGCTGGTGATCAGCAACGGCAGCAGCGCGATGAAATGTTGAGTCGTCAGTTGCATAGCATGGCTTTCCATTAAGCCGCTCACCGGGCCAGAACAGGTTGATTGAGGGCGTTACCCAGCCACTGCTGCACGCCTTGCATGCTGGCGGCGGAGGTATCGAGAACCGGCTGCGGGTAAACCCCCAGCAGAATAAGCAGCACAGCGAGGCCGAGCACCATGCTCAACTCGCGCACCTGCAAGCCTGGTAACGCAGTATCTGCCTTGGCCGGGCCGAAAAAGGCCCGGTGAATCATGATCAGCGCGTAGACCGAACCGAATACCAGGCCGGTGGCGGCCACTATGGTGACCCACGGCGCGCTCTGGAAACTGCCGAGCAGAATCAGGAACTCACCGACAAAGTTACCGGTACCCGGCAGACCCAGCGCCGCAGCGGCGAAGAACAGGCTCAGCGCCGGCAGCCAGGGCATACGCGCCCAGATACCGCCCATCTCGCGCATGTCGCGAGTGTGCAGGCGCTCATACAGTTGACCGCAGAGGATAAACAACGCCGCCGCCGATAAGCCGTGAGCGAGCATCTGCACCACTGCGCCCTGCAGGGCGATCTCGCTGGCGGAGTAGATGGCGATAAGGACAAAGCCCATGTGCGACACGCTGGAGTAGGCCACCAGCCGCTTGATGTCGGTTTGCGCGAACGACAGCAGCGCGCCGTAGATGATGGCGAATACGCCGAGCCACTGGGCAATCGGCGCAAACTCGGCCGAGGCGTTGGGGAACAGCGGCAAAGCAAAGCGCAACAGACCGTAGGCCGCGGTTTTCAGCAAAATACCGGCCAAGTCCACCGAGCCAGCAGTAGGCGCCTGGGCGTGGGCATCCGGCAGCCAGGAGTGGAACGGCACCACCGGGAATTTCACCGCGAAAGCGATAAAGAAACCGAGCATGAGGATGTATTCGGTGCCGGCACTCATCTTGGTTTGCAGCAGGTCGGCGTAGTTAAACGTCAGTACGCCGGTCTGATTGAAGTGCACAAACACCAGGCCGAGAATCGCCAGCAGCATGATCAGGCCGCTGGCCTGGGTAAAGATAAAGAACTTGGTGGCGGCGGTGATGCGCGTCTTGCCGTCACTGCCGCTGTGCCCCCAGAGCGCGATGAGGAAGAACATCGGCACCAGCATCATTTCCCAGAAGAAGAAGAACAGAAACAGATCGACGGCAAGGAACACCCCGACCACGCCACCGAGAATCCACATCAGGTTGAGATGAAAGAAACCGACGCGGTTCTGGATTTCGTTCCATGAGCACAGCACCGAGAGCACACCGAGCAAGCCGGTAAGGCTGATCATCAATACAGAGAGGCCATCCAGCGCCAGATGCACGCTGATACCGAAACGCTCAATCCACGGCACCTGAAACTCGGCCGCCCACTGCGGAGCCGCGCCAGGCCCATTACCAGGAGCAGGCGCCAAGCTGAAGTCACCGGTGGCCCACAGCCACAGGCCCAGAGCAAACAACAGGCCCATGGTTAACAGGGCAATCCAGCGCGGCAGCACGTTGCCGAAGCGCTCGAACTGCCAGCACAGCAAGCCGCCGATAAAGGGGATCAGGATTAGCCAGGGCAGAATCATCAGGCTGTTTTTCCTTAATTCAGAAACAGGAGGACGGCGAGCACCAGCACGGCACCCCCGGCAATCGACGTGGCATACCAGCGCACCTGGCCGGTCTCGCTGCTAGCCAGCAAGGCGTTGCCGCCTCGCGCCAGGCGCGGAATCAGGCCAATGCTACGGTCAATCGGGTCACGCCCGAGCAACCGGCAAAGCAACAGGTAGGGCTGCACAAATAGCTTGTCGTAAAGCCAGTCAAAGCCCCAGGCGGCGAACCACCAGGCCGAGAGGAAGCGTCCTGGCGCACTCTGCGCCACCGCCGTGGCAAACCGCCGCTTACCGAGAAACAGCAACGCGGCCAGGACGATGCCGATGATCGCGATAGCCCCGGAGGCGATTTCCAGGCTGTGCTTGGCCTCGCCGCCCGCATGGCCGACGCTTTGCGGCAGCACACCGGCCAGCGGTGGGCTGATCAGCGCGCCGATAAAGGTCGACAGCACGATCAGGGTGACCAGCGGTAGCCAATGAGCGACGCCATGGCCAGCATGGGCTTCGGTCTTTTGCTCGCCATGGAAGGCGATAAAGATCAGGCGGAAGGTGTAGAGCGAGGTCAGGAAGGCCCCGGTTAGACCTGCGTAGAGCAACCAAGAGTGGCCACTGGCAAAGGCTTCCCAGAGGATTTCGTCTTTGGAGTAGAAACCGGCGGTGATCAGCGGCAACGCCGCCAGGGCCGCGCCGCCGACGATAAAGCTGGCGTAGGCCAACGGTAGTTTCTTCCACAGGCCACCCATCTTGAAGATGTTCTGCTCATGGTGGCAGGCGTTGATCACCGCACCGGATGCGAGGAACAGCAGCGCCTTGAAGAAGGCGTGGGTCATCAGGTGGAAGATCGCCGCGTCCCAGGCACCCACGCCGAGGGCGAGGAACATGTAGCCGATTTGGCTCATGGTCGAGTAAGCAAGGATGCGCTTGATGTCGGTCTGCACCAGCGCAGCAAAACCGGCTAGTACCAGGGTCACGCCGCCAACGATGCCGACCAGTTCGAGGACGTCCGGGGTCAGCAGGAACAGGCCGTGGGTGCGCGCGATCAGGTAAACGCCCGCGGTGACCATGGTCGCCGCGTGGATCAGTGCCGACACCGGGGTCGGGCCGGCCATCGCGTCAGCCAGCCAGGTCTGTAGTGGCAGCTGAGCAGACTTGCCCACTGCACCACCGAGCAGCATCAGGGTGGCGATCCACAGCCAGCTGTCCCCTTCTACATACTTCTGCGGCGCCAGGACCATCAGTTCCTGAATATTCAGGGTGCCCAGATGCAGGAACAGGATAAATAGGCCGATAGCCATAAACACGTCGCCGATACGGGTAACGATAAACGCCTTAAGCGCCGCGTTGCCGTTGGCGGTGTGCTTAAAGTAGAAGCCGATCAGCAGGTAGGAGCACAGGCCCACGCCTTCCCAGCCGAAGTACAGCATCAACAAGTTATCGCCGAGAACCAGCAGCAACATGCTGAAGATAAACAGATTGGTGTAGGCAAAGAAGCGCGAGTAGCCCTCCTCCCCGCGCATGTACCAACTGGCGAACAGGTGGATCAGAAAGCCGACGCCGGTGACCACGCCGAGCATGGTCACGGACAAGCCATCCAGATACAGGGTGAAGCTCGGTGCAAAGCCGCCGACATTCATCCACTGCCACAGCACCTGGGTGAATACACCGTTTGCCGGCGGGTTGAGGTTGAACTGCACAATCACCCAGGCCGCCGTAATAGCGGATAGGCCCACTGAACCGACGCCAATCAGCGCCGCCAGGTTCTCGGAAATGCGCCCACGGGAGAAGGCCAGCAGAAACCAGCCCAGCAGCGGGAACAGGCACGTCAAAAATAGAAGGTTCATCCGCGCATCTCGCTGGCAGCGTCGACATCGAGGGTGTTGAAGCGGCGATACAACTGCAACAGGATCGCCAAGCCAATGCTGGCTTCCGCCGCCGCCAAGGTGATCACCAGAATAAACATCACCTGACCGTCAGGCTGGGCCCAACGGCTGCCGGCCACAACAAAGGCCAGCGCGGTGGCATTCATCATCACTTCCAGGCTCATCAGCACGAAGAGGATATTGCGCCGTACCATCAGACCGATCAGGCCGAGGCTGAACAGCACGCCGGCCAGTGCCAGGCCATGCTCCATGGGAATCGCATTCATGCGGTTGGCTCCTTGGCATCGTGGCGACCGAGGTGATAGGCCGCGACCAGCGCGGCCAGCAGCAGCATCGAAGCCAGCTCCACCGCCAGCAGGTAAGGCCCGTACAAGGCAATACCAACGGCTTTTGCCTCGATGGTTTGCAAGCCAATGGCCGCACCGCTCGGCGACTGGGACAACACATAGAGCAACTGCCCCAGCAGCAGCGCCGAGAGAATCGCCGGGCCAACCCAGATACCCGGTGTCAGCCACTGCCGCTCCTGCTCGACCGCAGGCGGGCCGAGGTTGAGCATCATCACCACAAACACGAACAGCACCATGATCGCGCCGGCGTAGACGATGATCTCAAGTGCGCCAGCAAAGGGGGCGCCGAGGGCAAAGAAGGTCATGGCTACGGCCAGCAGCGACAGAATCAAATACAACAGGGCATGCACCGGATTGCTCGCGGTAATCACCCTGAATGTGGCCGCCACGGCAACGCCGGCGGCGAGGTAGAAAGCGAATTCCATATAAATCCTTTATCTCCGCAGGAGTCTGTTTAAGGGCGTCGCGAGCGTAGGTGAGACAAGGCGGAAACAGGCGAGGAAGCGCAGTGTACTTTTGTACATGAGCATTCCGAGCCTGTTTCCAACGCAGTATCAGCAAGCGCAGCAGGCATTAAACGGGCTCCTTAAGGCAGTAGGCCTTTGACGTTGATGGGTTCGGCTTCGTTTTGTGCGGCGCCTTTCGGCTTGCCAGCGATGGCCATACCGGCGACTCGGTAGAAGTTGTAGTCCGGGTTCTTACCCGGGCCGGAAATCAGCAAATCTTCTTTCTCGTACACCAGGTCCTGGCGTTTGTACTCGCCCATCTCAAAATCCGGGGTGAGCTGAATCGCCGTGGTTGGGCAAGCCTCTTCGCACAGGCCGCAGAAGATGCAGCGCGAGAAGTTGATGCGGAAGAAATCCGGGTACCAGCGACCGTCCTCGGTTTCAGCCTTCTGCAGCGAGATGCAGCCCACCGGACAAGCCACGGCGCACAGGTTGCAGGCGACGCAACGCTCTTCGCCATCGGGGTCGCGGGTCAGCACGATGCGGCCACGGTAGCGCGGCGGCAGGTACACCGCCTCCTCCGGGTATTGCAGGGTGTCGCGCTTGCGAAAGCCGTGGCTGAAGACCATGGCCATGCTGCGCAGTTGGGTGCCAGTACCGACCAGCACATCCCATATGTATTTGAACATTCTGTGGTTCTCCTTACTGGGCCGTAGCCAGCACAACTGCGCCGGTCACCAGCAGGTTGATCAGGGTCAGCGGCAGGCAGAACTTCCAGCTGAAGGCCATGACTTGGTCATACCGTGGCCGCGGAATCGAGGCGCGCAGCAGGATGAAGATCATGATGAAGAAGCAGGTTTTCAGGGCGAACCAGATAAACGGAATCTGCGGCAGAATGCCAAACGGGCCGTGCCAGCCACCGAAGAACAGCGTCACCAGCAGCGCCGAAATGGTGATGATAGCGATGTACTCACCGACGAAGAACATGCCCCATTTCATCCCGGCATATTCGATGTGGTAACCATCGGCCAGCTCCTGCTCGGCTTCTGGCTGGTCGAACGGGTGACGGTGAGTCACTGCTACGCCGGCGATAAAGAAGGTACAGAAGCCAAAGAACTGCGGAATGATGAACCACAGATTCTCGGCCTGGTAATCGACGATATCGCGCATATTGAACGAGCCCACCTGGGCGACGATGCCCATCAGCGCCAGGGCCAGAAACACCTCGTAAGACACGGTTTGTGCCGAAGCGCGCAGCGCGCCGAGCAGGGCAAACTTGTTGTTACTTGCCCAGCCCGCGAACAGCACGGCATACACCGACAAACCGGCCATGGCGAAGAAGAACAGGATGCCGATGTTTAGATCCGCGACATACCAAGTCGGGGTGATCGGGATAATCGCGAAGGCCATCAGCATCGCGGCGAAGGCGATCATCGGCGCCAGGATAAAGATGAATTTGTCGGCAAACGGTGGCGTCCAGTCTTCCTTGAAGAACATCTTGATCATGTCGGCAGCGATCTGAAACATGCCGAACGGCCCGACCCGGTTCGGCCCGTAGCGGTCCTGCCACCAACCGAGCAAACGCCGCTCGACAAAGCTCAGCAGCGCACCACAGACCACCACCACCAGCAAAATCACGATGGCCTTGAGCACCGCGATCAGCACGTCCATCACTTCAGGCGTTAGCCAACTCATTGCGCGGCCTCCTCAATACGGCTGACCACGGCCCCGGCAACCTGCGCCGGAATGCCCGGTAAGCCTACTGGCAAACCGATCACGCCAATGGCCAGCTCTTCGGTAACGCGCACGGGTAAGCGCAACGTCTGCCCGGCCACATCCAAGCTGAGCAGTGCGCCCTCATTCACGCCCAAACGGTCGGCTTCGGCTTTGGCCAGCAACACATAAGGCACAGGGATGCGCTCTTGCAGCGGCGCCGCCTTGGCTGAGGTTTCTTCACTGCCAAACAAATGATGCAGCGCGACCACGTGCAGCGTGCCAGGTGCCGGGTTGAAGGCGGCGGGCACGTTGAACCAGGGCAGCGCCACGCCTTGAGCAGTCAGCAAGCGCACACCGGGGTCGCCGGCACGCAGATGCCCACCGACTTCATCCTGAAACTTGTTCCAGGCCTGCGGCGAGTTCCAGCCTGGCGCCCAGGCGAAAGGAATCTGCTGACGGGCCTCAACACTGCCGGAATAGCCTTCCATGGAGAAGGCAAAGGCTGAGTCCTGATCCTGCGGCTGACGCGGCTCGTGCACGCTGATATTGGCGCGCATGGACGTACGGCCGCTGTAACGGTGCGGCTCGCGGGCCAACTTCATACCCTTGATGCGGAACGTAGCGTTCGGTGCGGCCTCGCCAATCCGCGCCAGCAGGCTGTTACTGGCCGCGCAGGCGGCAGTGACTTCATCCAGCTGCGTCCAGTCGAGCGACTTACCCAGCAGAGTGCTGTGCAAGGCATGCAGCCAGCGCCAGCCTTCACGGATAAGAATGCTGGCATCGTAGTAACTTGGCTCGAACACCTGGAAGAAGCGCTGGGCCCGGCCTTCAAAGCTGACCAGGGTGCCGTCGCCTTCGGCAAAACTGGCCACAGGCAGCAGCAGATGGGCTTTCTCGCTAGTGGCGGTGTGCTGATGGTCGGCGACGATCACCACCTGCGCGGCAGCCAATGCGGCATCGACTTTGCCAGCATCGGCGCGGCGGTACAGATCGTTTTCCAGCACGATCAGCGCATCGGCCTGGCCCGCCGTGAGCGCCTGCAGCGCAGCATCGACAGAGGTGTCGGCAGAGCGTTCACCCAGCAGCAAGGCCAGGCCCATGCTGTTGGCTTCAGGCACGATCAAACTGATGGAGGCGTTTTTCTCACGATTTTTCAGCGCACTGGCGATGTTGGCGGCGGCTTCGATGATGTCCCGGCTGCCCGCTGAGGCTCCGGAAACGATCAGCGGTCGCTTGGCTTCCAGCAACGCCTCGGCAATCAATTCAACCAGCTCGACGACATCGGCATCCAGGCCGAGAACGGCTGGGGCGCTGGCGTCGATGGCGTGGGCCACGGCAAAGCCGATACGGGCCAGATCAACCGGCGCGGCATGCACGCAGGCCTCGGCAATATCATCCAGACGCGTCGTGGTGACACTGGCGATAAACAGGGGATGCAGCGCGTCTTGAGCGACGTTCTGCACCGCCGCCATGTGCCACTCTTGAATTTTCGCCGCGGCGGCAATCTCGGTGGCTTTACCTTTGACCGTCTGGCGCAGGGCCAAGGCCAGGCGCGCGGCGGTCTGGGTGAGGTCTTCACCGAGGACAAATACGGCGTCGTGGTTTTCCACTTCACGCAGGGTCGGCACCGGCAGCGGGCCGTTCTGCAGGATGTCGCGGATCAGCTGGATATTCGCCAGCTCGCCGGCGGCGATACCGCTGTAATAGTTGGCCTCGCCGACCAGCTCGCGCAGGGCGAAGTTGCTTTCCAGGCTGGCGCGTGGCGAGCCAATGCCGATCACCCGTTTGCCCTTGAGCAGCTCGGCGGCCTTGTCCAGCGCGGCATCAATGCCTAGTTTGGTATTGCCCAGCGACGGCTGGCGCGGACGGTCGGCGCGGTTGGTGAAGCCATAACCGAAGCGGCCACGGTCGCAGAGAAAGTACTGATTCACATCGCCGTTAAAGCGGTTCTCGATACGGCGGATCTCACCGTAGCGCTCGCCTGGACTGGTGTTACAGCCGCTGGCGCAGCCGTGGCAGATGCTCGGGGCGAACTGCATGTCCCACTTGCGGTTGTAGCGCTCGGAGTGAGTTTTGTCGGTGAACACACCGGTCGGGCAGACCTCGACCAGGTTGCCGGAGAACTCGCTTTCCAGCGTGCCGTCTTCGACACGGCCGAAGTAGACGTTGTCGTGTGCGCCGTAGACACCGAGGTCGGTGCCGCCGGCGTAATCCTTGTAGTACCGCACGCAGCGGTAGCAGGCGATGCAGCGGTTCATCTCATGGGCGATAAACGGACCGAGCTGCTGGTTCTGGTGAGTGCGTTTGGTAAAGCGATAACGGCGCTGGTTGTGGCCGGTCATCACGGTCATGTCTTGCAGGTGGCAATGGCCGCCCTCTTCGCACACCGGGCAATCGTGCGGGTGGTTGGTCATCAGCCACTCGACAACGCTGGCGCGGAACGCCTTGGACTCTTCATCGTCGATGGAGATCCAGGTGTTGTCGGTGGCGGGGGTCATGCAGGACATGACGATGCGACCACGGGTGTCGTTTTCATCGCTGTACTGCTTGACCGCGCACTGACGGCAAGCGCCGACGCTACCGAGCGCTGGGTGCCAGCAGAAGTAAGGGATATCAAGACCGAGAGACAGGCAGGCCTGCAGCAGGTTGTCCGCCCCATCGACTTCGAAATCGTTGCCGTCTACGTGGATAGTGGCCATGGTTCAGGTGTCTTCTTTACCCGCGTGAGCAGGCTTGGCTAATGGAATCACGGTGTGTCACGGGGCCAGGTCAGTGGCCGCCCTAACGCCAGTTTTTTATGGACTGCCATCCATGGCGGCCACCCTTCGGGCCGTCGCTACGCGACGTTAAAAATGGCTCCCGGCCATTTTTTGCGCGGGGACGAATTGCCCCGTCGCTGCCGGAGCCGCCGAGCTGGACACGCCAGCCTCGAACTCCGAGCGGAAATACTTGATCGCACTGCCCAGCGGCTCTACCGCGCCCGGTGCATGGGCGCAGAAGGTTTTACCCGGGCCAAGGAAGTTGACCAACCCAAGCAGGGTGTCGATGTCCTGCTGGCTACCTTGGCCACGTTCCAGGGCGCGAAGAATCTTCACGCTCCACGGCAGGCCATCGCGGCACGGCGTACACCAGCCGCAGGATTCGCGGGAAAAGAACTCTTCCATATTGCGCAGCAACGAGACCATGTTGACGGTGTGATCGACGGCCAACGCCAAGCCGGTGCCCATACGCGTACCGACTTTGGCGATGCCCGCCGCGTACATCGACGCGTCCAAATGCTCGGGCAGCAGGAAGCCTGTCCCCGCACCCCCGGGCTGCCAGCATTTCAGGGTGAAACCGTCACGCATGCCGCCGGCGTAATCCTCGAACAGTTCGCGGGCGGAAATACCGAACGGCAGCTCCCACAAACCCGGGTTCTTCACCTTGCCAGAGAAGCCCATGAGCTTGGTGCCGTGGTCTTCACTGCCGGGGCGGGCCAGGGTCTTGTACCAGTCCACGCCATTGCCGATGATCGCCGGCACGTTGCACAGGGTTTCGACGTTGTTCACACAGGTCGGCTTGCCCCACACGCCGACAGCGGCCGGAAACGGCGGCTTGGCGCGTGGGTTGGCGCGGCGACCTTCTAGCGAGTTGATCAGCGCGGTTTCTTCGCCGCAGATATAACGACCGGCACCGGTGTGCACGATCAGCTCAAAATCGAAACCGCTGCCGAGGATGTTCTGGCCAAGCAGGCCGGCGGCCTTAGCCTCTGCGATGGCGCGATTGAGGTTGGTCGCCGCATCGACGTATTCGCCGCGCAGGAAGATGTAACCGCGATACGCCTTGAGCGCCCGCGCCGAGATCAGCATGCCCTCCACCAACAGGTGCGGCAGCTGCTCCATCAGCATGCGGTCTTTCCAGGTGTTGGGTTCCATCTCATCCGCATTGCACAACAAATAGCGGATGTTCATCGACTCGTCCGCCGGCATCAGCCCCCACTTCACCCCGGTGGGGAAGCCGGCGCCGCCACGACCCTTGAGGCCTGAGTCTTTTACCGTTTGCACGATATCGGCTTGAGCCATTTCGCTCAGTGCCTTACGCGCAGCGGCGTAGCCATTCTTCTGCTGGTATTCCTCCAGCCACACCGGCTGACCGTCGTCGCGCAAGCGCCAGGTCAGCGGATGGGTCTCTTCGCTGCGGTCGATGCTGTTGGCCGGGCCGATGGAGGTCAGTCGCTTGGCGTTGAAACCTGTCATGAATAAGCCTCCAACAGTTGGCTGACGCTAGCAGGGCTGACATCACCGAAGGTATCGTCGTCGATCATCAACGCCGGCGCTTTGTCGCAGTTACCCAGGCAGCAAACTGGCAACAGGGTAAACCGACCGTCCGTGCTGGTTTGGCCAAGGCCGATGCCCAGCTGCTGCTGAATGCTCTCGACCACCGACTCATGGCCGCCGATATAGCAGGTCATGCTGTCGCACACGCGGATGATGTGCCGCCCGACGGGCTGGCGGAATATCTGACTGTAGAAGGTGGCCACGCCTTCGACATCGCTGGCGGGGATGCCGAGCACCTCACCAATGGCATCGGCGGCACCGTCCGGCACCCAGCCACGGGCCTTCTGCACGATTTTCAACGCTTCGATCGACGCCGCACGCGGGTCTTCGTAATGGTGCATTTCATGCTCAATGGCCGAGCGCTCAGCGTCGCTCAGGGCAAAACGGTCAGTATGGATAAGTGTGCTGCTGTTGGTTGTCTGGGTCATGTCAGCGGTCCACGTCGGCCATAACGAAGTCGATACTGCCCAGGTAGGCGATCAGGTCGGCGACCATGCTGCCGCGAATCACCGAGGGAATTTGCTGCAGGTGCGGGAAGCTCGGCGTGCGAATGCGCGTGCGGTAGCTCATGGTGCTGCCATCGCTGGTCAGGTAATAACTGTTGATGCCCTTGGTCGCCTCGATCATCTGGAAGCTCTCGTTGGCCGGCATCACCGGGCCCCACGACACTTGCAGGAAGTGGGTGATCAGGGTTTCGATGTGCTGCAAGGTGCGCTCTTTCGGCGGCGGCGTGGTCAGCGGGTGATCGGCCTTGTAGGGCCCTTCCGGCATGTTGCGCATGCATTGATCGATGATCTTGATGCTCTGGCGCATTTCCTCGACGCGCACCATGCAACGGTCATAGGCATCGCCATTCACCGCCAACGGCACTTCAAACTCGAAGTTCTCATAGCCTGAATACGGCCGCGCCTTGCGCAAGTCGAAGTCACAACCGGTGGCACGCAAACCGGCA
>Ga0209504_1001086_pt1 | contig 21683 bp, 27 predicted proteins | sample COGITO_mtgs_1005_FD_184791 | JGI IMG/M metagenome (GOLD analysis project Ga0209504, IMG submission 184791) | Pelagic marine microbial communities from North Sea - COGITO_mtgs_100511 (SPAdes) (version 2) | ecosystem: Environmental > Aquatic > Marine > Epipelagic ...
GCGACCTACCGGTTAACAGCCGGGTGCTCTGCCTACTGAGCTAAGGAGGAAATGCTGAATCAGGGACTCGAACCCTGGACCACCAGATTAAAAGTCTGGCGCTCTACCAACTGAGCTAATTCAGCATGCCTATGACAATATAGACCTTTTAAATGTCAGATGTGGGATTTGAACCCACGAAGCATATGCATGCGATCTTAAGTCGCACCCCTTTGACCAGACTCGGGTAACCTGACTTGGTGCTCCATGTGGGACTTGAACCCACGACTTCCAGCTCATAAGACTGGCGCTCTAACCAACTGAGCTAATGGAGCATTACAATCTTATATATTATTTTATCTTTAAGTGATTTATCACATGGTTGTTGATTTATCTTATAATACCAACCAACTGATCTAATGGAGCATTACAATCTTATATATTATTTTATCTTTAAGTGATTTATCACATGGTAGTAGATTTATCTTATAATACCAACCATCAAATAAATTTGAGATAATTGTGTGAGATATTTAAAACACTCAAGTTATCAAAAGAATCTAAAGAATCTAAAGAATCCCAAAGAATCCCAAAGAATCCAAGGAATCCAAAGAACAATCATGGCATCTGCTAAGATCACTGGTCCATCCGCCAATGTTTCTCTCAGTATCACTTCTGAGCAAATTCCTGCGTTCATCGGGACCAAAGGTAATAATATCCGCAAACATGTGATCTTCAGAGCATGTTCTGCATACAAAGAATCCTCACCCACTGAAGAAAAGATACCCATTTATGTAAAGATCACTGAGTCAGATGATAAAACATCTGTATCAGCGTTTATCCAAGTCGATGAAAAGTTTTCCGATGTACTCCCTCACCTTGAAGCAGCAGTCAAGAAACATGAAGAAATCTTTCTCACACGCAAAGACACCAAACCAGTTGTTAAGAGACCCAAAATTTGTAAGGTTGTCTTTAAGACCAAGATGGAGCATTTTATGATCGGTAAGTATGTCGGTGCCAGAGGAAGCAACATTATTGAAGTTCAGAGTGATTGCCAAGACGCAGTCAAGAGTTTCTCTGAAGAAAAGGTTCGCGTATCTATTGATCCTGACAAATTCCTTAATATGAAATATGTTGACAAGTTCTTCTATATCAAGAATGACCTCAAAACAGATGACAGTGTTCTCATTACAGTTAGCCTGAAATATGAAGGAAATTCGGACATCTTCTTTAGAGCTATCAAAAATATTATGATCAAAAGTGTTACAGATATGTTTAAACCCAAGAAACAAGAATGGTATGGTGATGACCTGTGTGATGAAATTGATATTCTGGGTGGTGGTGGTAGTGGAACTATTACTATCGTAGATTCTGAAGACTACAACAATGACAGTGAAGATGAATGTTTTGATCCTAATGCTCTTTAATAACACCCTTAATAATTAGATAGTATCATAATAATATTTTTTTAATCTACACTTATTTTTAATGACCTTAATTTAGTGGGATATGATAAATATTTATATATATTTTTACCTTGTTTCATATAGTCTGTATAATCATAATTATAACTTTTTAATGTTGAATAAGAATTTTCATAGTGATGAACTCTGTTAAATATGGAATATGTAGTGGGATCTGTAACTAACATATTATTTTCAATATTTAATTTAGATTTTGTACAACATTTATTATTATTATCATCATTACCATATTCATTATTATTACCTATTATATTATCTAATAAATCATCATCATCCAAATATCCTTGAATATGTTTATCTTTATTTTTACTTATATATGGATTTTTATTATATGGATTTAAAACAGGTTGTGATTTATTATCAAATAATTTTAATATTTTATCACTATATTTTATATGATGAGTATTATTTTTATTAATATTAGATATTTTTTTTAAACTTTTATAATATTTTTTATATTCTTTTTCTAATTTTTCAGAGTTGTTTGTATCTATATAATGTATACTATTTATGTCATTATATAAACTATTTTTAACAATGATGGTATCTTTAGATTTTAATTCATTTCCATCTTTTAATTCGGTATAATAACTGAGATCATTATCATTATTTAATAATATATTATTGTATTCTAATCTCATCGAGTAAATATCTATTGAATCATTTTTTTTATATATCTGTGATAATATATCTTTAATCATAGTATTTTTAGATAAAGTTAAACTAAAATTATTTTTATCATCATCTTTATCACTAATTATCCTATAAACGAAGTTCAATTCTATATTATCATCGGATTGACCTTCTATATTATTATCATATAAAAATATAAAAAATATTATTATGATATACAATAATATCAAATACATATATATATATAATATAATATATTCATTCATTTACAATATACAAATTAATACTTATATTAAATTACTCCGATTGTGTAGTTGTAGCTACAGGAGTTGTAGTAGGACATGCTACTTTTATGTCAACTAATGCATTATTATCAACATTTTTACACATTTTCATATCATCAGTTGATTGAAATCTTTCACATATTGCATCAACCTCATCACTATCAATTTCATTTTCTACACATAATGACGCATTGATTCTATTTTTTTGTTCATCTGTAGTTCCAGCACATAAATCTTTTATTATATTAGATGAATCACTGTTATCACAAAATCTTTCTACATTATCACTTATAGTTTTATCTATTTCATCTGATAAATAATTGTCATAATTTGTATGAAATGTATTATAATAATCATATACAGGTGAATTGATATTTAGATTACTTTGTATTTCTGTGATCTTAGTATTATTTTGACTTTTATAATCAGAAGCACTTATACCATCAGGTGGATCTTTAGTAATCATAAAAGGAGGAGGATAATAATTATTTGGATCATCTTTAATATATTCAAATCTACTATCAGTAGTATCTAATTTCCAATAACCTCGACAATCACTAGATAAATCAGATGGTTCAGTTTTACTTACAGACGTATAATCATCTTTACAATCATTTTTACCCGTATAATATAAATTTGTTGATATCGCTTTAAAAGGGAAATGTATGCTTGATCTTTCACCTTTAAAATCTGTATGCGAAAATCCAAAATTATTTTGTATATTTTTCCATGTTTCATTTCCTTTTTCTTCAGATGCTTTTGGTTCATCTTTGTAATCATATTGATCGATAATCTCAGAATGGTCATATAGATTATTTAATTTATCAAATCCATGTATTTTTGAAGCATCATGATTATCACAATCATAATATGCAACTAATTCTGACCCTGTTTTCATCCCATAGGCACCTGTTTTTTCCCACTCAAGTTTCATTTTATTATATGATGATGGACCACAACCATCACATACTTTCATACATTTTTTTATTTTAGGACTAAACTTATATCCTATTGGACAACATTTTCCGTAATGTGTTTGTCCAGCCATACCTTCTATACATTTTGAAGATTTTATCACAATATATAATAATATCCCTAAAATAAATGATAATATTATAAATAATATTTCTTTCATACTTATATTATAATATAAATAAATTTGATTTTAAAATAATATTATTATAAATGGATAACAACTTCTCTTCACCTGAAATTTATAAAAAAGATCAAACTATAATTGAAAAAACGCTGGGATCAGTTAAAGAATTATTAACAAAACAAGCAGAAGAAAAAATAAAAGAATATTTAAAAAAAAATAATATAGAAGAATATAATAATGAGTTATATCGTAAATCTAATCAACATGATGAATCAATTAGCAAATAATAATAATGTATTAAATAGATCGTTTAATGATCAAGGTGGTAGTTCTAAACCTTGTTCTGCTAGTTTTGTAGATTCATTAGAAAAAGTGGTAGTTACAAATGAATATGTTGATAAAGGACTATGTTGTGCTATATGTCAAGAAGACTTTAAAATGGGTGAAAGAGTAATTCGATTACCTTGTAAAGATCCACATTATTTTCACTGTGAAACACCTGAAGATATATGTGGTGGTATTTTACCATGGTTAAATAATAATAATAGTTGTCCTGTATGTCGTGAAGAATTTCCTGAAGAAGAAGAAGATATACCTGTTCCTAGAGAAAATTTTGATAATCCACCTGTAGATAATGATAATGAAGAAGATAATAACGAAGAATCTGATGATCGAGAAAATCAACAAATTGAAGAAATGATACAAAGATTATTCACTATCCCACCTATTAATACTCCATCATTACAAAATCAACATTTACCACCTATAAATTTAAGAAATACTATATATATCCCAATGGTTATTCCTATGAATAATTATTCAGAGGATGAAGATCCAGATTTACAAGAAGCAATACGTCAATCATTAGGAAGTTAATATTTAAATATTAAAATATATAATTTATCATAAATGAATGTTCAAAATGTATCAACAGTACCATCTCATATAGATGATTTTATTAAAGGGAACCTTGATCAACTTAATAAAATATATCAAGAAGGTTATGATTCTTTAGGTGATGGATTACTCAGTTTCAAGTGTCAGAAATCAATAAATAAAATGGATGTTAAATTTATGTGTGAAGTAGAAATTATTAATAGTTTGAGTCAGGAAAATTGGGAACAAATAAAAGTTCAACGCGGTGAAAAAAAAATATTCTTAATAGAAGATTTTGATATTAATAGTATGTTTATTGTTTATATTTAAATATATTTATCAACTTCTTCTTTCATTCTCTGTGAAATAGCACAATTTTTTACCTCGACAAATTTGAAAGGACAATTACCTTCTTTGAAGTTTCTTTTCATGGTCAGTTTGTAACAAATGGGATTCGACTCCCCCTGGGTAGTATAAATTTCACCATCCAGGACTTCCACACTCCACCCAGAACAAAATAACCAATCTTTACCTTTGTGGGCTACTATTAGACGATGTTTGTTGTTGCGCGAATGTTTTCCATCAAATTTCACCGAAAAATCTCCAGACGTGACTGTATGATCTCGGGTTTCATCCCAGACATGGGCACATGCTGGTGGTGAAAACCGCTGATAACGTGCAGAATCATTCCAGAATTCAGCACGTTTCTTGTCGCGCATAACTTCCTCAACATGGGCACTGTGGAGGACCTTCGTGTGCATGATGTGTTGTGATATATTCTCAAGTGCTTAAAAGCAGTCAAGAATATGAGTTCTACTTTCAATATATCTTCATCTCAAATTTGTTGAGATAATTTGTGATAAAAAAAATGTAATTTATTATGTGTTAATTTCTATACAGTTATCTAATGGATTCTGAGGATAGTCCCCTGGACCTTGAAACCGTTCTTTCCGGGATTTTTTAGCATGTATTCATCTTCAGGAGTCATAGCAACCTCCTTCCAGTCGACACGACAGAAGATACACGCGGAGTTGCGTGCGCTACAATGGTTCGTCCATAGTGCCTTGACTTTGGGAAAGGCCGTAAGCGGAACATCATCCGAACACTTTTCGTAAGGAGAAAGTACCTTCCCCACAAAATGCTTCGAGGTCCCACATTTCAGGTCACCATAATACATATGGGCCACGTCACCAACGCGGACACTTTGGGATTCCTTGAAGCAATTCCAAACTTCGCCATTCGGACCAAAAGCGTCAGTCAAGTGAATCCCGTCCGCCGCGCAGGCCTCAACAATGTCTTTGGTCAAGCGAGAATTCCTATTTTTTCTTTTTCCGTCCACCATCACGTTGCACATCAACTTGTAGTGTTTCTGGGTAGATCGGTCACTTTCGGGCGACGATTCTGCGTCCTCAAAGATGCGAGGGTCTTCCGGTGTGGGGGGTGGGACTGGGACATGGACAGGACGCTTGTTGAAGATGATCTTCATGTGCATAATTGTTTCGATTGCTTTGTGATATATTCTCAAGTGCTTAAAGCAGTCAAGAATATGAGTTCTACTTTAAATCAATCTTCATCTCAAATTTGTAAAGATTATCACATTAATAATTAATATCATTCATAATACAATATCTTTTAAGACATATTGCTGCATCTTTTGGTGAATTAAAACATCCACCACCGTATTTTTTTGGAATCATTTTTCCTTTTCCTCCTGGTATCATTGCTTTCCATTTAACTTTTGATTCATAAGTAACATTCCAATATCCTGATATATTTCTGTTACTTAATTTTAAATTATTATCCATCGTTAATCTAATATAATTATTTAATATATTCTTATATATATGTATCATTACATTGGATTGGGAATAGGATTAATATTATTTTTAGTCATATTGTATTTTTCATTTAATTGGTCTAGTGATTCTGCTGCTTGTATTTATGATCACATTTCTAGAAGATCATTTATAATTGTAAATGATAAAAGAGTTATCAGTGATATACAAAAATCTTTGAATAAACAGGACGGACTTTATCATATTAAAGGTGATAAATTATATAAAAGAGATAAATTAATAAAAATAATGACTGAATGTACTAAAGATAATATGAAATTTATGATGAATAAATATGGTGTTGATATTGTTAGTTAATCATTTAAATCCATTTCTCTTTTTTTATCATTATATTTTTTGATTTCACTAACAACTTCATTTAATGTTCCTTTATTGATATTTGTTTCATTGATATTTAATTTATCACATATAATATGAACGATGTCAAAATCGGTTTCATACTTTTTAGATAAATCTCTAATCAAGAAATATTTTTTATTATTATATTTGTCATAAACGAGTTGTTTTAATTTATCTATTTCAGATTTTAATAAACTCATTTGGTTTTTGTTTGTATTTAGTTCAGTAGTGAGTTGAGATATTTTCTGTTCAGCATTTTTGTTTTCTAATTCTAATTTATCATAATCATTTTGTTTCATCAATAGATTTTGGATTCGAGTATTTAGTTGAAATATATCGTCATTGAGTTGTTTAATTAATTTATTTTCTTTATCAAAACCATCTCTACTAAACATAGGATTATCATTAATAAGTTCATTAGGTTTTATCATTTGTGATTGATTAAATGAATCTACTAAACCTTTTCTAGCAATATTATCATTAGTATATGTATTATAATTTTGCATTTTAAAAAGAATTTAAAAAAATATTTATTTTAAAACTTATCTTAATGATTTTCTTTTATTTCTTTTAGATTTTCTTAAAGATTTTTTTGATAGTTTTTTGACTTTAGATCTTGATTTAGAACGTGATTTTCTTGATTTTGATGATAAACGCGATTTATTTGATCTTCTTAATTTACGTGATCTTTTTGCTTTTCTCTTTCTTCTACCACCACCTGTTTGAAATACACTACATGTATTCATTGATGAATCTGGAGCAGAAGCAGCAGCACCATTACCACCTATTATTGACATATCATGTCCTGGAGTAATGGGATTCATCGTAGGAGAAAATCCTGCTGTTTGTGTTTGTGAAAAAGCAACTGGGGAAGAATAATCTACACCACCATAATGTTCAGGACTGGCAACCATATTTATATATTATATTAGATAATTATTTTTTATTAATAATATTCAATGGATTATTTATTATTTCTTTATTAAATTCAATTGGATTTGTTTGATACACTTTAACATTTGGATACAATGCTTGAGAATATCCATTATTTAAATCAAAATAATATCTTGTATACGGAGTTCTAGTATTACAATCAAATTGTTTATTCAAATATTTATCATTAACAACTTCATAATAATATTCGGATCTGTCCATTATATCTATATAAAATATTTTATTTTCGGGACTTTCTTTTAGTCCTAATAGATTTTATAGTAATTCTTTTTCTTTTATTAACAGTTTTTTTTTTATTAACAGATTTTCTTTTATTAACAGTATTTCTTTTAGTATATTTTGATCTATTTTTTTTATTAACAGTTTTCCTTTTATTTTTATAAGATCTTACGATTCTTTTAGACCCGCCAACAGAAGCAACAGGAGTAGGAGTAGAATGCACAACAGCAGCACTTGAATCACCATGAACTTCTAAATCACTGACCTGTTTTTTAATAGTGTTTAATTTATCTATCATAGAAGCATATATTTTTTTACAATCTGAATCTTCGGAATCTCTAGTATTTTCATGATCTCCAGGATTTTCAGGATCTCCAGTATGTTCATAATTTTTAACAGCTTCGTGCATAGTCGTAGATTTATGAAAATCTACTTGAGCAGGATCAAGCTCATGATATTTATTATCTTTAACATCTTTTGCTTTACTCATTTGTTGTGTGGTGTTGCTAATTAGTCCTTGATGTTTTTCTAAAAAAGAATTATCACAGTGTTCGGATAAACGCTCGACATCATTATAAAGGTCCATTGCACATTGTGATATAGCAACTATATCTTCATCACCTAACTTACCCTTACCATCAAGACTTTTAACTATACCTTCTGTTGCTTCTTTTAATTTTTCTAGTGATTTACATTTAGCTCGTTCTGGTCCAATATGTTCAAGCATACTATTTGCATGACTCTTAGCTTCTGCTGTTGCGGCTGTGTGTTTGTCCTTGGAATTAACATCGTTTAATTTTAGTGCCGCATCATGAGCATGCATATGTGCTATATCATCGACCATTTTTGGATTTTTTTCATAAAATTTCTTCATATGATCATCCATTTCTATACCATGAGCTTTAGCCAATGCAGTTCTAGCTGTAAAGGCGTAGGCTCTATCCAATAATTTTGGAGATGTAATGGGGTTGCCATCAGTATCATTTATTGTATTCTCATGATGTGTGGCATGATTCTTAGCAAGATTTTTTAAAGCATCAAATGTATCTGATTCTGATTCTGATTCTGATGAATCAGGTACTGTAAAACCAGAACCAGAACCAGTCCCTCCTTCTACAACTTTTTTTGCAAAATTTTTTAAACCTTTAACATCTTTAAATTCATCTCCTATATGCTTTCCTTCTAATGTTACCTCTTTCGATATTAAATCCCCAGAAATTTCTGCTGATTTTTCTATAGCTTCTACGGATTCTTCTTCTGTCAATTTAGCTCCTCTGGCAATAGCCTTTCCCGCAAATTTTAAAACACCTTTCCCAACTTTTGCCCCAAATTTTGCCCCATATTTTGCAAATATACCCAAACCTTCTCCTGCTTCTACTGCTTCTACTGCTGCTGCTGCTGCTGCCATATAATATATAATATATAATATATTATTAATTATTTTCTAATAGTTTTATTATTTTTCTTTTTCTTTTTTATTGTCTTTTTATATTTTTTATTATATTTATATTCGGTTTCTAATTTATTATTTTCATCATACATTTCTAAACGTATTGATTTTTTATCACAAAACATCGTTCCAAATCCAAGAGTTTCAGCATTCCATATTAATTTAGATCCTCTTTTGATATTTTTAAAATTTAATGGTCCATCATCATATGGTTTACCCCCTGTTCCACAAGTTATAACAGGAATTGTTCTATTCCCTATTCTAAATTCAACAATTTGTTTAGTATGATCATGTCCATTCATATACATATCAACACCTAATCTAAATAATTTACGTAAATATCTATTTAATTCTGGTTCAGCATTACCATGACCAGCAATTGATATAAATGTATGATGACCATATAATATCTTCCAATCGGATTTAGATTCTTTAAGTGCATCAACTGTAAATTTCATTTGTTCTTTTTTAAGTTTATCACTCATCAAATCCAAATTTGTATCTATAATAAAGAAATCTATTGTAACATCTCCTTGTTTTTTAGAAAAAGTATAATAATTACCAGGTAAAAACCATTTCATCTTTTTCTTTTGTGATAAAATACCATATTCTATTTGATTATTTGAACAATTTCGAAATGTTTGATCCCAATAACTACCATAATCATGATTACCCAAACACATATAAAATTTAATATTATTAGGAATCATTTTATATGGTTTTTCAAACTTTTCTATGAACTGTGGATCATCTGTATTATAACATCCTGCTGGATATATATTATCACCTAAACCACACACAAATTTAATTTTATTAGCAACTATATTATGATACATTGCTTTTGCTACATTGTATTGTGATATTTCACCACTACCCATATCACCTAATATACAAAATTTTATCATATAATATATACAATAAATAAATACTTAAAAATATGATCATAAATATATTATAATATGGTTGCTATTGGAATTGATCTCGGAACAACTTATTCTTGTGTAGGATATTGGAAAGACAACCGTTGTGAAATAATTGCTAATGATCAAGGGAACAGAACAACACCATCATATGTTGCTTTCACAAGTGAAGAACGTTTAATTGGTGATTCTGCTAAGAATCAAGCAAATGCTAATCCGTGTAATTCTGTATATGATGCTAAACGACTTATTGGACGTGATTTTAGTGATCCAGTTGTTCAGGCAGAATTAAAATTATTCCCATTTGGTGTTGATAATAAAGATGGTAAAATCCATATTAATGTTGAATATAAAGGTGAACAAAAATCATTTAAACCTGAAGAAATTTCATCCATGGTTTTAACTAAAATGAAAGATATTGCTGAAGCATATCTTGGAGAAACTGTTACTGATGCAGTTGTAACTGTTCCGGCATATTTTAATGATTCACAAAGAAATTCTACAAGAGATGCTTGTTTAATCGCGGGACTAAATCCCCTTCGAATTATTAATGAACCAACAGCAGCAGCAATCGCATATGGATTAGATAAAAAGAGTGATGGTGAAAAGAATGTATTAATTTTTGATATGGGTGGTGGTACATTTGATTGTTCTTTATTGACAATCGAAGATGGTATTTTCGAAGTCAAGGCAACTGCTGGTGATACTCATCTCGGTGGTGAAGATTTTGATAATATTCTTGTTCAACACTTTGCTCAAGAATTTAAACGTAAAAATAAACAAGATCTTATGGAATCAAAGAAATCTGTTCGTCGTTTAAAAACAGCATGTGAACGTGCTAAGAGAACTCTATCATCTGGAAATACTGCTAGTATTGAATTAGATTCTCTTTATGAAGGCATTGATTTTTTTACTAGTATCACACGTGCTAAATTTGAATCACTTTGTATGCATCTTTTTCAAAAATCTATGGAACCAGTTCAGAAAGTTCTAAGAGATAGTAAGATTAGTAAAAATAATGTTCATGATATTGTTCTTGTCGGTGGATCTACCAGAATTCCAAAGGTTCAACAATTATTGTCTGAATTTTTTAATGGTAAAGAATTATGTAAAAGTATTAATCCTGATGAAGCTGTTGCTTATGGTGCTGCTGTCCAAGCAGCCATTCTAGGAGGAGGATTAAAAGACGGTGATAAAGCAAGTGATCTTCTATTATTAGATGTTGCTCCGTTATCTCTAGGTATCGAAACAGCTGGCGGTATTATGACTAAACTCATTGAAAGAAATACTACAATCCCCACAAAGAAATCTCAAACCTTTTCTACATATGAAGATAATCAACCTGGTGTTAATATTCAAATCTTTGAAGGTGAACGTGCTATGACAAAAGATAATAATCTTTTAGGTAATTTTCTATTAGATGGAATCCCACCGGGTCCTCGTGGTACACCACAGATTGAAGTATCTTTTGATGTGGATGCGAATGGTATTATGAATGTATCAGCTGTGGAAAAAAGTTCAGGTAAAGCACAAAATATCACTATTAAAAATGATAAAGATAGACTTACAAAAGATCAAATTGATGAAATGGTTAAAGAAGCTGAAAAATTTAAAGAAGACGATGAACGTGTTAAAGAAAAACTTGACTCAATTAATAATTTTGAATCTCTACTATATCAAACTAAATCTTCGATTGAAAATAAAGAATTATCTGAAAAACTATCAGAAGAAGATAGAAACACTATTAAAGAAACAGTTGATGAAGCAGAAAAATGGTTTGATATTAATCGTGATAGTTGTACTAAACAAGAAATCGATACTAAACAAGACGAGATGAAATCTGTAATGATGCCGATTATGACTAAATTACATCAAAGTGCTGGCTCCACTGATACGACTGATATGAGTGGAATGCCTGATATGAGTGGAATGCCTGATATGACCAGCAAATCAGAACCTACTATTGATGAAATTGATTAAATTTGATTTTTAATTATTTTTTCTTTTAAAATATATTTTACAATTATAATGAATAAAGATTATGATAAACATTTTAATGCTCTAGATGATCATCAAGATTGGAAAACTATCGTTGTTAAGAAACCTAAAGAAAATGTAGATAACTCTAAAAAGAAACCATCAAATACAGTTCTTAAAAATATATCATTAGAGAAAAAAGCAGATTCAGATGATTTACATCATAAACAGTTAACATTAGAACTTAGACAATCAATTATGAAAGGACGTTCTGCTAGATCACTTACACAGAAACAATTAGCAAATGCAATTAATCTACCCATTCAAATTATTTCTGATATTGAATCTGGAAAAGCTATTTATAATGCTGGTCATATTAATAAAATTAAGAGACATCTAAAAATTAAATAATCACTTAAAGAATTTAATTATATAAATTAATAATGACATCAATAAAGGATAAACCTTTAAAAAAAATAACAGGAGATACAAGAGTTAAAATAGATTTTCTTCACAACAATAAAATAGAGCAAATAGATAAAAATATGGAAAATATCAATAAAATAAATAAAGAAATAGATGATCTAAATAAATTAAAAGAAATATCTGATATTAATGATTGTATAGAAATTGATAATAAGACTGTTTTTTTAAAAAATAAAATTAAAAATTATGATAAAGATGAATATATTGATTATTATTTAGATAATGCTATGTTGTTATCTGAATATTACAGTAATGAAAAGAAATCGATACCGAATAATACAAAAAAAAAATCTGTATTAGAATTTATGAAAGATAAACAAAATGAAGAAGATGATATATGTGAAAATATACCAGTAAAATGTAATAATATTATTCATCAATATATGGTAAATACAAATGATGAATTTACAAATCATACAGAAATTACAAATATAAATACATGTAAAATATGTAAAAATAAATTAATAATTCGTCAAAATGAGAGTGAATTAATATGTGATAAATGTGGATATACAGAAAAAATAATATATAATATAGATTCTAATTCATATAAAGATCCTATTAGAGAATCAACATATTTTGCTTATAAAAGAATAAATCATTTTAATGAATGGTTGGCACAATTCCAAGCAAAAGAAACAACCGATATACCCAAAGAAGTTTATGATAATATTAATAAAGAATTAAAAAAGAATAAAAATTTTTCATATAATAATATAAATTATCATAATATTAGAGATATTTTAAAAAAATTAGATTATAATAAATATTATGAACATATATTTCATATTATTTATATCATAACTGGAGAAAAAGCACCTATATTAAATAGACATACGGAAGAAAAATTTAGAAATATGTTTAAAGAAATACAACAACCATTTCAAAAACATTGTCCTAAAACTCGAAGTAATTTTTTATCATATTCATATGTACTTCATAAATTTTGTGAATTATTAGAATTAAAAGATTTATTGGAATGTTTTCCTTATTTAAAAAGCAATGAAAAACTTAGACAACAAGATGCAATATGGAAAAATATTTGTAAAGAATTAAAATGGGAATATATTCCTAGTATTTAATATTTATCTTCTTTATTATTTATCACAATACTTGGATAATATTTGTCTAATAAGACAAATGTTGTTGCTGCTATTAATCCAATATAAACAGCATGTCTATTCATTATACTACATGATGGTATAAAAAATGTTGAAAATGTAACTATTATAAACAGAACTGTATATTTTAAGAAATTATTTATATTAAAATTAAAATTCATTATATTATATAATATAAATTATTTAAAGAAAATTTATTATATAAATCTATAAATATGGCTGAAGATAAAATTGATTTCCTTGATGTTGATAATCCAATTAACGGACAAAACTACTGTTGTATTTCTTTTTTAGATCCCGATGATGTTTTTGAGGATAAACATGGTTTCTATGTATCTAAATTTCTTCAGAGTGTATGTAAATCTGAAAATTGGAGTTATGATAAAGTAATGGGACAATATAATGATTTTAAATATAAACATGAAGATGCTCTTCAAAAAGAATACGATGAAAAAAATCAAGGACGTTGTAATGTTAGAGGTGTTAAAGTTCGAGGTATCTTTCAGAGTAAAGCTGAAGCAGATGCTCGTGCCAGCAGACTTCATAAAACCGATTCTAATTTCCACGTATTTGTAGGTCAAGTAGGATATTGGTTACCATTTAATCCCAATCCCGATAATATTGAAGATGAACATTTCGGTGATGATCAACTAAATAACCTTATGCAGAAATATAAAGAAAATAATGTCAATAAAGATATCTTTTATGAAGAACAAAAAAGAGATAAAATTAAAGCAGCACAAGAAGAAAGAATTCGCGCTGAAAAAGAAAGAAAATCCAAAGAAGCACTTGACAGTGTTTCTTCAGAAACAGGTGCTGAAGATGAACCATGTGTTGAAGGAGAAAAGGTTATTGAAGAACCAATTGGTCTTGATTCACAGGAACCCGCTGAAACTAGTGATTTAGAAAGAGTTTTGTCATCAAAAGATCCATGGATGCAGCGTAAAGAACAATAAATTAACCAAATAATATAGAAAAACCACTATTATCATCATCATCTTTTTCTTTTTCAGATTCACTATTATGTAAACATATTTTATAATTTTCTATTTTTGACATTGTATCATTTATAATGGGCAATGAATAATTTTTATATATAGTATTTTTTTGAGTTTTATTTAAATCTGACTGCTGATTTGTATAATATAAATAATTTGTATCAGCATATGTATTAATATTATTATTAGAATCTGATATTTTACCATAATTCAAATTAAATGAATTATTATCTAATGTACAACTACCATTACATAATGAAGCAGATATTTGATCACCATTTTTAATTGATTTTTCATCAGGTTTATCCACATGACTAATAAAACTATAAAAGAAATCAGACTGACATTTATATGCTTCAATATCTTTCTTTTTATGAGAATTTTCTGATTTACTAGATTTACTACTATTATTTGATTCATCGCTACTTTTGTTAGGATCAATAGAACTTTCGATTCCACTTGACATATCTGACATACCTGATAAAAATCCTTCTTTTAAAGGAGTAGTTGTTGTATTAGATATATTACTTCTTAAATTATTTACAACTTTACCACTATCTACGGAGCCCGGATCACTATTTACATCATTTAAAAATGCATCTATACTATTTGCTGTAGTAGTAGTAATATCAGATTTTTTAGTAGTTGTAGTAGTAGTTAGTTTAGAACATTTATTAATTATGATAGCACTTGGATTTAATTTACATTCTTTCATTCCATTACATTTATTTATTTCAACACCCATTTTATTAGTATAATTTTCATAATCACTTGGAGAAGATATCTTACCATTTGCCATATATTTTTTAGATATACTGTCTATATTATTATTTATATTTTCACATTTATCTTTTTCTGTTTTTTTATTAGTTTCTATTTTTTTTGTACTATATAAAGTTATAACATTATCTTCTTTAAATAATCCAGGTAATATATGTATGTCATTTTTTTTAGGTGTTTTGCCTTCTTTACTAGTTGGTTTGCTGCTGCTGGATGTTCCATAATTGAACAGATTTATAGCAACCCCTATTAATATAAATACAGATACTATCATACATACAACCATTAATATTTTAAATATTTTTGATTGAGATTGTATTCCAGTTACCATGCCTGGTGTTCCATGTATATCCGTAGTGGGGGACCCTGTAGGACCAGTGGTAGCACTTACATGACTTGTTAAACTTTTACCACCAGATTCTTGAATTTTTTTAATTATATCTTTTATAACATCTATTAATCCATATACAGTCTTTCTTAATGTATTTATAATTTCGCCTTCTGATGACATAATATATATATAATAAATTTATATTATTATTTTATATTAATTATATAATGTATTTATATATTTTATTACTATTTATTATCATAATTACGATATATTGTTTATATAAATATATAACAGAATTTGATATAAATAAAATTTATGAATATCCTAATATTTTATCTGATAAACAATGTAATGAAATAATATCTCTGGCGAAACCTTTAATTAGACCCAGTCCAGTTATAGGTGAAGGTGGCGCGAATGTTCCTGATAAAGTTTTCAGAACCAGTCACAATACATTTATTACAAGAGATCATAAAGTTGTTCAAGATATTTATGATAAATTATCTAAAATAATTGGGATAAAATCTGATCATTTTGAACAATTACAAGTTGTCAGATATGAACCAGGTCAACAATATAAAGCACATTGGGACGCATGTTGGGAAGATCATAAATGTGTTGAATTTTTGAAACAAGGTGGGCAAAGATATGCTACATTTTTATTATATTTAAATGATGATTTTACAGGTGGTGAAACAGAATTTCCTCATAGAAATATTAAAATAAAACCTGTTAAAGGTAAAGCTGCTTTATTTTTTAATTTAGAAAAAGATAATAAAACTAAATTGGAAGATTCATTTCATGCTGGATTACCACCTACATCAGGTATTAAATGGTTGTGTAATGTATGGATTAGATTAAATAAAATACCTGATATTTATCAATAAATTTTTTTATTTATTATATTATAAATGGTTAAATCTTCATCTAAAAAAATAAAAGGTCCATTTGAAAACTATAATTTATTTGAAAATATGGAACTAGATAATCATTGCTGGGAAGAAGGTGGAAAACTAGTAAGTGGTCCTGGTATATTTTGTTGGATATATATCTTTACTATAATAATATTAAATATAATATCATTATTGAATATTGATCAATACAAAAAAATAGGATTAAATAATACACAAATATCTATTAGATATTTCTTTCAATTTTTATATATGTTTTTAAGTGTAACATTTATGTATAGTATGTGTAAAAGATGTAGAGGATTAGAAGGATTTTTAATATTAGCTTTATTAGGATTTATTGCTTCAATTATTGCATTAGGACCAATTGTTAATCGCATGGTTAATGATATGAATAAAAAAAAATAGATAAATCTAATTAATATTAAATAATACATATCATTTTTATAAATATTTCTTACATAACTCTTTAAAATCTAATTTTTCTTTATATGCTATATGTTTTAATAATTCATATCTTTGAATTTTTATATATAATTCCAAATCTTTTTCAGATAATTTTTTTTCTAAATATTCTTTTAGTTTCATTTATGATAAAATATTATTTTAAAATCAAATTTATTTAAATATATATCTCTATTTATAATATAGATAATGGATACGATCCCTATAGATATATTACACAATATATTATCAAATTTACACAATTCTGATAGATCATTTAAAATATATGATTCACGAAGATTATATAATCTTAGAATAGTTAATAAATCATTTAAAAATCATATCGATAATATCAAGAATTTAATTTATTTAAATGATAGATACAATACTAATCATTATGAAAATATGTTTAATCGTTTAGCATATAGTGGATTATATTGTAATTTTAAATGGTTATTTAATAATAATTATCATTTATCAATAAATAATATTAATAATCTTATTATTCATTATAGATATGATATATTTGAATTATTAATGACATATGATAATTTAAGAAATATGTTGTTTAATAGATTTAATTTATTCACATTTAAGGATGAATTAGATATTTTATCACTTTCTAAATCAGATAATCCTTTAATAATAGCAGGATCTCATTTTACAAATAAACAATCTAATTTAAATATTATTAAATTATTATTAAATAAAAATATTAAATGTAATCCATTCATACATCAAGTATCAGAACTATTTCAAGTAGCTATTAAACATAATAATATTATCCTCATTAAATATTTAGTCACATTTTATTATTCACATATTGAACATTATATATATAAATTAACTAATTATATGATGAATTCTAATAATAATGAAGATTTATATTTTTATCTCATTCAAAATAACAAAATAAAAATATCTCATCAATTTTTAATAAATTGTATTCGTAAAAAATATAATGAATTATTTATTTATTCATGTGATAAAATTAATCATGATTATGAATATAAATGTTTAATATCTAAAATTTATGAAAATAATAATATGGATTTATTTATATATTTATTAAAAAATGTAGATAATATAGATTTTTTATATACAGTTGATAGGATGTTGGATTACAAAAAAATGTTTAAATATATATCATATTTATTAAATGAATATTTTGATAAATTAGATAAATCATCACAATTCATAAAATTATGTATTACAAATTGTATAGATAAAAATGTTATAAAACACTTAGTTGATGTAGGATTTAAGATAACAATTGATGATATTAGATTATGTTTAGATATGGAAGATATTAAATTAGTTGAACATCTATCTAAAAAATACAACAGTATTTAAAAAAATATTGACAATAATATTATGCCTGTAATGCGTGTCCAAAAAAGAAATGGAGAATATGAAGAAGTTTCTTTGGATAAGATTTTAACTAGAGTAAGATTATTATGTGATGGTGACGAATTCACAGAAAAATTGAATATTGATCCGACACTAATTGCTCAAAAAGTTTGTTCTGAATTAAAAGATAATATTAAAACATGTGAACTAGATAAATTAGCATCAGAAACTGCTATATCACTTTATACAAAACATCCTGATTTTGCTACTCTAGCAAGTAGGATTAGTGTATCTAATCATCAAAAAGAATGTCCTAATAAATTTTCCGATTGTATATGTATTTTATATAATGATGGTGATAAACCTGTAATTCATAAATATCTTTATGATTTAGTTATGAATAATAAAGATTTAATTGATTCTAAAATAGATAGTAGTAGAGATTATTTAATTGATTTTTTTGGATTTAAAACACTTGAGAAAAGTTATTTATTAAAACAAAATCATATTATTCGTGAAACACCACAATACTTATTTATGCGAGTATCATTATGTATTCATAGAAATAATCTTACTCATGCTTTTGAAACATATGACATGATTTCTAATAAATATTTTATTCACGCAACACCTACATTATTTAATGCTGGTACTAAACATGAACAACTTGCTTCTTGTTATTTGGCTGCTATGAAAGATGATTCTATTTCTGGTATATTTGATACTCTTAAAGATTGTGCTCTTATATCTAAATATGCTGGCGGTATCGGGTTACACATTCATAATATTCGTGGTGCTGGATCATCTATTCATGGAACAAACGGTATTTCTAATGGTCTTGTTCCGATGTTAAGAGTATATAATGATACTGCACGATATGTTGATCAAGGCGGAGGAAAAAGAAATGGATCTATTGCTATCTATTTGGAACCATGGCACTCCGATATTATGGAATTTTTAGAATTAAAAAAGAATCATGGAAATGAATTAGAAAAAGCACGAGATCTATTTTATGGATTATGGGTTCCCGATTTGTTTATGAAACGAGTTCAGGAAAAAGGTATTTGGACTCTTATGTGTCCTAATCAATGTCCTGGATTAAGTGATTGTTATGGTGATGAATTTGAACAATTATATACTAAATATGAAAATGAAGGACGAGGTAAACAAATTGAAGCCCAAAAAGTATGGCATTCTATTTATATATCACAAATCGAAGTGGGTATGCCATATATTTTATTTAAAGATGCTTGTAACAAAAAATCTAATCAAAAGAATTTAGGAACAATTAAATCATCTAATCTTTGTACTGAAATTATCGAATATTCTGATAAAGATGAAACTGCTGTTTGTAATCTAGCATCTATTTCATTAACTAAATTTGTGGAACATCCTATTATTACTGATAAAATTGTTGTATATTCTAAATCTAATTGTCCTCAATGTGATTATATCAAAAATATCATGAAACAACGAAATATTAAATATGAAGAAATTATTTTAGATAGACAATCTGATAGAAATAATTTATATATGAAGATAGATGATGAAGAAGGACAACTTGTTAATATTATGCCACAGATTTATATTAATGGTAAATATTTAGGTGGATTTTTAGAATTATATAATCATATAAAACCCGTATTTAATTATGATAAACTTGAAGAGATATCCGGTATTTTAACACTAAATCTTAATAATATTATTGATTATAATTATTATCCTACTGATTCTACAGAAAGATCTAATCTTAGACATAGACCGATTGGTATCGGTGTTCAAGGATTACCTAATGTATTTTATGAAATGGGTGTTTCATTTGATTCAGATGAAGCAAAAGCATTAAATGAGAAAATATTTGAACATATTTATTATGGATCTGCTAAAAGATCAATGGAAATCTCTAAAGAAAGAGAAGAATTATTTATTAAATTAAAATCGTATATGCAAGAAACAGATTGTTTAAGATTCCCGGAAGATTATTATATTCTTAAAGAACAACTACAAGCAACTCAAGAAGAAATAGATAAATTATTTAATTCAGATAAATATTATGGTACATATTCAACTTTTGAGGGATCACCCGCAAGCAAAGGTATTTTACAATTTGACTTATGGGATTCTAAACCTTCTGATGATATGACTGATAAATGGAACGAGTTAAAACAAAATATTATTAAATATGGTATGAGAAATAGTCTTTTATTAGCACCAATGCCAACTGCTTCTACATCACAAATTCTGGGTAATTATGAATGTTTTGAACCGGTCATGTCTAATATTTATAGTCGTAGAGTATTAGCTGGAGAATATACTGTTATCAATAATTATCTTATTTATGATCTAATTCATTATGGTATTTGGACTCCTGATCTTAAAGATAAACTTATTGCTAGTGATGGATCAGTTCAAAACATTACTGAAATCCCACAATTTATTAAAGACAGATATAAAACTGCGTGGGAAATAAAACAAAAAAACATTATCGATATGTCAGTTGCTCGTGGAAAATATATCTGTCAATCACAATCACTCAATTTATTTGTAGAAGCACCCACATTTAAAACTATTTCATCTATGCATTTCTATTCATGGAAAAAAGGATTAAAAACAGGAATGTATTATCTGCGCTCACGACCATCTTCTAAAGCCATCCAATTTACTGTTGCTCCTGAAACTTGTGAGAGTTGTTCTGGTTAAGCATTAAATAGTTCTTTAATTTTCTTACCTCGCTCAATCATAGAATCTCTATATTCGATTAAAGATCTTACTACAGGTAGATTTTTATCTTTCATCGCCTTGTTAATCATCTCTTCATATGATCCAGAGTAAGGGCAATATTTTACTTCATCTGGCATCTCTACTTCAATTGACATATAGATTTCTTTGATACTCATATATCTTTTCATATCAGCGATTGATTCTGCTTGAGGTTCCATTGTTTTGATTTAAAAAAAATATTATTATTATCTCAAATTTATTTAATATTGAATCATTGTCTTATATATATCTTTACCTTCATCTGGAATAAACTTGTCGAGAATGTATTCATCTATAGTTCGTTCTCCCAGTTCACCCAGGTCAGGTGGATCATGGATATATCTTGGACGAACCAAATATACAAAATTTGCAACAAGACCTTCCAAGGTTGCTTCTCTTCTTTCATTATCTGGATCAATCAAACCACCT
>Ga0209504_1001089_pt1 | contig 21649 bp, 21 predicted proteins | sample COGITO_mtgs_1005_FD_184791 | JGI IMG/M metagenome (GOLD analysis project Ga0209504, IMG submission 184791) | Pelagic marine microbial communities from North Sea - COGITO_mtgs_100511 (SPAdes) (version 2) | ecosystem: Environmental > Aquatic > Marine > Epipelagic ...
TGACAAAAAAGCGCAGTTGATCATCGAGGGCGCAGCCCCCGTCGAGCTGCCCATTTTAACCGGCACCGTTGGTCCCGATGTAATTGACGTGCGGGGCTTAACCGCCACGGGGCGTTTCACCTTTGATCCTGGCTTTATGTCCACCGCCTCGTGCGAGTCGAAGATCACCTACATCGACGGCGACCAGGGCATCCTGCTGCACCGCGGCTACCCTATTGAACAGCTGGCAGAGCAGTCCGATTACCTGGAAACCTGCTACCTGCTGCTGAACGGCGAACTGCCGAGCGCAGCAGAAAAAGCCACATTCGTCAGCACCATCAAGAACCACACCATGGTTCATGAGCAGCTGAAGACTTTCTATAACGGCTTCCGCCGTGATGCCCACCCAATGGCCATCATGTGTGGCGTAGTCGGCGCCCTCTCGGCCTTCTACCACGACTCGCTGGACATCAATAATCCGCATCACCGCGAAGTCTCGGCCATGCGCCTGATCGCTAAGATGCCGACCATCGCCGCCATGACCTACAAGTACTCCATGGGTCAGCCGATGATGTATCCGCGTAATGACCTTAATTACGCAGAAAACTTCCTGCACATGATGTTCAACACCCCGTGCGAGATCAAACCGATCAGCCCGGTACTGGCCAAGGCCATGGATAAGATCTTTATCCTGCATGCCGACCATGAGCAGAACGCCTCTACCTCCACTGTCCGCCTGGCCGGCTCTTCGGGTGCCAACCCGTTTGCCTGTATCGCTGCCGGTATCGCCGCTCTTTGGGGCCCGGCGCACGGCGGTGCTAACGAAGCCGTTCTGGCCATGCTTGACGAGATCGGCGATGTATCCAACATCGACACGTTTATCGCCAAGGCTAAAGACAAGAACGATCCGTTCAAGCTGATGGGCTTCGGTCACCGCGTTTACAAAAACCGTGACCCCCGCGCCACTGTGATGAAGCAGACGTGCGACGAAGTACTGAAAGAACTGGGCATCACCAATGATCCGCAACTGGCCCTGGCCATGCGCTTGGAAGAAATCGCCCTGACTGACCCGTACTTCAAAGAGCGCAACCTGTACCCGAACGTCGACTTCTACTCGGGCATCATCCTCAAGGCGATCGGCATTCCAACCAGCATGTTCACCGTGATCTTCGCCCTGGCGCGGACCGTCGGCTGGATCTCCCACTGGAAAGAAATGCTCTCCAGCCCGTACAAGATTGGCCGTCCACGCCAGCTGTACACCGGCTACCCGCAGCGCGACATGAAGAAATAATTCAGTTCTCGCCGCACAAAAAGGCTGCCCTCGGGCAGCCTTTTTTATTGCGCAAAACAAGCCCGCTTTACGGTTGTTCAGCCAACTGACGCAGCCCCTGCAAGGTATTGAACGGCGCATCCACGACAAAGCTATTGGCTAACCAGGCCGGCACGCTGCCGCCCGGTTCGGAATGCACCTGATAGACCACTTCGATTTCGTCCTCGCGCGGCGTAAGGCTCCAGAAGCCCTCCACCTTGCTGACCCGTACAAAGCCCTGCTGCAGCGGCAAATAATCGGCAACCCCATGCAGGGCGCGGGTCACACTACCATCGGCATCACGTGTGGTGGTCACCTGCAGGATCGAATCACGCGGCTGCACCGGCCAAGGCGTATGAAAACGGCTGTAGGCCCAACTTAACTCCCCCTCATGCTTGAGCAGTTTCTGCTCGCTGCAGGCATGAATCCAGGCGCACGCCGCACTGACATCATCCTGCAAGGCCAATAACCGCGGCATATCCACCCGTATACGGGTTACGCCACGAAATGCCTGAAAGCTTGAGCCGGGAATCTGCTGCAAATAGACCTGAATCCCGGCTTCATCCTTGACCAGACGCCATTGCGCCGCCTGTGCCTCACTCATCGCCAGCACCAAGAGCAGCGCTATAAACCGCACCATCATGCCTCCATTAGCCGATAACGTTACGTCACAGTATCAGACCGCAACCGCCGTGCTCTGCTCCAGCCAGCCAATCAACTGCAGGGCCTCTGCCGTATTGCTGCCGCACACATACTCAGCGGCATGAAACGCCGAACACACCGCAGGCCGCTCAGGCTGGCCGAAAATCAGGCAGTAGTTATTCGCATCCAGCTGCACGCAGCGCACACCCGCCGGCTTGCCATCGGGCATACCTGGAATGGGAGAACTGATCGAGGGGGCAATGCAGCAGGCGCCGCAACCAGCACGACAATTCATCGAAGGGAGACCTCAAACACGGCAGGAAACGAATACGGGCGCTGATCTTACTTGGCCAAGAGCGAATTTAGCAGCCCAAATGACACAGATTCAGGCCAGCGGTAGGCGCAAGCGAAACTTCGTACCCTGCCCCGGGGCGCTGCGCACCTGCAGCTCAGCCCCCAGAATATCCACGGCCAACTGATGGGTGATGTATAGACCCAGCCCGGTGCCGCCACGCCCGCGCCGGGTCGTAAAAAACGGGTCGAAAATTTTGCTCAGCACCTCTTCGCTCATGCCGCAGCCATTGTCGCTGACTTCAATCACACACTCGCGGCGCCCTCGGTCATGCTCAACCCGCACCGTGATTACACCATTCATCCCCGAATCGAAGGCATGAATAAGCGCATTGTCGATCAGGTTTTGCAGAATCTGCCCCAAAGGTCCCGGGTAGCTGTCGAGCTGCACGCTTGGCGGCAGCTCCAGCACCACCTGATGCTGGGATTGTTTGAGTCGGGGGGTAAACAGCAGCATGACCTCCTGCACCAACTCGACCAAATCAAAGCGGCGTCCTTCGGTACTCGCGCGGTCACTGGCCAGTTGTTTGAAAGCCCGAGTCAGCTGTGCCATGCGCGTCAGACTTTTCAGAATGATCGCCAACCCCTCGTCATTACGCTGAACAAAGCGCTCCAGCGCTGAACGTTGCAGCCCCTCACGGAGGCTTTTCTGCAAGCTTTGATTACCTTTATCCAGGGTCGAGGCCGCCATGCTGGCGGCACCAATCGGGGTATTGAGCTCGTGGGCCACGCCGGCAACCAATGTGCCGAGTGATGACAGCTTTTCAGCCTGTAGCAAAGCACCTCGAGTGCGCTGCAACTGCTCCACCGTATCGCGCAACTCGCCGTTGCTCTGCTGCAATGCCAGGCTGCTGAACTCCAACGCTAGGCGCACCTGATCACGCTCAAACTCCGCAAAACCTAGACTTAACACACCGACCAAGCCCAGCGAGAGCATCACACCGGCGAACAACAACACCTGCCACGCCACTTGCCACTGTAAAACCTCGACCTGTTCTAGAGGCAGATGCGAAACCAGCAACCAGCGCTCGCTAACTTCAGGAGCCTGGCTACCGCGCTGATAAGGATCGAATGCATTAAATGCCCAATAACCGGCATGATCGCTGAACACCCCGCTGCGCATGGCCTGCATACGTCGCCAAGTGTTTGGAAAGCGGCTGGCCAGAGTTGCCTCAGGTCTGCCCAAGGCAAAACCCCAAGCGTCGCGCTTATCTGCGGCAAACATCCAGTAGCCTTCAGCGTCGACCAGGGTCAGGTTGTTGCCGTAACTCTTGGACACCTCAGCCAAACGCTGCAACAGCACCTGCCCTTGGTAATTCAGTATCAAGATGCCGCGCCGCTTACCCAATTTGTCAAAGATCGGCGCTGCGCTACGCAGCGTTGGCTTGAGGGGTTGCTCGATAACCCCGGACTCTTCGTTCAGGTCAAAGCGCGACAGGTAAAATGCACCGTCTGGCAGGTTCATGGTTTCCACGAAGTAGTAACGCTGCGCCTGGTTTTGCAATTGCAACTGATCCCGCACCCGGGGCTCACCGTCACGCCAATCAATCCGGACCTGCTCGGAACCCTGCTCGTCTAACCAGCGAATCTGGTCATAGACCGCGCTGCTGCGAGAGAACTCGACAAATAACTGAGTCAGGGAAGAGTGATTTTCAGCGCTGGGGTTTTCCAACACTTCGGCGAGCAGAGGCTGCTGAATCAGGAACCGTAGATTGCCACGCAGCGTTGCCAGGTGCCTGCTGAGAACACCAACTCCCTCGCTCAGGCTGTTCTGCTGATCACGCAGCAGTGGTTCAAGCCGAGCACTCAGCAGGCGGTCGTAAAGCAGTGTCATCAACACCAGAATCAACAACGCCCACGGCACGAATAACAGTAAAAGGTTGCGCCTGACCGGCCGCGATAGCAGGCGGCTATCCCGGAGCTGACGCATCAGGTAGGTCGTTCCGACAGCCAGCTCAATAAATCGGCGCAGGCCATGGGCTTAGCAAACAGATAACCCTGCGCTTGCAGGCAGCCATGACTGAGAATCCAATCGGCCTGCTCTTGGGTCTCGACGCCTTCGGCAATCACCTGCATACCAACCCGTGCGGCGATCTGGATAACCGCCTCGGCGATCATTTGCTGATCACCGACCTTACCGATTTCAAGGACGAAACTGCGGTCGATTTTCAAACGGTCTGCTGGCAGCAAGCGCAGGTAGCTAAGCGATGAGAAGCCGGTGCCAAAATCATCAATCGCCACTTCAACACCCATCGCCCTAAGCGCCCGCAGCTTGGCACAGACGGTATCGAACGTACGCATGGCCACCGACTCGGTAATCTCCACCTCAATCTGCTGCGGGGCGACCCCGGCTGCCAACAAATGCGAGCTGAAGCGCTCGATAAAATCATGCTGCAGCAACTGTGGCGCGGAGACGTTAACGGCCACGCGAATGTGCGGGTAGCCGGCGTCGGCCAGTTGCTTCGCCGCCTGTAAAGCCAAGCGCATTAGCAGATCGCCCAACGGCAGGATGTAACCGGTCGCCTCGGCCAGCGGAATAAAACTCAACGGCGGCACCATCTTGCCGTCCGCTTTACGCCAGCGCGCCAGGGCTTCAACACCGATGACACGACGTGTTTGCAGGTCGACCTGCGGCTGCAATTCAACGCTGATCTGCCCTGCCTCCACCGCATCGCGCAAAGCCAGCAGCATGCGATACGACTCGGCATGCGCACTTTGCAAACGGGGGTCGTAAACGCCGTGCTGATCATGACCTAACCGTTTGGCCTGCTTGAGGGTCAGCAGAGCATCTTGCAACGCCACGCTGGCAGAGCCGGTGAAGTCGGCCAGGTGCATCGTCACACTGCTCAGGCTGTGCACCTGACCCAGTTCGTAAGGGCGTTTATGCCGGCGAAACAAGGCCACAATCTCAGCCGCATTGACCTGCGCTTTGGGGCCCAGGATGGCAAACAGGTCGTCGCGTACCCGCGCAATCAACACGTCTGTGTTGAAAGCATCACGCAACCTCTTCGCCACCAACCCAAGAATAAAGTCACCATAACCGGTGCCAAAGGCGGTATTAGCACCGGAAAAATTGTCGATATCGATCAGCACCAATACGCGCTGATCCTTAGCCTCTGACTTCAAAGTCATGTCCAACATGCGGATCAAGGCGTTGCGATTGGGGATTTTTAGCAAGTCATCCTGGTAAGCCATTTCCTCCAAACGACTGAATAATGCGACGTTATAGAGGCCTCGGCTGATGCTCGCGCTAAACACCTTGAGCAGCTCTAGCTCGGTGTCATCCAACGCCCGCGCACTGGCGATATAGCACGCGTAATCGGCGCCTGCCTGATAGCGCGGGAAAAACAATACCGTACAGTCGCTTAACCTCAGGGTCTGCTGCGCCTGTAAACATTGGCGTATAGACGCGGCAATCTGCGGTGGCTGCAAGGCCTCGATGCCGGCATCAATACAGTCAAAGAAACGGCCGCTAGCGCTGATAATGCGCACCTTAGGCTCGGCAGTCGTGTCGCTCTCATCCGCTCGCACACAGACGATACCTTCGGTCTGCAGGTTAAGCAGCGAGGTGATTTCAGAAAGAATCTTGGCCGACAGTTCGCGGGTATTTTTCGAGCAAAACAGCGCATTGCTCGACTCGACAATCATCTGCAAGCCGCGCCTGGCATTGGCTACCGCCTTGAGCTGGGAATAACCTCGCACCGCCGCTGTGAGCACCGTCAGCAGTCGCTCAGCGCTGAGCTCACTCTTGGTCCAATAATCGTTGATGTCGTAATCGCGCATCACTTCATTGGCCGGCGCCAGCCCCGGCTCACCGGTCAACAGCACTACGCGGGTTTCACGGTTGCCGATCACCTCACGCAGCGCCTTGACCAAACGCAGGCCAGCGTCTTCGGTTTCCATCACCACATCGAGCAAGACCAGGGCAATGTCGTCATGCTTAGCCAACAGCATCGAAGCTTCACGGCAGCTGAACGCTTGGACCAATTCAATGCGCCTACCCAGAAGCTCCAGCTCACTCAAGGCAAACGCGGTAGCACGCTGAAAGTCTGCATCATCATCAACCGCTAATACGCGCCACACGGGCTGGTAGGTCGTGGTTGGAAGGTCGTCGCTGAACGCAAATTGATCATCCATGATGGGGCTCGCATACCTGGAAGAAGGAAAGCTGCGCCGAATCCTGCCTGGCTTTCAGGTCAGTATAGACGGCTGCTCTGCACTGCCAGGCAAGCGCATTACATTCAACTACCTGCGTAACCGGGCAAATAAGCTCGAGGTGTCCCAACGGCCACCGCCCATGCCCTGGACATCGGCATAAAACTGATCGACCAACGCCGTCACCGGCAGCTGCGCACCATTGCTACGGGCCTCAGCCAAAAGAATCGACAGGTCTTTGCGCATCCAATCCACGGCAAAACCGTGCTCGAACTCACCGGCCAGCATGGTTTTGTGGCGATTTTCCAGCTGCCAAGATTGCGCAGCGCCCTTGCTGATCACCTCCATCGCGCCCTGCGCGTCGAGGCCAGCGCACTCGGCAAAATGCAACGCTTCGGATAAGCCCTGCACCAGACCGGCGATACAAATCTGGTTGACCATTTTGGTCAACTGACCGCTGCCCGCCTCGCCCATCAGTCGGGCCATGCGTGCATAGGTTTGAATGATCGGCTCAGCCTTGGCGTAGGTCGCTGCCTCGCCACCAACCATGATGGTCAACGCGCCGTTCTGCGCACCGGCCTGGCCACCGGACACCGGTGCATCGAGAAAACCCACTTGCTGCTTCGCGGCGTAAGCAGCCAGTTCGCGGGCCACTTCGGCCGACGCGGTGGTGTGATCAATCAACACCGCGCCGGGTTGCATGCCAGCAAAGGCACCCTGCTCACCCAGTACAACGCCGCGCAAATCATCGTCATTGCCGACGCAAACCATCACAAACTCGGCACCCGCCGCCGCTTCGCGCGGAGTTGGTGCGTGGCTACCGGCATATTCGCTGGCCCACTGCACAGCCTTGGCAGCGGTACGGTTATAGACACACACCTGATGCCCGGCGCGCGCGAGATGCCCAGCCATTGGGTAGCCCATTACACCCAGCCCGATAAACGCCAGCTTTGCCATATTCACCTCTACTTTTCGCGCGCCATGCACGGCACGCGTTTGTGCTTAACCCCATACCCCCGCTGCACGGCAGATACGATCCCGATGCAAGCATGCCCGCCACATGGGGCAAGCGCCAGCACAGCCACAGGGCAAAACTGTACGGACAAGCCCTGCCGCAGGCTTTACCCAAGCTCGACAGTGCTTCCATACTGCGGCACGCAAAGGAGAGCTTATGCAGCATTGGCTGGTAATCGACCTGGAGGCCACTACCGAAGAAGGCGGCTGGCCGGTCACTGATATGGAAATCATCGAAATCGGCGCCTGCGTGGTCAACGCGAATGGCCATGAAGTCACCTATTTCCAACGCGTTGTGCGACCCACCCGGCGTCCACACTTGACTCATTTTTGTCGTCAGCTCACACATATCACCCAGGTGGATGTCGATGCAGCCGCACCACTGGGCATTGTCTGGGCGCAATTTGAGCATTGGTTGCTGGCTCACCAACCGCAACTGGCAGGCTGGGTCAGCTGGGGCGATTACGACCGACGCCAGCTCGAACAGGAATGGCGCACCCATGGGCTCAGTAGCTACCTGAGCCAGGTCCCCCATCTAAACCTAAAACAACGCTTTGCCGAAGCGCGCCAACTGCCCAGGCCTATTGGCTTGAAGATGGCCCTTAACCTGGCTGGTTTGCAGTTCCAAGGCCAACAGCATCGCGCCCTTATCGATGCGCGCAATACCGCACGGTTATTGCCGCTGGTATTGCCGGTGCAAAGCAGATGACGAAAAAAAAACGCTTGGGCATACTGGCAGGCCTTTTTATGGCCTGCTGTAGATGGCAGCCAGCCTTTTGAATCTCCCCTTCGAGGAACTGCAGATGTTCAAGGTCAATGAATACTTCGACGGCACCGTCAAATCCATCGCCTTCGGCATGGCTGAAGGCCCTGCCACCATTGGCGTAATGGCTGCAGGCGAGTACGAATTCGGCACCAATCAGCTGGAAATCATGCACGTGGTTGCCGGCGCCCTTAGCGTCAAACTGGCGGGCAGCGAACACTGGGAAACCTTTACCAGCGGCAGCAAGTTCACGGTACCGGCCAACAGCAAGTTCCAACTCAAGGTTGCCGCCGATACCGCTTACCTCTGCGAATATCGTTAAGGTATTTGGCAGGCAAAAGACCGGCCCTGGTGGCCGGTTTTTTTATTCACATTGAACACAAGGAATGCGTCATGCCGCGCTCGACGCACGTCTCTCTGGTGGTTGTGCCGATCATCCTGCTGCTGATTGCCATGACCTCGATCCAGGGTGGTGCATCCCTGGCCAAAGGGTTGTTTCCAGCCATAGGCGCAACCGGCACCACCGCGTTGCGTCTGGGTTTGGGAGCGTTGATCCTCTGTGTATTGATGCGCCCCTGGCAGGCCAAGTTGAGCCTGAAATCCTGCCGCTCGTTGTTGGCTTACGGTTTGTCGCTGGGCGGTATGAACCTGCTGTTCTACCTTTCGCTGAAGACCATCCCCCTGGGCATCGCCGTAGCCCTGGAGTTCACCGGCCCCTTGGGCCTAGCCCTGCTGTCATCGCGACGTTTGCTGGATTTTATTTGGATTGCCCTGGCCGTTTTCGGTCTCTGGCTGCTCCTGCCCACCGGCCAAAGCGCTGTACCGCTGGACCCTGTGGGCATGGGCCTGGCCTTAGCGGCCGGCTTGTGTTGGGCGCTGTATATCGTTTTCGGGCAAAAAGCTGGGGCCGAACACGGCAAGCAGACCGTGGCCCTGGGTACCATCGTCGCGGCTCTGCTGGTGTTCCCGATTGGCCTCTGGCAAGCCGGCGGCAGCCTCTTCGCGCCCGAACTTCTGCCCATAGCCCTGACGGTGGCAGTGCTGTCCTCGGCCCTGCCCTACAGCCTGGAAATGGTCGCCCTAACCCGCCTGCCCGCCCGCACCTTCAGCACTCTGATGAGCATGGAGCCGGCGATTGCCGCGCTCTCCGGCCTGCTGTTTCTTAGCGAGCGGCTTACCCTCACGCAGTGGCTGGCAATTAGCGCCATTATCCTGGCTTCAGCTGGAACCGCGGCAACAATCAAACCAAAAGCCAAAGCGCTTCAATTAAGGGAGTAGAACCAAGCGCAAACCTGTTCTGGTGGGACGGGCTTTAGCCGCGACACTTCTAATCGCGGTTAAAGCCCACCCGGCCTAGCGATTAATCAACGCTCTGCGCCTCGTTGCTGAACTGCAGCTCAGCCAAGCGCGCATACAGCGGATTATTAGCCACCAACTCCGCGTGCGTGCCAATCGCCGCAAGCTTGCCGTGCTCGATTACGGCAATCCGGTCAGCGCTTTTTACCGTGGCCAAACGGTGGGCAATTACCAACGTGGTGCGACCTTGCATCAGGCGCGGCAGTGCTTGCTGTATCAGGTGTTCACTTTCCGCGTCCAGCGCGCTGGTGGCCTCATCTAGCAGCAGGATTGGTGCATCCACCAGTAGTGCGCGGGCAATCGCCAAGCGCTGACGTTGGCCGCCAGACAAGCCCAGCCCGGCATCGCCCAAGTGGGTTTGATAGCCCTGCGGCAACTTCATGATGAACTCATGGGCATGCGCCACTTTGGCGGCCGCCTCAACTTCGTCCAGGCTGGCATCCATACGACCGTAGCGGATGTTGTCCTCAACCGTGCCGAAGAACAGCGCCGGGTTCTGCGACACCAGGGCAAAGCTGCTGCGCAAATCGGCAGGATCGAGCTGCTGGATCGGCTGACCATCAATCAGGATGCGTCCCTCTTGCGGGTCGAAAAAGCGCAGCAGCAGATCGAACAGGGTCGACTTGCCGGCCCCGGATGGACCGACTAGAGCCAGGGTTTGCCCTGGCGCAACCTGCAGATCAATGCCGTCGATGGCAAAACTCTCGGGGCGTGAGGGATAAGCAAAACGCAGCCCTTGCAGCTCGATAGCGCCTTGCATCGGCTTGGCCAACTGCACGCAATCTGCGACCGGCGCGGTGATTTCATTGCGCGCTTGCAGCAGTTCGGCGATGCGTTCGGCAGCACCTGCAGCGCGCTGTAGCTCACCAATTACCTCACTCAAGGTGCCAAATGCCGAGCCTACAATCAGGCTGTAGAACACGAAAGCCGCCAGCTCACCGCCGGAAATCCGCCCGGCGATTACATCCATACCACCGACCCAGAGCATCACGCCGACGGCGCCAAGCACCAGCACAATGACCACCGTAATCAGCCAGGCGCGCTGGGCAATGCGCTTGCGTGCGGTATCAAAGGCCGCTTCGGCAGACAGACCAAAGCGGCGCTTGTCCTCGGCCTGGTGGTTATAAGCCTGCACGGTCTTGATTTGCCCGAGCACCTCACCGACATAGCTGCCAACATCGGCGACGCGATCCTGACTTTGGCGTGATAGTGCCCGCACCCGGCGGCCGAAAATCAAAATCGGCGCGACGACCAAGGGCAACGCCATCAGCACGATGCCGCTGAGCTTGGCGTTGGTTACCACCAGCAGCACGCTGCCGCCGATCAGCATGATCATATTGCGCAGCGCCATCGACAGCGATGAACCAATCACCGATTGCAGCAGCGTGGTGTCAGCAGTCAGGCGTGACTGGATTTCCGAGCTGCGGTTGCTCTCATAAAAGCCCGGATGCAGTTCGATCAGGTGGTTGAACACCCGTTTGCGGATATCCGCGACAAAGCGCTCACCGATCCACGACACCAAATAAAACCGTGTGAAGGTGCCGATGGCCAGAGCCAATACCAGCACAAAGAACAAGCCAATCGACTGCTGCAAGGCGGCCGGCGATTGCGTAGCCAAACCCTGATCGACCAACAACTTGATGCCCTGACCCATGGACAGGGTAATGCCGGCGGTAAACATCAGCGCCAGCAAGGCGCCGAATACCCGGCCGCGATACGGCGCGATAAAACGCCAGGCCATACGCAAGGCCGTGCGCTGACGGGAAGACAGAATCGAGAGCATGCAGACTCGCTAGGGGCGCTAACGCCGATTAGTGGTGTGGCGGCTTAGGCTCGGTCTCAAGCCGCCACACCACCCAACACAGCGCTAAAGCTGCAAGATTGGTGGACAACGGATTGAACGCCTGTAGCAGTAGATGGGGGCTCATCAGCGCCACATCAAGCAGCAGAGCAATCAATAGCGCGGCAGCCAGCAAAACCGGCCAGCGCTTGTTGCGCATTAGCAGTAAGGCCCCTAGGAGGATTTCCGCAGCGCCGGCCATCCGTGCTACCCACTCGGGCGCAGGCAGACCATGGGCCTGAATCATCGCCAGCTCATCCGGGCTTAACCAGAGAATTTTCGGCACCAGGCCATGCCAGATAAACACCAGAGCCAAAGCGATACGTGCCACCCAAGCGACCTGACGCAGGCGCGGATCAGTCATGTAAAAAACGTCTTTTATGATCGGTGCTCGGCAACAGACAGCTGTCATAACGACCGAACAACCGATAACGATTCAGCGCAATGCGGTCATAACACCAGTCGCGCACAGGCCGGGGATAACCCGCAGCCACGCCATAAACCGCCATATCCCAGGCAGTTGAGCGACGATACGCAGCACCGCATCCGAACGCACATACAACGTGCCAGCTTCGACATAACCCATGGTGTCAAATCGATCAGTGGGCAGTGCAAACCAGCGCAACAACGCCTGCCCCTCGGCGGACTGCACCGATGCCAGGCGAAATTTCTGCTGCGGGTCATGGCGAATCAGAAACTTCGCCCAGCCGTTACACAGCTTGCACACGCCATCGAACAGCACCACCCGTTCGCCGTTCTGGATGGAGGGTGGAGGCACTTGGTCGGTCATGTTCAACTCCTGCCAGCGCAGCCTTTAAACAACTGGAATGCGGTAGTGACCGGTGATTTTGAAGGCAAACAGGATGTCTTCTTCCTGAGTACCGCGGCCAATATTGTGCAGCACCAGCGGCGCCCCGCTGCTTGCTTGGCGGTCACTGACGATACCAATGTGAGTGAGACCGCCGCCCAGATCCCAAGTGACGATATCACCGGCGCGGTAGCTTGATGCGTCCTGACTAAGCCGCTGACTCCAACCCTGACGCTTGAACCAGGTCATCAAATTGGGCACACGGCGATGATCGATATTGCGATCTGGCCGCTTGAGGCCCCAATTTTTCGGGTAAGCGGAGAAGTTGGCGCGCATGTCCTCATGCACCGCCTGTTGCAAATCCAGGCCCTGCTGGCGCAACGCGCGAATCACCACATCGGTACAGACACCAGTATTGAGCGGCACATCGCCAAGCGGGTAGCTCAAGCGGCGATAAGTAGGGTCGTAACCCAGGGTCACGCCAACCTGACTGCGTGCATCCTGCACCAATCGCTGCACCTGGATCGGTTCGGCCACTGCCGACAGGGCCAGCACCAGCAAAATTAGTACCGCAAACAGCCTCATGGTTTGAACGCCGGATACTGCGGCAGGTCGTCGTGTATCTCCCACCAATTGGCCCGCGAAGCGGTAAACGCATGCCAGCCAGGGCGGGTTTCCAGCTCACCTTCCAAGCTGCCGGCACGAATGCGCAATACCCCGGGCAGCTTGCTAGTGCGGCTGTAGATCGGTGAGCCGCAGCCGGCGCAGAACACCCGTTGTTTGCCGGGTGAGGACTCGTAGGCCTTGAGCTGTTCGGCACCACTGAGCAGCGCAAAAGCAGATTCCTGCACCGGAATATTGGTCACGAACGCAGAGCCCTGGGCCTTACGACACTGGCTACAGTGACAGATCTGAATCGGCTCCAGCTCGCCTGAAACCTGATAACGCACCGCCCCACAGAGGCAACTTCCCTGATGCATGACCCGCTCCTTCAATGACCAATGGGATACAACAGTTCTTCCTTATAACCGGCCCATACCCGCACCACATCAGGGAAGGCGTCATCCAACTGCACATCACCGCTATCCACCAGCAGCGGACGACCTTCCAACGTGCCGAGCTTGCGCTTAGTAGCGACCACACGCAGATGCTCAAGGCCAATGGCGCGCAGCACCCGCGGGCTAATCTGCTGATTACCACGACCGATAATGTGCCCCTGGCCGCCAATGGCAGTTACCAGCAGCCTCGCCGGATAGCCAGTCACCAATTCAAACAGCTGCGCTTCTGTTACATCACTGGCGAGCACCTGGCCGTTCTCGATCACATCAACGCCGAGCAAAGTGGTCTGCAAGCCGAGATTCTGCGCCAAGCCATGCATAGTCGAGCCAGGGCCGAAGACGTAACGCACATCGGCCTCCCAACTGTCCTGCAGCCAATCAGCCAAGTCGCCCAGCACCAGCTCTTCGGACTCAACGCCGCCCTGCTTAACCTGCTGCACATAGCCGCCTTCCTGCGGCACTGTCAGCTCACCATACCAACGCGCCGTAACCCGGCCTTCACGCAGGGCGCTTTCATCAATATCGCGCACCTCGCCGCTGCTCAGGCGCACCAGGCCACCTTCGATCAAGCGCGCGGTCAGTTCACCGGCGGCGCGTGGGCTGATGGCATACACCCCGGATTGAATCTTCACCCCAGCCGGAATCCCCAGCACCGGTTGGCCTTCGCGCACGGCGGCGCAGATATCGCGCGCCGTGCCATCGCCGCCGGCAAATAGAATCAGTGCGACGCCGGCGTCTTGCAGCAATTCAACCGCCTTATGGGTATCGGCGGCGCTGCTTGCGCCTGCGGGCAATGCACCCACCACGCGGTGAGCGAAGCCCATTTCGGCCAGCAGGTCGGCGCCCATGGCGCCGGGAAAGGTGACAAATTCCACACGCTCGCGCAGCGCCAATAACTGCTCAAGGGCAATTTGCGTGCGCACCGACGCTTTAGCCGTAACGCCCATGGCCAAGGCCTGCTCAGCCATACCGTCGCTGCCTTTGAATCCCGCCGGCCCGCCCAGACCCGCCAGCGGGTTAATAATCAGGCCAATATGCAAACGTCCCATCAAATCCTCTGTCGTAAATAAATAGGGCGCCCTGGCACGGTGCCTGCACTGCTTGAACCATCCTGTGCCTTACGCCGGTTTTTTGCCGTCGCAGTTGTCACAGCGCGTTCATCTAACACTCATAAAATTGCGCTAACCGATGAGGAGACACGCCATGCAAAACCAACAGCCTAATGAGAAAAAGCAGCCACAAATGCCCGTGGGTGGCTTTGTTATCGACGCTCAGGGACGTGAAATCCCGATCACCGAAGCCATGATCCAACAGGCCTGCACATCGCTTGAGCGCGCCCAGCAACAAGCAGCCAAGAACAAATAACTACGCCAAATAACAACGCGTTGCCGGGTGGCGCTCGCCACCCTCCTACCTCTGCCCAGGCTACAAGTAACCGGCCATTCTGTAGGGCGGATGACGTTTTTTTTCATCCACCCTTAGGCTGCGGAGGGTGGATGGATGAAGCACCCTCCACCTTACTCCTTCAGCTTCGCACCCAACGCTTGCACCAGGCGAACCAACGCCGGCGCATGGCCCTTTATGCCGACTGCCAGGCCATCAATTTCTCGGCGCATCGGATAGTGCTTGCGCAAGCCATCGAAGGCCGCGCGCCGCAGGGTGCTATCACCCTGCAAACTACGGCGCAAATCCACATCGTCGCGGCGCGGGTCATATACGGCGCGGCAAATACTGGCCAGCGCCCAATCCACCGCCGCACCGGCATCCAGGCTTATCTCGCTCAGCCAAGGCGCCGGCATCAACTGCGCCAGCTCAGTACTGGGGCTAACGCCTAGATGCTGACACAGCGCCTGATAGATCTGCGCGGTGCCGCGCAGCTTGCCGTCCAGGCTGTAGCCGGCGATATGCGGCGTGGCGATGCGGCACAAGCCGGCCAGTACAACATCCACCTGCGGCTCGCCCTCCCACACATCCAGCACCACTTGCAGGTCATTGCGCCGTGGCAACAGCTCGCGCAATGCCGCGTTATCCACCACAGCGCCACGGCTGGCATTGATCAGCCAGCTGCCGGGTTTAAGCGCGGCCAGCCGCTCAGCGTCAAATAGGTGATGGGTGACGTGTTCGCCTAACCGTTCAAGCGGTGTATGCAGGCTGATCACATCGCACTCGTCGAGCACTTGTTGCAAGCTGACAAAATCGCCGCCCTCGGCAGCCTGACGCGGCGGGTCACACACCAGCACCCGCCACCCCAGCCCGCGCATCACCTTGATCAAGCGGCTGCCAACTTGGCCCGCGCCAACCACACCATAGGTGCGCGATGCTAGATCAACGCCCTGTTGCTCGGCCAGCACCAGCAAGCTGCCCAACACATAATCGACTACGCCACGGGCATTACAGCCCGGCGCACTGGCCCAGGTGATGCCTGTTTGCTGGAAGTAATCGAGGTCCAGATGATCGGTGCCAATGGTGCAGGTGCCGACAAATTTAATCTTCGAGCCTTGCAGCAACGCACGATCAACCTGGGTAACAGAACGCACCAATAGCAGGTCGGCATCGGCGACAGCGGCCGCATCAATGCCCCGGCCAGGCAAGCGACGAATCTGACCAAAACCGGCAAAAAACTCATCAAGCAGGGGAATGTTTTCGTCCGCGACTATTCGCATGGCAAGGCTCCGCAAATCAGGCCGCCATTCTAACCCTACCTGCGAAGTTGGCTAGAACACTGAGCCTCTATCGCGTGATTGCTTAAAGATGTCGCCTTTAGGATTCCTGACCTCCCCGTCAAGGCGTAGACTGCGCGGTTTCCTGACTCCCTGCTGGATGATCGTCATGCTTGCCCAAACCCGCCTGCAACGCTCCCGCACTGAACTGTGCGGCCTGCTGAAGCTGGCAACACCGATCATCATCGCCCAGCTGGCCAACACCGCCATGGGCTTCGTCGACACCGTGATGGCCGGCCGAGTCAGCCCGCAGGATCTGGCCGCCGTGGCGCTGGGCAACTCGATCTGGGTGCCGGTATTTTTGCTGATGACCGGCATCCTGCTGGCCACCACACCCAAGGTTGCCCAACGCTTCGGCGCGGGCACACACGAAGAGATCGGCCCACTGGTGCGCCAGGCACTGTGGCTGGCGCTGGCAGTTGGAGTGGGGGCGGCGGTAATACTGTGGAACGCCGAAATCGTTCTGGAATTGATGAGTGTCGACCCAGCCCTGATTGGTCCCGCCATGGGCTACTTGCGCGCCGTCGCCTGTGGCTTTCCCGCCGTGGCGCTGTATCACGTGCTGCGTTGCTACAGCGATGGCCTAGGCCATACTCGCCCAAGCATGGTGATGGGCTTACTCGGCCTGGCGCTGAATATCCCACTCAACTACATCTTCATCTACGGCAAGCTCGGCCTCCCAGCCATGGGCGGCGTGGGCTGCGGTTGGGCCACCGGGCTGGTGATGACGTTTATGTTCCTGAGCATGCTCTGGTGGGTGAAGTGGGCGCCCTTCTATAAGGCGAGCGCTATCTTCAGTCACTTCGAGTGGCCGCAGTGGCCGGTACTCAAACGCCTACTTTCGGTCGGCCTGCCGATTGGCATTTCAGTGTTTGCCGAGTCGAGCATCTTCGCCGTGATTGCCCTGTTGATCGGCGGCCTCGGTGCCACCGTGGTAGCGGGCCACCAGATCGCCCTGAACTTCAGCTCCATGGTGTTTATGATCCCCTACTCCCTGGGCATGGCCGCCACCGTGCGCGTGGGCCAGGCATTAGGTCGCGGCGAACCGCGTGAAGCACGCTTTGCCGCCGGTGTCAGCATGGCCGCCGCGCTGGGTTATGCCTGCTTTTCGGCCAGTTTGATGCTGTTGCTGCGTGAAGAAATTGCGCAGATCTACACCCCAGATATGGCCGTAATCGCGGTAGCAACAACGTTGTTGGTGTATACCGCACTATTCCAATTCTCCGATGCCATTCAAGTCACCGCCGCCGGTGCCTTGCGCGGCTATCAGGACACCCGCGTGACCATGATTCTGACCCTGTTCGCCTATTGGGGTATCGGTCTGCCAGTGGGTTACGCACTGGGGCTTACTGATTTGTTCGGCACACCTAGCGGCCCGAGCGGGCTCTGGCAAGGCTTGGTGGTGGGCCTGACCTGCGCCGGTGGCATGCTCGCCGTGCGCCTGGCCAGCAGCGCGCGCAAACGCATTCGAGTCGCTAAGATGGCCTGATGAACGCCCGCCTGCTGCTCCTGATCACTGCACTTTATCTGTGCGCCTGCACGCCCCCCGATGACGGCCTGGCGCTGCAGGCTGATTACTTGCAGCGCTTGAGTAACGCTCTGGATGTTGAACCGGCAACGGCCTTCGATCCCAGCGAGTTGACCCGTTACCGCCTACCTGCCCGCCGCGAACGCCTGATCGAGATTGCCGAGCTGCGCATCAGCCTGCTTGAGCTGCTGGTCGACGTGCGTCGCTGCCCGGTTTTGCAACAACAGATCAGCCTGCGCAACAGCAGCCTGGGCAAACAACTGACGCCAAGCAGCCGCCTGGCCTATGAAGGGGACCTGCTGCGAGCCACCGATGCCTGTGTCGAACACATACGCCGCCAGGATCAGCAAGAGTTGCTTGGCACCCTTGAGCAATTGGCGCAGGACAAACGTGGGCAATTGCCCGCAGTATTCTGGAATGCAATAAATGCCAGCCCCGAGGTCGAACGCTACCTGCGCTTTGACGACCGAGGCCTGCCGGTGAATGCCGACGCTGACCACGCCGCCCTCAACGCCCTGGCGCAGTTGGCCGCCATCGGCAGCGCTCTACCCAAGGCGTTGCCGCCGAGTACCGCAGAGATTGACCCGTTGTTCTTTGCCCTGCACGCCAGCGACCAGGGCGGCCAGCTGATCAACAGCCTGGCCAGCCTCACCCACAGCCTCAATCAGGGCAGCCAGATGCTCGACGTTCGCCAGCAACGTCGCCCCCTCTGCCCCACGGGCAAACCGACTGCGCGCGCACGCATCGTGCAAAACATCTTCGTCAAGTATTACGCCGGTAGCCTGCAGCCATACTTGGCCCAGGTGGATCAACGCGGCCAGGTCTGGAGCGCCAGCCTGCGCACCCTCAACAGCGTGACGCAGATACCGCCAGCGACTCGGCAATATCTGCAGCAGTTGAGTGACGACAAAGCGTCGTTATGGGCGGACTTTCAGCATGCCACCGCGCGCCACGTCCGCAGCTGGCAAGACCTGCTGAACAGCTGCGGCCTAGCCCCCGGTCAGTCGGGATGGACCGGCAGCACGGCCAATGCCGACCAATAAGCCTCAGACAACAACTCGCGCCCGGCCAACAGGTGCGCCAGGTAATCGGCACTGGGTAATAGCCCTTCTTGGCGAAAAGCCGGGTTGGCGATATACACCCAAGCCGGCTGCACGCCATGGGCCGTGACAATCGGCAGGCACTCGCGGCTGTAATAGATAGGCGTGCCTTCGAAGTGATCCAGCTTGGCGATCTCGCCAGCGTCTGGCAGACGATACAAAACACCCTCCACTCGCCCCTCACGCTCATGCCGAATATTGGCGTAAGCCCGTCCGGGCGCACGGTCTGCCGCGCGTTTGTTAAAGCACAGGCTGTAACCCGGCAGATGCCCAGGCAGCGCTTCCAGCACCGCCAGGCCACGGGCCTGCATGCGCGCCGGGTTCATATTCGAGCCGTAGGCGAAGTACCAGTTGCCCCAGGCGCTGTGAGCATGTAACGAGCGAAGGTCAGGCAAGGCAAAAACAGGCGAGGACGCGGAGTTTAGTGGCTGTAAATGAGCGTCCGAGCCCGTTTTTAACGCAGCATGGTCGAGCGCAGTAGTGCTCACATCGTCTGGCATCAATCGAGTTTCTTGCGGATCAAGTAGAGATAGGTCGCGCCGTCTTCGGCCTGCTCTACCAGCTCATGACCGAGAAACACGCAGAACTTAGGGATGTCGCGACGGGTCGAGGGGTCGGTGGCAATTACCTTGAGCAGGCCGCCAGCCTGCAGGTCGCGCACCTTGTTATGCAGCATCATCACCGGCTCCGGGCAGTTCAGCCCGGTGGCGTCGAGGGTGTCATCAGGAATGGCGGTGGTTTGCAAAGACATCAATAGGCTCCAGTTGCAGGCCGCTATTCTCGCGCAAAGTTGACCCTAAGGTCATCTAGCATGTCGCGCACCAGCCAATGCTCGGCTAAACGGCACTGCCTGTAGCAATCAACACAACCTTGGATGGGCAGCCGTTGGCGGCCCCTTCAGGCAGGCTGCGCAGCGCCTACCACTCTAATAAGAACTGTCTATGCGCCTTGCTCTGTTACTCACCGCCCTGCTGCTCAGCGGTTGTGCCGCCCGTGATCAACTGCCGGACTTCAACGCCAGCGCGCAGCAGGATCTACCGGCCACCTATTTTGACGCCGTGATCTATGGACGCGATGGCACCCGGCTGTCGGCCACGGTGTTTCAGCCCGCGCTAAAGGCAGGCGAGCAAGCGCCTGTAATCGTGCATACCCACGGTTGGGGTGGCTGGCGTGTAACCAGACCGAATGGCTTTTACGGCACGCAGATGATGTCCGGCCGCGCCGCAGTCAAAGCCTGGCAAGCCGGTTACTGGGTGGTCAGCTATGACCAGCGCGGCTGGGGCGGCAGCGAGGGTGACATCGAAATGATGAACCCCGAGTACGAGGTGCAGGATGCCCTGGCCGTGATCGACTGGACCGTCGCCAACCTGCCGCGACTGAGCATGGACGGGGCGAACGATCCAAAAGTCGGCATGCTTGGCGAAAGCTATGGTGGCGCGGTGCAGCTATTGGCCTCCGCGACGGATTCGCGTATCGACGCCATTGTGCCCATCGCCACCTGGTATGACCTTAGCGAAGCCTTGGCTCCGGACAGCCACATGAAAGTTGGCTGGACCGGCGTACTGCTCAGTCTCGGCCTGTCCACCGGTTATGACTTGGGCAAGTTCGTGCAAGCGCCCTACCTTAAAAGCGCCGACGGGCGCATGCGCGACAGCGTGCGCGCCGAACTCAAGGCACACAGCCTGACCAGCTACTGCGCGCGCGGCCAGCGCCCGCAAGCCGATGCGCTGCTGATTCAAGGCATGCGCGACACCTTGTTCCCGCTCAACCAGGGCCTGGCGATTCGCGACTGTCTGCAACAAGGCGAGCGTGACGTGCGCCTACTTGGCATGCAGGGCGGGCATATCCTGCCGCCCCCCATGCAGCGCTGGAGCGGCCTGCCGCCGTTCAATAATGAAACGGTGCTGCATTGCGATGGCCGGGCAATCAACCTCTACCAGAGCATCATCAGCTGGTACGAAGACAAGCTGCGCGGCCGCAAGGGCGTGGCCGCGAGCATTCCCGATTTCTGTGTCAGTCTCGATTTGGATCAGGGCGTGGCCTTGCAACAACTGCCAGCCAATCAACGAATCGAACTGCCGGCCACAGCGATTCGGCCGTTAAGCAGCGGGCTGCTGCAACCGTCGCGCTTTATCCCACTGCAACAGGTACAGGCAAGTAGCGCCTTGGTCGGCGTACCGCGCGTGCACCTGGATAACGCTGAGCAACTGCCGACGCTATTTGCCGCTCTAGTCGTCAAACGGGCCAATGGCCGCAGTGAAGTGCTAAGCGAGCAGGTTACCCCGCTCAAAGGCCAAGCCAGTACTGAGCTGGCTGCCGTCAGTGCGCAGTTACAGCCGGGGGACGTGCTAGGCCTGCGCCTCAGTGGATTCAGTGGCCAGTACCTGTTCAACAGTTCCTGGCAGCTGTCCAGCAGTACGCTGCAAGGAAGCGTTGAGTGGCCGCAGTTGCTGCCGTTAAAGCCGCAACTGGCCAGGCATTGAAGCTATTTGCTTAAGCGGCGCAGGTGGCAGGTGACTTCCTCACGGTCGTGATAAAGCTGTTTGCAGGCAATAGAGACCTTGATCTTGCGCTCGGCAAAGCCGTCTTCAAGGCGTTGCAACAGCCGGCGCACTTCGGCGTAGCGTTGCTTCATGGGCAGCTTGAGGTTGACCACCGCCTCACGGCAATGGCCTTCGCCGATCCAGGTTTCCAGCAAGGCGGCGCTACGGGCGGGTTTCTCAACAATGTCGCAGACCATCCAGTCCACCGGTTGCTTGGGCTTCCAGGTGAAGCCATCCACCATCAAGTGTTGCACCAGCCCGGTGTCCATCAGGCTTTCGGCCATTGGCCCGTTGTCGATGGCGGTGACCAGCATGCCGCGCTTGACCAGCTGATAGGTCCAACCGCCGGGTGCGGCACCGAGATCGACCCCGGTCATGTCGCCAGATAAACGCTCATCCCACTGCTCACGAGGGATAAAGGTGTGCCAGGCCTCCTCTAGTTTGAGGGTCGAACGACTTGGCGCCTCACGGGGAAACTTCAGG
>Ga0209504_1001099_pt1 | contig 21529 bp, 22 predicted proteins | sample COGITO_mtgs_1005_FD_184791 | JGI IMG/M metagenome (GOLD analysis project Ga0209504, IMG submission 184791) | Pelagic marine microbial communities from North Sea - COGITO_mtgs_100511 (SPAdes) (version 2) | ecosystem: Environmental > Aquatic > Marine > Epipelagic ...
TATGAATTCTAAACTCAGAATTACCAACGTTAAACTCAACTTCAACAATAGTACCTTTCTTATTGATACTATTAACTAACTGATCTTTTTTAATATCTCTATGAGGCTTACCAAATAGACCAAATGAAAGAGCATCCAACATTGTAGATTTGCCAGCACCATTTGAACCAACCACAAGAGTTGATGGTGTTCTATCTAATTGTACTTTAATTGTATCATTGCCGGTCGAAAGAAAGTTCTTCCAGCTGACGCTTTTAAAATGTATCATAGATATTTGACTCCTAGCCAATTGGCAACCTTAGTTTTTAGCCAAGATTGATTTTCCATCCTAAGCTGTAGTCCTGTATCGTCTATCCTTGCAGCCTCAACACCGTCTGAATCATTAATAGTAAGATATGAATTCAAAGTTCCAGTAAAATTACTAGCAATTACTAATTCACTGGTAAACGGGACGGTGAGGTTGTTTATTATATTCTCAGGAACATCTAAGTTAAGACTCAATTGTTGCGTAAGCGGGAATTGCAAGTCTAAAGACTGTTGATACATCACACCACCTCCAAGTTTTGTGCTTCAGTATATAGTTTTCTTAATTCAACTTTAATGTGGTCTTTATCTAAATCAGTTTCGACCGCGTCAACATAGGTATCTAATAAGACTCCAGTATCTTCAAGCGAAACTTTATCATCTTCTACACTGTCACCTAAGTATTCTTCAAAGGTTTCAGCGATCTTAAGTTCATATGTTTCAATGCTTTGTAATTTATCAACAAAACGATCGAACATATAGAGATCAGTTTTGTTTACAACGATAAGTTTAATAAATTTATGTTCAAATTCAGACACATCAACTGTATTATAATCAGTCTTACTATCATCGTAAATAACCTTCTTAAACATTGTAATTGGATTACGTACTGGAATTACTTCACGAGTTTCAGTATCTAAAATGTGAAAGTACTTAGGATCATCACAATCAGACCAAGTAAACTCCATCTGATTACCTAGATAATGAACATTTCCTTGACTCGATTTGGTGTGGAAATGACCAGTTAATACACTTTCAAATCTAGAAAATATATCAGCGTTCATACCATGAGGATTAGTTATACCAGCCATAAGCTCAAATCCTTTCAACTCAAGATGAGCTCCAAGAATAGACGCTTTGCACGTCATAGCCCATTTAGTATATTCTTCATAGTTTGCGCTATTAATCCATGGTAATACACCAACCTTTAAACCATCATAGTCTAAAACAGTTGGTTTCATTATAATATTAACGTTAGATGTAAAGTAACCAAGAAGTTCTTTAAGCGAACATAGTTCGTTTGTATTCTTGAAGTACACGTCGTGATTACCAGGAATAATGTCCATGGTAATACCCATCTCGCGCATTGGTTCTAAGAAGTGTTTGCGATTAGCGTTAAGAGCTTTGAAATTAACAAACTTTCTATGTTCGTAGTAATCACCTAGATGTAAGATATTTGTAATTCCATGCTCTTTCAAGTATGGAAAAAAGATCTCAGTATAAAATCGTTCTTGATAGTTTAAAAATATATCAGACGAGTTTCGAACTCCGCAGTGGGTGTCGTTTAGGATAGCAATTTTCATAATTATACCATAAACAATTCTAGTTTTTCTTTCTCTTTTTCGATCTTAGCAAACTCTTTAATTTTTTCATCTTTAGTTCTAATCTGATCGATTCGTTGTCTTAAGGTATCTACATATTCTAATGTTTGAGCAGCTCCATTATCATCCATACCCATAGCTGCAAAATCTTCGATGCCCATTCTTTCAATGTATCTAAACTTGATTTCTTGCTGCTTCTTTTCTTTAGTGATACGTCTTATAAATGCAAAGAAGCAAATCTGAGTAAAGTACGAGAATGCGTTTGGATTACCAGTTCGAGTAGCTGTTTCAATCTTATAGTTATTAATAGCTCTTAGACAGTTTTCAACACCATCCATTACCATCTCTTCTCTATAAGTGTACCGAACAAAGTTCGGTCTGTGAGACAGTCCTTCAGATATTTTCATGAAACAAGCTGCAACGTAATTTGGAACCTTAGGGATTTGAGTATCATTAGATTTAGCTTCTATTACGGTCTTAACGTACTCAACTACTGCTAGTGAGAATTCCTTGTTATTCACATAGTGTGGCTTAGCTTTTGGTTTGATTTTAGTGGTCATTTATATCTCCTAATAATGTAATATTATATCATAGTCTGGGTCAAATGTAAACAATTATTTTATTTTATTTATTTTCACCTAATTGTGAAATAAACGTTTACAAATGGTGAAAAGTATGATATAATATAGATGTTACCGGGGAGGTTAGGGGTATACAACAATTAATGTATGGTTGGTTCAATGGTTTCTTCATCTTTAACATCATCTTCAATCTTCTTTTCGCCTTCAAGTTCATATTCATTCTCATCACGGTCGATCTCATTCATAATCATATCCTGACATGAGTACTTGATGTAAGACTCCTTTGTTTCTTCTACTACTTCGGTATGATTGATCACGAACCTTTTCATAATTTTAAATACTTTCTTATCAGAGAAAGGAAACCAATCTCCAAAAGTAAACACGCCATCGGGTGTTACTTTTACGACCGCAGGTCGTTCTACGATAAAAGCATGCTCACTGGAACTTTGAACATAACAAATAAGGTCTTCGCTATTCGTTAGTTTAAAGTGTCTTACATCAATATTCTTAATAGATTCCATTTATATATTTATATCATGAATTTTATAGTCGAATTTCTCTTTACTATAAATCTTGATCCTCTCAGCCGCATGTAATAATGTATAGTTCTTTTTTGACTTCCAGTGTAAATCGTCAGCAATATCGAATACCTTAGTATCTATACCATCAGCTGACTTCCTTAGTCCTCTACCGATACTTTGGAGAACTCTAATTTGAGACTTACTTGGTGAAGCAAAGATAATGTTATGTAGACGCTTAATATTAATACCTGTAGAAAAAGTGCCCATACTAGCCACAATGATCGCGTTATCTTGTTTCTCTGTGATCGCTCGTATCTCTTCCCGCGTGTCCACATCGGTCTCACCTGAGACATAGAATAATCTCCTCGTATTTCTTGGAAGTTCATCAAACTTCTTCTTTAATAAATCGTGTAATGGTTTACCATGTTTATCTACAAACTGAAACAATATCAAAGAATTGCCTTCTTGGTCCATAGCTAAGTTTGCTATGAAGTTGTTCCTAGCTTCGTACTTTACGATAAAATCGATTTCGTCTTGATACTTCATTTTAGATACAAGCTTACAATACTCATCGCTATACTTTAACAACAATACAAATATATCTAACTGAGATAACGAGTTCTCTTCCATTAACTTCTTAGTTGTGGTAACCTTAAATACTGGACCAAACAAACCCTCGAGTACTAACTGATGAGTTTGCGATCCATCTAAAGTTCCTGTTGTACCAATCCTGTATTTAGCATTGACACATTTTTCTAATATCGATGTCAGTGACTTTGCTTTAAAGTTATGAGCTTCATCACCAATAACCATTCCAAAGTCTTGAAACCAATTAGAACTTTCTTTATAGATCGATTGCCATGTAGTAATAATAACTCTTTGCTTTATGTTATACTTCTCTTTACCAGAATATATCTTATGACAATTGTCGCCTACGTTCCATTCGTCAGTTGCTGAATAATCTCCAAAATCTGAATACATCTGTTCAACTAACGATGTCGTAGGTACAATCAGTAGTATGTTTCCTTGGTTCATCTCTAAGTGATATCGAATAGCCAGATATATGATCAAACTCTTTCCGGAAGCTGTAGGGCTTAAAAGCAATGACTTTTTCTTCTCCAGCGCCCTCGACAGTGCATCGAGCTGGTACGACCGGGGTGTTATACCTACTCCGTTCACAGAGAGTGACAGACTGTTCAGGAAGCTTTCTATGTCATGTAATTCTTCAGTATCGGGCCTTCCATACATAGAATTGTCTTCGCAAATGAGTTCATACCCTCTTGCTTGGGCAAATTCCTTGATATAAGTGAATAAACCAGCATATATCACCTTCTTTCTTAAGTCAAATAGGCGTATTTTGCCATCCCACATACGATTTTTGTATGCTGGCATGAATTTATACCCTGGAACAAAGAAACAGAAGTGCTCAGTCAATTCCATCTCTATCCCCGGTTCGGTCACAACATGGAGGAAGACTTCATTCTTCTTTTTAACTATAATTTTTTCCATTACATCCCGCTAGTAAATTTATTCCACTCGATTATGTTTTTAATATTCTGATGCCGCCACTTGACATTTTCCATTATTTCTTTCAATGTGTCTATCATTTCTTGTGTATAATGCATTTTAGCTTGGTGTTCTTGGATCAGTGGATCAGCATCATACCACTTGTCCATATCACCTTTTAATACTGTAAGTCCATTCAATGGATCATATGACCAACCCTTTGCGTCCATTTCAGCTTGGGTAAGTTTGCCATTGTAATGCATAAATTTGTCTCTCAATAATACTTTAAATTCAAGTTCTAATTTCTTGAATCTTAATTTATTAACTGAGTATAGTTCTAAGTACTTCGAATGAAGCTTTGCAGAATCTCGAGCAGACTTATCTAATTCGAGTTGATCAATTACTGAATCTTTCTTCCACATTTCAAGTATTGTTTCTAGGCTATTCATTATATCTCCATAGTATAAAATTATTTATATGTATACAGAAGGTACCCCAGAAGAGGGATTTTCTGTATACTTAATTTACTTCGAAGTACGTATATTTAAATGTTACGTCAGCTTGTAAATATTCAATATCAGTTTGTTGCGTTGAAAATTCAACAGCAGCTAAACTAGTTGGGAAGCAATCTCTAAACGTTACTTCCTTTGTTACGTTATTATGACTACTCAATATAGAAAGAGTAGCATCTGATTTAAATGACTCTCCCTTTTGAATTATATTATGCATCCAATTAAACATTTCGATATAGTTTTCCATATCTTCTGTTATATTAAATCGAATTGATAGATCCCCAAAAGAAATTCGATCACCAGTCATTCCCATATTCGATGTCTTATATGGCGTAGGCACTTCTGATAGAGATAAATCTGGAAGCGTTACTGATGTACAAAAATATTCCACGTTAGAATACTGAGTAGAATCGATTTTAAATTGAAACCCCACTGGGCTTAAAAAGTTTTTATTTGATGTAGTCATATATCTATTTATACTCTTTAAATGTTAGAATGTGCCATCCTTGGCCGGCTTACTCCTAAAACTTTACTTATTTAGCTTCGGTCTCTTCAATACCAGTCTTATCAGCTACACCTTTAATTGTACCAGATACAACATCTAAAGTTCCAGTAGTAACTGCAGCAACATCTGACGCCACACCACCAATAATTCCTTTAGTTCCATCAATGACTGAATCTACTGTTGAACACCCAGCTAATACCATAATTGCAAGAGCAGTAAATAACTTATACATTTTATTCCCCTATAAAGTAATTCCGACTGTGGTTTCCATTACATCCACGACTGCGATACATACCACTTGATATGTAGAACCCTCTTCCTTGTATATATTTATACACAAAAAAAGGGCCCCGAAGGACCCTTTAAGATTAACCTAATTAAAGATTAAGCACTTGCCATGATACCGTCTACTCTAAAGATTCTAAAGTATGGGTTAGCACGATCAGCACCAACGGTTCCATCAGTAGCTACGAATGGGTTTGCGACCATACCGTATCTAGTTTTGAAGCCGATTCTTGGCTGGAAGTCTTCCTCACCGATCGCTTTAACCATAGTTAAAGGAACGTATGGGCAGTAGAATACACCTGCGTCATATGGAGTAGTACCTCTGTAACCTACGCAAACGTAGTCGCCAGTTGCATATGGATCAACATATACTTTGAACTTACCGTTAAGAACACCAGCAAAAGTATTACCAGTATCGTCTACGTTAAGCTGAGTGGCAAGAGCGGGGCTGTAATCAAGCATACCAGAAGCAGCAAGTACAGAACCTACGTCAGAAGAACAGATAACATAGTTACCTTTGCCTCTACGAGTCTCTTTAGCGATAACGTTAGCTTCTCTTTCGATCTGTACGATCAAACCTTTAGCCTTCTCAGCCAACCAACGACCGTCTGAATCAGTATCCATATTGAAGATACCTTTAACAGCAGCAGAAGCCTGAAGAGCGCCTAGCTTAGCAGTACGGTTTACAGTTCTAACTACTTCTCTGTTGATTTCCGCAAGGATTTCAGAAGAAAGAATAGTAGCAAGTTCGCCTTCAGCGTCTAGACCGTGGATTGCTTTAAGATCTTGAGCAAGTTCCATAGTATATTCAGCTTTAAGAGCTCTTGACTTAGCAGTTACTGTAGCTTTCTCGATTGAGAATGCCATTTCACCGAATGAACCACCTGAACCACCAGTACCTAGAGCTTCAGAATCAGCAGTTGAAAGACCACCAGCATAATCAGAAACGATTTCACCAGCAGTTTCACCAGTTGCCAAAGAACCATCGCCATCATCAGCAGCAGATTCTAGACCAGAAGGACCAGCTTCTTGAGTAACATCAGCGCCAGAAAAAGCAGTGTTAGCTTCATCAAACAAAGCTTCAGTACCAGTCTGACCAGTGTACTTAGACTTCATAGCGAAGATTAGACCAGTAGGACCAGTCATAGGCTGAACGCCAGCAATATCATAAGCGATAAGGTTAGGCATTGCGCGTCTTACCAATGAGATAAGAACGGGATTAAAACCAGCAACGTTGGCGCCAGTTTGGTTAGCCGCAGCATCTTCCCCAAGGAAGGTGTTTGACTTAGCAACTTGCTCTTCACGTGCTGCGATTTCTTGGTTTTCCAATAGTCTTGCAGTTACTGCTGCTTTGTGACTATCTTGAATTGTTGGAACATCTGTGTGCTCGAGAACCGGGCTCCACTTTTCCATTAAGTTTTTGTCTGCATTAAACATTTAAGTTTCTCCTATTAAGACGTTTATTTTTTATAGTTTGAGATAGCTGATGTATATCTAGCCATAGATTCACTGATGTCAGCCGTAACTTCGTCAGTACCAACCAATTTTTGAGCTTCATCTACTGATTCTTGAGCTTCAGATTTGAAGTATGATTCTTTAACAACATTAACTTTCATTTCGAAAGATTCTGCTGTATCAAAATCAATATCTTCTACCAAAGATGCAAGCTTTTCAGCTTCAGTCAATGCTAGCCCAGAAGAAGCATTTCGTACAATCTCAGCTCTTTCCAAACCGGAAACAGACTCAGTGAGTGCGATATTCTCTTCAACTGATTTATTTAGAGACTCTTCCAGTTCAGCAACCTGCTCGGCTAATTCGTCGACCATGTCAACTTTACCTTCTGGAATCTCGATATAATGTTCTTTGAACACTGATTGTAGAGAAGTCATAAAGTCTTCAGCGATTTCAGTCCTAAGACCAGTTTCAACTGCTACTTTATTTTCTTCCATCCAGTTACCAACCACATAGTTAAGGTATGAATCTACCTTTTCTACTAGCTCGGACTTGATTTCAGTTACTTCTTCTTCAAGGTTTTGAACGTACTCAGACTCTAATCTCTCAATTTCTGCACTTACTTTGGACTTCAAAGCAGCTTCAAAAATAATTCCAGCTTTCGCTTGGAATCCGTCAGATAAAGTAGCTTCTTCAGCAACCAAACCATCTAAGTCCTCTTGGTAGTCAATGTGGCTAACGTCGACATCGACATCTTCCTTTGCTACTTTAGGGGCTTCAACGTCTGGAGCATTGATCACTTTATATACTTGAGCATAGATCTTCTGTGCACCTTCTTTTTTCGATTTCTTCAACATATCATTTACTGATGCCATGATAGCAGCTTTGGTTTTCGGCATTTCAACTACAGGCTCTTCGTCTTCGTCGTCTTCATCATCTGCAGACTCCTCAACTTCTTCCTCTTCGTCTTCATCCTCATCCTTAGCGTCATCACTAGCTTCTACGATTTCTTCGTCTTGAACTTGTTCGTCTTCAACGAGCTCCTCGGTAGTAAGCTCTTCAGTTTCTGATACGTCTTCGACTAAATCGTTTTGCATTTCGTCATTAGACATAATTTATTCTCCTATTAAGAATTTACAAGTTTAGAGAGGAAATTCTTAAAAGCTTTAATCTCAATATCCGACGAACGCATACCTCGAGCTTCCTTGATTTCAGTCTCAATTTTTTCAATCTCTTGTGGGCAAAGTACACCATTATTCCATACCCAATCAACACCTTCCATAATTCCATTGACAAATGCCTCTGGAGCTGAAGGGTCTTGAACGATATCTACTGTAGATAACATAAAGTCATCTTTCACATACATAGCGCCATTCTTTTGCACAAGACTTCCCATACCACGACTTGATACACCAAGCTTAACTCCGCCTTCTAACAAACCAGTTACGATATTGCCCATAGGGGTATTAAGGATTGATGCTTTTCCTATAACATTACTTCCGTCAAACCTGAGTTCGGTAATCTTATGTGAAACTTTATCTAAGTTAATGGAAGGACCTTCAGGGTGGTTTAATTCCCCAACAGCTCTTCCAGTACTTACTTGTTCTTTTACATATTTGTTAACAGCATTTTCTAAAATAGATCTCTCATAAATACGACCATTTCTATTTTTAGCGTCAGCTTGCATAAAAACACCCTCAATTACGAGAGTCTTTTTGCCATTAACTTTTTCTTCAATAACCTCTAGGTTACTGTCGTTATATTCTGCTATAAGTTTCATTTACTTATTTCCTATTGCTCCACTTTGGAGCTTTGTCTGTCTTGTAATGTTGATGCTACTTCAATCTTTTTAGCATCCATTGCGGCAGTCAACTTATCAGCCATAATACTATTAAAGTCTTTAGCTGCTTGAACGTTGTTCCCACCTTTTACATTATCAATCAAATCTGTAATACTCATTATTCTTTTTCCTTTGTATATATTTATAATAATTTAATCTTCAAGATCATCTTCATCTTCGATTTCACCAGAAGCTCTTTCAGCATCTATTTGCTTCTTAATTTCGGCGATCTCATCATCAGACTGTCTTAAAACTGTTTTACGGATCCATTCATTAGAAACATACTTTCCAACATATTCGTCCATTTGCGAAAGCATTTCAAATCTTTCTCTCATAATTTCAGCTTCTTTTAATTCACTGAAATAATTATCTTCAATAAAATCAAAAGCAATATCTTCTTTAAACTTAGCCCAATCTTCTTTAGTTACAACACCCTTTAATAAACATTGCGTTCTAAGGAGTTGTAAGAATAGATCACTAAATCTTTTTCTTAGTCTATCTAAGAATTTCTTAAATTTAACTTCATCTCTAGAGATCTCTGTGGATCTACCTAAGTTAAATCCAGACTCTTGCTCTAAACGATTAGCTGGAACGTTGAGCGACTTGTAGAGTTTCTTTTGAAAGTATATGATGTCGTCAATCTGTCCGAGATTTTCTCCTCCTGGGAGGGTCGAAATTTCTGTACCTCTACCACCTTCTCTACGCGGTAGGAAGAAGTCTTCGAGCATCGACATATGTTTACGGTCATCTTTAATATCTCCAGTACTAGCATCATAGACCAATTTATTTCTATATTGACCCATAATATTCTTCAAGTATTCTTCAGCTTTACCTTTAGGGAGGTTACCTACGTCAATATAGAAGATACGTCTTTCTGGTGCTCTACTAATTCTATAGATTACTAGAGAATCTTCCATCATTCTTAATTGATTTACTGGTTTAATAGCTTTCTGTAAGTGCGATAAAATTCTTTTACGTGATGGATCTAACATACCTGAAGTACAATACGCTATTGAATCAGGGTGAATTTTTAATCCCTGGCTATTTCCAACCATAGTTCCATCTTGAAATAAGAAGTACTCTTCTGACCTCTTAATTATATTGGCTCCAGTCTTAGGATCTTTTTCTTCTTGAATCTCTTTAATCTTTCTAAGCTTAGTTGGGTCAATATATCTTAATTCTTGTATACCCTTTTTTGGGTTTGAGTTATCAATAATAATGTGATATGGTAATCTACCATCAACATACCATTTTCTAAATATATCATGAGAGTAAGAATTAAAATGTAATAAAGATGTTATGTTTTCAAACTCTTCTTTAATAGCACCTTTAACCTTATCTGATGCCTTTAGTTCATCCATAATGATTTCAATAGGTGCTGATCTATTATCACCTACAATTGCTTCATTTACAATATCTTCAATTGCAGCATCGCATTCTGGATGCGATGCAATGTCCCTATACTTTAAAATAAGGTCAACTTCGTTTTTAGCCGAGTCACCATCAATATCAACGTACTGGCCAAAGTGACCACCGCTGTTAATGACTCCTACGCCATCTTCGTCTGTATTGGGAACAAAAGAAGGAAGATCGGGTTCCTTTCCGCCTTTTCTATTGATCTCAAAACCAAAAAGTTCTGCCATTTTTATTCTACCTCAATATTATCGGAGGGGAGTTAGTCTCCCCTCGTCTAATATTATTTATAACCTTTTAAGAAGTGGTACCAGACTCCCAATACTGAACTTGTAGCTCAACAGTAAATTCTTCAATCTGGTTTTCATTATCGTATGAAAGTTCGATTGTAGAAAGATTTGTTGGAAAACAACCTCTCATATCGTAAGTCTTAGTTACATCACCTTGCTTATTTAGCTGCTCAACAATAATATCGGCCATGTAATCTGTTGGATTACTTGCTCCAGTATTATTATTGTGTTCGCTGATACCATTCATCCATCTTTCGAAAGCGTTTCGTACTTCGAAACCAGTATCATTGATTATAGTCAATGTAACGGGTTCAAAAGTCCTATCACCAGCGAGTTGTAGTTGTCTGCCTCTGAATAATACAGGTACAGGAGCTACTACTGATGAAGGAAATTGCGCGCCTTTAATCATGAAAGAAGAAAGTTCAACATCACCTTGAGCATAAGCAGGGAAGTTACATGTTACTTTGAACATGTTAGAACGTGCTCCACCACCTACTAGCTTGGATTTAAAATCATCTACGCCTAAAATTGCCATTTTTCTTCTCCTAATTAACTACCGGCGATTTCTGAGAAATCAACTCCGGTTCGTGTTGCAATAAAGTTAAGTGTTATGAAGTTAATAGATCTTGAAGGCTTGATAAAAATATCAGCAACAAATCTATTAGCGTCAATTACTTGACCAGTGTTATTTGTAGTATCACAAATGACTCTAAAGTCTGTCATACCACGTCTACCTTTAACGTCTCTCATAAATGGTTCAAGCATATTTCTAAACTGAGCTCTTGTAAATTCGTCGTTGAATTCAAAGAGTTGAGCTTTAGCTGCAGTAGCAACTGCCTTTTCCAATACGATAAACAGTCTTCGTACATTGATTCTATCAAATGCACTAGGCTTGCTTAATAGTGTCTTATCACCAAATAACATAGTACCTTGTCCAGGGAAAGAAACGAGAGGATTAACTCTTGCTTTATAGAGAGTATCTCTATCAGCTTTCTTAGGATTGTAAGCTAGTTTAGTAACTCCGAAAAGTTGACCTCTATTAACACCAGCTGGAGAGAACCAAGCATCAGCAACATCGTCTGTGTTGGCACAAAGACCAGCACAAAGGCCAGAAGCTCCTAACCAACGGTATACATCATTATACTTATCGTATACGTATACAGCGCCAGAATCAGTAGCGGCATATGAAGTTGAAGCAAGAGTATCAGCCCATTCTTTAACATCAGCAGCAGGAGTATCGGTTCCAACTGAGTCATCGATTGGAGGAGATACAAATGCCATACAGTCTTTTCTAACATTACAGATAGCGATAAGCTTATCAGCAATTTCTTTAGCGCCATTAACATCAGGATATGCAAACAATAGGTTAACATCAATGGTTTCAGCATCAGCTAATAGATCAAATCCATTACCGATTTCGCCAGTTGTTGGTGCATTATCATCAGTACCACCGACCATTGCAGATTCAATAGGAGCAGTTCCAGTTACAAAAACTGTAGCTGAACTCTGACCAGCAAGAGATTCACCAGCATTGCTTAATGCAGTAGGATGACCTGTCCAATAAACATACTTTGATGTTCTATTGATTACTTCTTTGTAGTAGTTACTTTGTCCATCTGATTTTTTAGCGTCTGAAGCTTGAGATAAGAATTGGAATGCTTCCAAAACGGTACCTGCAGTACCACTCCATGTGCCATCTGTATCGACAACAGCAACGTGTAATTCGTCATTTGAATGTCCTAAAAGAGCTGCAGAATCCGAAGTTCCTGGAGCGCCATCGAAGCTACCTGCTTCACCAAAAGCGGCGAAAGCTGTATCATTGGCAGGACATACTGTTACTTTAAGCGAGTTACCCAGTTTACCTGGATACTTAGCAATAAAGGTTCCGTCATGTGTTAAAGAATCGTAATGATCTTCGTTTTTGACTAGTTTAGCAGTACCGTCGGTCGCGTTTAAGTGACCTGATTCTACTCGTACTACTTTAAGAGCGTTACCATACTTTAGGAATGATGCTGCTGTTAAAAAGTACTTAAATGTATCGGAATCTGGTGTTCCAAAGATGCTAGCTAATTCTGTTTCTGAACTAACCGTGCGAACTTCTTCGACTGGACCCCAATTAAAAGACCCTGCGAATCCACCAATACTGGTTGATACTGCAGGTATTACGCCCGATGCGTCAATTTCCTTGACTTGGACGCCTGGTGATACTTGAAATGCCATTGTTGTGTCCTCTCAATTTGAGTTTATTTATAAGTTTTCATAATACGGTTATATTCAATCAGTATTATTTATATAAATAATGATTCTAAGATTATTTATACTAAGCGTCTATTAAGTGGATCTGTTTCATATTCAGCTTCAAACCAAACATTACCTTCTCCATCCCCTACACCTTGTACATGATGATCACTACCATCGCTAATAATACCAAAGGGTAACATATCATCTTGAATAGCTTTTAGCTGCTCACGATATAATAAGTTTTTCATATCAATATTGGTTAATCCTTGGAATATATCTGTTGTTGTAAACCAAGCAAACATTACTAAGTTCATAACTAAATCATCGTGGTTAGGAGCCTGTGCTTCAAAAGAATTACCCCGAGCAACGAATGTACACATTTCGCCAATAGTCTCAGCATCTACAATGTGTAATTTCTTCTGTCCGATTAAGTCTTTTAATGTTGAACATCCAATTCTTTTCACTCTTCGAGTCATAGTAGCACCAATCGAGTTGGCCTTTACTTGTGATTCAACAAACATATTTTCGTATTCTAAATCGTAATATAGTCCATTACAAACTACAGCACCTTGATCATTTGATTCAACGATAATATAAGCTTCGTTATATATCATAGCGTATTTATAGCATACGTCCGGTAATAGCATTGGCGATATATTATTATCTCTAAACACCATTGCTTGTTTAAACGGATTAACTGAAGTATCGATTATATTAAACGTACTATAATCCTGCCCACGGCCTTTAGATACATCAACCATCATTATATAATTATGACCTTCTTTTGGCTTCTCGTACATAAACAAATTTTCATTAAATGTCATTGGTCTTTGAGATTTTTGAGCTAAAAGATCTCCAGCATCGATTAATGTATTACCACGCCCATGGAAGTTGTTACCAAATTCCTGATCAAACTGTAATTCAGAAGTGTTAGCAATTGTTTGAGCTTTCCAAGCATCGTCTCTTCCTGGAACATCCCACCAATCAACTCTAAACGCCTTATACTCATTCGTATATGTAGTAGCACCTTCCCAGATTCTATGATAAACATTACCAATACCATTAGCGGTCGAAGTAATAATAACCTTTGTGTCTTTACCAGATGAAACTACAGGATACGTTGATGTATAGAATTGCGCATCGTTTTCAACAAAAGCAAACTCATCTAAGAACAATAAGTTAATAGATAAACCACGAATAGAACTACCTGAAGTTGCAGAAGCAATAAGTTTTGAGTTATTTGAAAATTCAATAGAACCTTTATTTAACGCTTTACATCCAGGTTGTAAAAAGAAGGGTAGGTTCTCTAACATAAGAGTAACACGAGCTAACATTTCTCTAGCTGTAGCACCTTTGTTTGCTAATATAGCAATAGTTTTTTCTGAGTGAAAACAAGCATACCAAAGTAAATAACCAACAGCAGCAATAGATTTACCAGATTGTCGACATGCTAAAACAATAGAGAATCTATTATCATTAAAGTGATTAAACATATTTTCTTGGTATTTGTATAGATTAAATGGTACTAAACCTTCATCTAATGATATAACCTTTAAATATGTTCTAGCGAAATATGCAGGATCCATCATACATTTTCTGTATTCTTTGATTTCTACTTCGCTAAATTCTGCTTCTACGCCATCCCGTTTAACATTGGGATTGCCCATATAGCCTTCATCATTCTTTGGGCGAGACATCTATAACCTTTTCCTTCGCTTCTTTATCGGCCTTAGCGAATAGTCTTTGTAAATCAGTGGTACTACCTACAAACAAATTATTATTAGTAACTGGCTTTTTACTTGCCGATTCGCCAGCTAAATCTTGTTTATTTTTTTGAAGTGTCATAAGCTTATCAGTGACATCACCAATATCTTTAATAGCTTTAGATAATACCTCAAATGCTCTTGGATGTTCTGATTCTCTTGCAAGTTCAGCAAGGACATCTAGAGATTTTACTCCAGTATCAATAAGATCTTTGTATGTTTTTCTTGAATACTCGTAATCATCTTTGACTTCTGTTTGATCTTTAGTCAAGACCGCGGGAGGGTTCTTTTCTTTTTTCTCTGGCAAGTTCTTATTCAGGCTAGCCTGCATCTTATCTAATTTATTCATAATGTACCTATGTTATACTTACGTTAACAGTATAGTTATCATCCTCATCAGCATCAGCTGGAGTTATAGTAAAGTCCATATTCTCTAATACGTTTGCACCACCAACATCAGAGTTAAAATCAAAATTAACTTCTTTAATAATACCTTGGTTTGACGTAGGACCAAAAAACTTCATTTTCATTGTAAAGTCTAATTGATACGCTAAAACTCTTCTAGTTTGGAAATCGCCTTCATAATCGTCGTTTATAGTAACACTAGTTAATACAATTGGAACATCTTGCTTATATTGAAATCCATCTACAGGCCGAATTGAAATAGTATATTCTGGCTGAAAATACGGTAGAATCTGTTCTACGATTTGTAGTCCATCATCTTGATTCTTCGCTAAAATATGTAAAGTCATATTAATATTATATGCGACTTGTTGTTTTAACGTTTTCTTTTTAGTTGAATCAGTAGCGTGATTCTCGCTAATAACATTTCTTTTACCAAGCTTAGTAGTTGAATCTATATCCAAAGACGTAATTTCAAAAGCCATCCTAGGTAGTTTAATAGCCATTGACGCATCGCTATTAGTATTTTGATCTAATCTAGCTAAGAACTTTTGTTTAGGTCCATACGCTAAAGGAACCTTAACTTGATTAAGGACATTGCCACTACCATCTTGTCTAATAACACTAATGTCATTAAATAAAGTTCCAAAAACAGCAACAGCTTTTCGCATAGTTGCATGATAAAAATGATTACCAAACATTAGTAAGTCTCCGATGGATCACCGAATGGATTATTTTCAGAAAAGTCCAAAAATCCATCAGCATCTGCTTCAAACGCATTATTGCTTGCTCCACCATCACTTGCAAACGATGTATTATCAGCAACATCGTCAATTGATGTAATAATACATGTATTAGAAGATTTACTACCAGTTAAACCCAGTGTGGGAGATATAATAAAGTCCTTGGCCTCTGTCGAACCAGTCACACCAATATTAGAAACACCAATAGTCGCTGCAATGTCTGAAGTTTTAGTTAAGGTTTGTATAGTTCCATAAACGCTTACGGCAGGATCAGTTGTAATTACTTGAGTTACAATTTCTCCAAGTTCAAAGTGATTACCACCAGTTAAACTTACAGTAATTGGAACTTGATATGCGTTCTTAATTTCTGTTACATCAATTTCGCCAACACCAGTATCAAAATCTTCTTCATTGTATTCAAATAGACTACAATTAAGTTTATAAACTGGTAAGTTAGATAATTGATAGAATGGTTGTTCGTGTTCAACAAACGAGATCTCAAAGAACTTATTTGTCATTGGTAAAAATATAAGATCACCTTCCATAGGTCTTATAGTTTCTACATTATTATTCCATACGCCAACTAAGTTAGTCCATTGCTTACGAGCAATAATAAATGTAGCTTCATCTCGTATTTCTAAACCAAACTTTTGGTATAGATCTCCAGACCCATCAAATCCTTCAGGATTTTCAATATAAGCTTCAATCATATATGCATCGTCAAACTTAGAAGCTTTATCTTCTCCTAAGATTGTATCTCTATCAACTATAGTTCTTGGAATATAATAGACATCTTGTCCATATATTTTAAGAGATTCTATTATTAGATCTTCGTAGACCGATTGCTCTGAAGCTACTGACTGCGAGAAATATACACTTCGTGGCATATTTTACCCCGTATAGAAGTCAACTGGTTGTTCCCAGTTTAATCTGACTTCTTCATTTAATTTTTCGATTTCTTCTTTAGCGTCTTCTAAAATTTGACGACCATTAAAGGTTACTCCACCTGGCATTACCATGCCTTCAAACTTAGAAAGGTTTACACCCCATTGTTGTTTAATTAATGCTGTAGCATATCTCTTTAAAAAATAATCATTATAGACATCAGTGTATGTATTAGGATCAAGTATTCTGTAGCATTCAACAACAATATAATCACCAACTATTACTTCCTTAGACCAGTCCATATCTATTCTTAATTGGTTTTTATGTCTATCCCAACTGAGATGTTTATCATCAGAATCCATAAGCATATCTAAGAGCGATAACCATTGTTGAGACATTTCGTATTCAACTAATGATCCCATATAACCAAGAGCCTGCATATCATTTAAATGCATTTGATATTTAACATCAAACATATTATCTGAGCTATTTCTATCTCTTAATGGAAATATTCTAACAACATCAGTTACTAAATCAGGTATAGTTAAATACCCATTAGTAATATCATCAGCCGTTACTTGGTGCTTTAGAAATACTTTTTCAATTGCATCTGCGTGATAGTGCTGATAAAACTGTAAAGCCTCATCAATTCTATCTTCTACTTGATCGTCGTCTACATTAATCTCTACAACTGGCGCACCCAATGAACGTAGGCAATATTCTATTAATGTTGTTCTGCTATTAGGCTTTGCCATTTTAAGTTTCCTTTAATCTTAAGAAATAACGCCAAGCGCCATTTTATGTTCTACACCGGCCATAACTTCTCCAACTCTAACTAATGTAGCGTCATCGTCGTAAGCGCCTTCTGAATCAAAACAAACATTAACTGAGCGTGTGTGAGTTTTTGCTGGATCATACGAATCGTCAGTAAATGTTACTTCAACGTCAGTAACGTCTACAGTAGCTTCGATTGTTTCACCTTCGTTATCCGGATCTGGCATAGACGTGGTTCTTGTTCCAGTATACGCGTCCGCAATATTATATGTAATTGCCATTTTATTTCTCCTAATAAATTTAGCTTGAGGACGATTCCTCTATATCTATTTATACAACTTATTCTTCTATTATGACCATATAGCTGCAGCTATATCCTGTATTAGCTGATCGTAGCTAGATACATCTGTAGCCACTCCATCTGTAAACTTATAAATTTTGGTAGATACAAGAGTATTATTTACAGCATCTGTAGCATCGTCTATATAAGTGTCAAACGTATTAATAGTTATGACAGGATGAGAATCGTTATCAGTCTCCTCTCTATCTGTTGACTTTGCCGGTGTAACTACAATTTCGCTAATTGCAGAAGTTTTTGATATGGCCATTTTATTTTTCTCCAGTTTCTAAAGCTTTAAGTCTTGCTTCTAATTTATTTATAATCTGTTGTTGTTCTTTCATAGCTTCAACTAATAAAGCTGTTACGTTTCCATAGTCTACACCTAAATGTTCTTCAATTAATTCACCATCATGTTCTTTTCTATTATTTTTTACTAAATCAGGAACTACTTCTTGTACTTCTTGGGCAATAAAACCAATGCTCTTCTTATCATCTTTTTTCCACTCAAAACTTACGCCTCTTAGGTTTAGTACTTTTTCTAAAGAGCCTTCAAGAAGTTGTATATTTTTCTTTAACTTTCTATCAGAACTAGTAGTAGTAGAAAATGCATATACGTTACCATCAAAGTGACCATCACCACCATTAACATTAAAGAGAATTTCACCAGAGTTATCTGTTCCACCAAACGATACATAGTCATACCCAGTCGAAGCTTCCGTGGCTTGTATCATTTTATAGCCGCCACAGTACAGTTTCCACTGGTCAGCTGCATCAAAACTCATATATGTATCTGTATCACCAGAATGAATTATTTTATTCGGTATAGTAAGATCACCGGTCATTGTGCCACCAGCGAGTGGTAGTTTATTAGTAATACTTGAATTCGAAGATGTTATAAACCCATAACTATTATTCCAGTTTGTATTACCATCTGTAATATAACCAGCGCCATTTGTTAACTGATTATTGTTTGTTGGTATAGTCGTACTATTAAATGCATTAGAACCAAATGCGTATGTTTGGTTAGTTGTCCCATTTACACTAAATGTAAGTGTATTACCCGATTTAGTAATACCATCTAAATAATAATTAGTATTAGTCGGGATTGTTGGCTTATTAGTTAAATTATTATAATTAAGGTAGTGTGAACCGTGTTGTCCATCTAATAAATCAGCATCTAGACCAGAGCCTGAACCATCTGATGTAGATGTCCAGATTTCTCTCCAGCCGGGTGAATAACCAGAGCTTTGGTTATTATATACAAACATTTTACCAGCAGACCCGCCGGTTGTTGGTGCAATACAAAGACCAGTAATATGGCCTTGAACATTGTCAGCAGAGTTATCAGTCCACCATAACCATGATGTTCCAGCAAGTTCTGTAAGTCTGCCTGCATCAGTTAAGTTACCATTACCCGCATATGACCAACTTGTTTTATGGGCAGTTAGCTTAGAATCAAATGCATTGTCACCTAGAGCTTCTGTAAGCAATGCAGAAGTTGTTGTGCTTGTGTAGTTGTCATGGCCAGTATGGCTGAAGTGGTCATAAGGAGTATAAACACCACTGTGGTTATGAGAGGCAGGTGCATAGTAACTACCATGCTGTCCATCGAGCAGATCAGCATCTAAGCCAGAACCTGATCCGTCGTTAGTTGTATTCCATATTTTTGACCAACTACCATAACTGTTATTGTTTATTTGACGGTTATATAGGTCACCCTGACTATAAAAAGAACCTGCAATCTGATGTCCATGGTTATTACCAGTATTCGTGTGACGCATATTAATATAAGAATAATATGTATTTGTCGGAGCATTATTGCCAGTACCATGGACATCATAAAATCCAGATTTTTGGTAAGGAGAGGATGTTACGGTAGGATTAGCATTATATGTTCCTGTAGCATTACCTCCATAAATAACTCTTGCCGAATCAATACCGTCTAATAACTCAGAGTCAGCGGCTTTGCCACCTATAGGTAAGTAAACACCGCTGTGGTTATGACTAGCGGGTGCATAGTATGAACCTTGTTGTCCATCAAGTAAATCTGCATCTAGACCTGAGCCAGAGCCGTCGTTGCCAGCGTGCCAGACAGCATTACCACTATCGTACAAATTGCCAGTAGCGTTAATGTCACCAAATACTTCAAACTCATAAGAGTTTCCACTATATGTTCCAATTCTTACTGTTTCTGTATAGACATTTGCAGTAGCAGAAGAAGTGTCTATGTATAAAGGAATGCCGCCACCTTTATCTTGTTTTCTAAATCTTGTTCTCCATCTTCCATCGGTGTATGATCCACCAACCTCAAAGTGCAAACCAGTTGTAGTATCTGTAGCCGCTCCAGCTGTTTGAAGAACTAGATTTCCTGATTTAGTATCATTAGCATCCGATCTTACAAATTGACTAGCATGAAGACCATCAACCATATCAGCATCAAGTCCAGAGCCGCTACCATCGTTACCAGCATGCCATACAGTTGAGCCGCCATAAGTTAAAGCGCCAGTTCCTGCTCTACCTAACGCAGTATTATTGCTGCTACCAAATACCAAATAACCGTTAGTGGCTGTTTGGCTTCCGGTGATTTGAATTGTGTTGGCTACATTCGTATCACCAAACCAAGCATCGTCGCCTATTTTTATATTGGTTCCATTGCCATTGTTAGTTGTATAGATCTGACCAACTGTAATAGCTCCGGATGTTGAGTTACCTCGGGCGACGACAGTCGCTAAGGTATCAACTTCAGTGTAGGTAGGCGGTGGGTTAGCAGAGCTGTAATAGTAACTACCATGTTGCCCATCAAGTAAATCTGCATCTAGACCAGATCCTGAACCATCAACTGTCTTAATTGCCGTTAGTATTTCTGCGGCAGTTTGGTCGGCAGTTGCATTTGTTTCACCAGTATAACCTAAGTTTGCTAGAGTTAAGACTCTATTTGTATAAGATGTTATAACACCATCGGTTAGTGCGATTGTAGAAAGTACATTAGCACCAGAAAAACTTAAATCAGTATCAGTACCAATAACAGTATTACCAGAGCTTGTTACGTATCCAGCACCATTTGTTAATTGGTTATTATTAGTCGGGATTGTTGGCTTATTAGTTAAATTATTATAATTTAAATAGTATGAACCGTGTTGTCCATCTAATAAATCAGCATCTAGACCAGAGCCTGAACCATCGTTACCTGCATGCCATACTAGATTTCCATTAACCTGCATTAAATCCCTAGCATAGACTCTGCCGAAGTAATTGAAGTTATCGTATGAAGGAACTGTACCTGTAACACTACTACTTGTTGCTCTTAAATTCTGGCCTGATAATATATTACTGCTTGAATTTGGAGGAGTTGCATTTGTGACAGTATCGTATCTTGTTGAACCTGTAGACCAACTTGTATTAGTTGAAAAATTACTAGATTGATTATGAACTCTGAATCTAAAATAATGAGACCAGTCACAGTTTGGAACTCTTATCCAAATTCTTCTACTTGTATCAAGTCTAACCTGAACACCAAATGGGTCTTGTGTATGTTGATCATGTTGTACACTAAATGAAGTGCCGCCACTAAATCCTCCATAAGCAATTGTACCTTTTACAAAGTTTGGATAATTTTCATCATCTTTAGCCTCATATTCAATGGTACCTCTACAGCCCGAGGAAGCAATTGTTCCTAATAAGTTCCAATAATATCTTGTGCCATTCGTAGCGTCATATACATAAGCAGTTGTACTATACCAGTTTTGGAAATCTGCGGTTGATCCTGTTTCATTTCTTCTCCAATAACGAGAATCTGATTCTGTTTCTGTAAAATACCTACCATCCAAGTTGACTGAGCCTAGCGCCGTGAC
>Ga0209504_1001103_pt1 | contig 21440 bp, 16 predicted proteins | sample COGITO_mtgs_1005_FD_184791 | JGI IMG/M metagenome (GOLD analysis project Ga0209504, IMG submission 184791) | Pelagic marine microbial communities from North Sea - COGITO_mtgs_100511 (SPAdes) (version 2) | ecosystem: Environmental > Aquatic > Marine > Epipelagic ...
TCGGGGTATTCGGATAGGGTAACCTTCTGGTATCACGATTTGAGGGCTCCCATACCAGATGAAATGGTCATTGGTTTAGGTAACCCCGAGGTTATCTTTAATGTGGCTTCCGGAAGCCATGTTGATCGCAGTATTGCGCAACCAGTCCCCTTCATCGAAAACAACGTGGCTTTGGTATTGAACATGCTGGAATATGCCCGAAAAGTTAAACCGAGAGCCTTTATCCAAGTTTCAACGGATGAAGTGTATGGGTCCGCTCCACCTGACTATTCCAATTTGGAATGGGACTCTATTATGCCGAGCAACCCATACGCGGCCAGCAAAGCTGCGCAGGAGGCCATCGCCATAAGTTATTGGAGGACTTACGGGGTTCCCGTGGTTATCACCAATACGATGAACAATTTTGGCGAAAACCAAAATAAGGAGAAGTTCATCCCCTTGGTGGTGGAAAAAATCCTGACGGGAGAGCCTTTAAGTGTCCACGGGACCTTCAAAGGTGAAAAGTTTGTTTCAGGCAGTCGTGTATGGTTGCACGCCGAAAACCATGCCCATGCGTTAGTGCATATTGTTAACAATTGTCGGATACATTCTTTCGCGGACGGGGATCACTTTCCCCTACGTCTCCACGTTTCAGGGGAGGAAGACTTGACCAATTTGGAGATAGTTAAACGAGCCTCAAAGATACTGGGTTTATCCGCCAATCTTGTTTTGGAGGACTACCACGGGAGTCGTCCGGGGCATGATCTTAGATACAGTTTGGATGGGTCTACGCTAAGGCATGAGCATGAATGGGTTCCCCCGCGTAGCTTTGAGGATAGTTTTGAGGCCACAGTTCTGTCGCTGGCTAAGAGTCATTGGGATTCTCAGTAAGTTTTGTTCTTGCTAATACAACTCTTATGGGATACTAGTTTAGTGGAACCGTTGGATTCCGCAATTTCCAGCAACAAATCGGGCTACTTCACTCCTCGGCTCAGGGAGAATCACAGAAATTGTAATTTAATGCCCAGAGGAGGGCTATAGCAAACATGTCTACACAAACTACTGGGGGAACTCCCTCAACCGATGTTACCGAACTACTCATTCGTGAGTCTGGTCGAATTTCTGGCGATATTTATCGTCGCACAATCAACACGAGCCCTTGGCTCAAGTTGATGAAACAAGGCAAGTGGCCCAATGAGATGGGCGACAATCTGAACGTAATGACTTACGAACGGACGATGCCACCGGCACCAACATGGCAGCCGATCAATGCGGGTTCTAACAAGTATTGTATCCCCGACGCTGTTCAAGTTCCCGTGGCTCAGACCATGCAGAACTACGGACTCGCTCATACCGCCGTTGAATCAGATCCTATCTGTGTCCACGACGTTCGTATGAGTTACAAGTTCCTCGATCAGCTTCGCAACATTCTTGATAACCTGACTGAGAACGTGGCTTGGATCTGGAAAGATCGTTACCGCGATCAGTATGGTGATTGGGCTCACAACAATGTTGTAGCTTACCTGAATACCAACGGATCTCTCTGCACCGCTCCGGGCCTCTTGGCCAACACGAGCGGATCAGTCGGACTTATTGGTCAAGCTGGTAAAGGTATGCCAGAGCAGGATAACACTCCTGCCGCGTTTACTGAGGCAAACGTGTCTCGTCTAACTCAGGGAATGCTGAATCGTTTCTACATGCAGCTTATCCGTGATGGTGGAGGCACCAATCCAATGGGTCGCACCGATGGGCGTCCTGTATTCACCCTTATCACCAGTGCTGAGTCTTCAGACCACTTGATTAGGCAGAATGCAGACGGAACCCGTGATGATTATCGCTACAGTCCTAAAGTGAATGAGTTGTTGAAGCCTCTCGGGGTCGAACGCTCTCACCGTGGATTTTATCATATCATTGATCCATTCCCATCCCGTTACAATTACGATGGAGGCGCGGCCCTCGGATCTCGTTGGGTTGAAGTTCCTGCTTACGTTATTGATTCTACCGGATACCAAGGCCAGCAAGGATCTGAAATCCGCTATGTGGTCAACCCTGACTACGAAGTAGCTGAATACGAAGATTCGTATGTTTACCACCAAGATGTTACGGAATGTCTCATTCCTACCCCTCTCGGAAGCGCCGGATCTAACGTTAACTTTGATCCTCTCACTTATCGCGGAACGTTCAACTTCTTGAACATTCAGGATAAGAACGATAACCCAGACAAGTCTTGGGGTTACTTCCGTGGAGTTCTTGCTAACGGTGCCAAGCCCGGAAAACCTCAATGGGGATTCCGAATCCGACATAAGCGTTGTGATGCAGCTTTCGAGCTTCTGGATTGCGCTGATGTTGTAATCACCTAATCCCTTCTTCCCTAATCCTACCCAACTGGTCCGCATCGTTCTAATATAATTGGACGATGCGGACTTTCTTTTTTACACCAATATCATGAGCCTCGAAGACGAAATAGCCCCAGAATTAGGAGGGCCTTTACAAACTAACGCCAAAGATATCAGGTCAAGCGGTGACTTACTTCTCGATGTAGAAGGCAATCTAGTAATTGACCTAGGGGATTTGGCGGGAGCCAACCGCTTCGTTGTTCGTGACGGCGGGGCTCAGGATTTATTCAGTATTGATTCCAATGGTAATTTGGTTATCAAGGGGTCCATCTTGAATCAAGATGATGTCCCCATTACTAATGATGCATGGACCAAGCTGGAGCTACCCATTGCCGAATTTGCAAAAACGTTACTAACCAATAACTCTGCGTCCACGGCACGATCGGAGCTTATCGTGGATGTCGCTGGAACAGACAACTCCCCTTCAGCAACCGAAACGGTAGAAGGTAAGGCAGAACTAGCAACTCAAGCGGAAGTGGATGCTGGAACGGATACAGTTCGTATTGTCACACCCGCCACACTGGCCAATAAGCCCAACACTACCCCATCGGCTTCTGAAACCGTTGCAGGAATCGCAGAACTAGCCACTCAAGCGGAAGTATCTGCTGGAACAGATGTTTCCCGTATTGTCACACCGGCCACACTGGCCGGATTACCCGCTGCTTCTGAAACTGTTGCGGGCCGCGTAGAACTCGCCACTCAAGCGGAAGTAGATGCTGGAATTGATACCAATCGCGTGGTCACACCCGCCACACTGGCAGGGTTACCCGCTGCTGAAATACCCTTTTCCACCGAAACGATTGCGGGCAAAGCAGAACTCGCCACTCAAGCGGAAGTAGATGCTGGAGCAGATATTTCCCGTATTGTCACACCCGCCACACTAGCCAATTACACCGGATTAGGAGGCACTACCCCTTCAGCAACCGAAACGTTAGAAGGAATCGCGGAACTAGCAACTCAAGCAGAAGTGGATGCTGGAACAGATGTTTCCCGTATTGTCACACCCGCCACACTGACAAACTTCTCTGGTCTAGGAGGCACTACCCCTTCAGCAACCGAAACGGTAGAAGGTAAGGCCGAACTAGCAACTCAAGCAGAAGTGGATGCTGGAACAGATGTTTCCCGTATTGTCACACCCGCCACACTAGCCAATTACACCGGCTTAGGATCGGGAGGTGGAAGCACCACGGCCCCCTTCACGAGGTTAATTACTGGAGGGTCAATAGCAATTAACTCGTTAGCCACTACAGCCCTACCAGTTAACACTTTACAAAGTGTAATGGCGTCTGAAAATGACGACGTTGAAGATATTACCCAACTGGTATATCGGTTGGAGTCAGGAACCCTTGAGCAATCCTCGCCATGGATTGTTAGACCTTTGGATTATGCAGCAACCACTAATGAAAAGTATTGGAGACTAGTAGCTCCCACTGACAACTTCCATATGGAATTGTTTGATCCAACGTATCCATGGGCTACGGGGAATTATTTTATGTGTAACCTACCCTCCTATTGGAAGATACTGGAGGTTACCGTGGACGTAAAAACATCCGCCTCAGGGTCCGGCACTCAATCGGAATGGAACCTACAAGTGGGAGGAACAAACTTATTTTCGCTGAATGTGGACCTTCTGGACAATGCTACCCTCGCAGCAAGGAGGACGGCAAACGCCACTTTCAACTCAACCGTTCGAGAGGCTGTTAGAGGAACTGATCTGGAATTTACTGTGGGCTCATTGAATGGGATTAGTTACCCTTCTGGGCTCTTTGTTCATATTAAGTCTTTGTGTTCGCCAATTCCAAGTTAGTATCCTAAATGGATAAAAGGAAACAGCCAAGACAGCCTAGTAAACCTGTATCTAGGGTGGGCTCTATGGATAGGGTTAGCCCAACCATACCTATTAGGGATATAGCAATGTCTCGATCATGGGAGGGGGTATCCCACCGAAAACCTTGGGAGACCGAAGTAACCGCCGTCATACCTTGCTTAGATACTCCTGAATGCGTGGAAGTATTGGTGGAGCTTCTGTCTTTGCAGACTATTAAGCCAAACATCGTCCTCATAGATACTGGAAGCACCCAAAAACATATTGGGGCGCTAAGGGAATTGGAGAGGTTGAACGAACATGTTGAGCTTCACGAACTTCGATTCAAAGGGGTGATACACGCATCCGATCCGGTAGCAATCGCTATGGATCTGGCCTTTTCAGCTTGTGCAACCCCTTATTTGTTTGCTACTCATGCCGATTGCTTCCCTATGAGGAAGGATCTGCTTGAGCATCTTGTAAGCGTGATGAAACTACAAGATGTTCCTGTAGCCGGACACGAGATTACTCCCCGAGTAGGATTGGAAGTAGCGGGATGGGTGGGACACACCGCCACCATGTTTGACATGGGTTTTTGTGATGAACACGGGTTGGGATGGAGCCAACGAAGGTGTTGTAAGTTGAGTGGGAACTCTCATAGGGGTAACTCAACTCTTGGAGGATATCCTGATACCGAGTTTCTTATAAACGAGCAGTTGGACAAACTCGATCAACAGTTTGGTAAGCCCCACCGTTTCATAACGGGTAAGGAGGAGAACTACAAGACTACCAAAGACGATCTCATAACCCACGTTCGGAGCTATGTTAGTGCTAAGGTCTACTCTTCAGACCACTTCATAAGGGCTTCCCGTGACATGGATGAAGCGATGGTAGTAGCTTCTAAAAACATATTAGAATGGAAGACTTATTAAAATTCAACCCCGGAGTGGTGGTCCTAACCCCTTTTAAGGAGGACAAGCCCACAGTAGTATGCGGTAACGGTAGGAGTGGGACCTCAGCCGTGATGGCAACAATCATAGCGGGGGGCGCTAAGTGCGTATTATCCCGAAACTCAGCCAATAACGAAAGTTGGGACTTCGCCGAAGCACTCAAATGCAAGGATACCCTAATCACGTTTGTAGAAGGAGTATCCCGTGAGTATTCTAAGGAGTTTGTGGTTAAACGGCCTCTATTTGAGGGTGTGCGAAGGTTGCCGTGGGAGGGAAACCTAATTGGGGTTTTCCGAGATGCCGTAGGTGTGTTGGGTAGGGAACTGACCTGCGAACCGAGGATTCCCGGGGATATTGACAAGGTCCTTTCCCGTCAGCTTAACTCGGCCATTCACTTAAAGGAACGGTCGTTAAACTGTGGGGTAGCCTTGATTAGCTACGAAAAGTTGCTAACCGCCCCCGAAGAATGTCTTGCCGCCTTGGCAGAGTGGGCTGGATTTGACCTAAACGTAGATAAGGCCCTTACAGCTATTGAGCCTAACAACGCCCTCTATAGGGAAGCACAGCTTCAGGGGCTGCGAAAAATGGGCCGCGTAAAATCAGACAAGTTTGAATCTTCCCCAATGGGTGAGGATGATGACGACATACAAAAATAGGGTTCCCACATCCCTTGAGGCGTCTATCCATGTGGGTATGTCGTGAGATATAACCCTCTCCGCAGTCTTCATAAGGTAGGGGAATGCCACAAACCCCAGAGCTAGTCTGAACCAAACCGCATGTTTGCCCATGGCGTCTTTGATTTGGAAAATTATTACCATCAGGCAGAGGGTGATTGCCATGCAGGTAAGGATATTAGTTACTAAGAATAAGGTGTCCATAAAGGGGAATTATACAGAACGTTCAATGCGAGCGGTTATAACTTCAATTAGTCTCTCAGCCGAAGTCCCTATTACATAAGCTGTTGCGGCGGTGGCCCATAATTGTGACTCCTCACTAGCTAGTCCGGTTGCGTTTATCAGGAGATGCGAAAGGAAACCACCAATGAAGATGGCAGACAGTATCCCTACAATAAATTGTATCACCCATTGTTTCCAATGGTCGTGAGGCTTACGTATTATTCGTATCAAGCTACCAAAAAAGCCTGACACAAGTAATATCAAAGCGGTCTTATATTCCATGAAGTCCGGCATCAAACCTATTAGACTACGCGGGTTATGCGTAGGCCACAACCTATAATAAGTCAATACCCTCCGCTTCCATGGCTTCAGTTATGTCCCAAACCCATTCCACATCCAGACATCCCCGCGTCGCCAGTTCTTGTAAAATTAGGCTCATATTGCGCAAACGTCTGGGTTCTGCCATAGGGTTCCTGAGCTTGACATTGACCCCACGACCGATTGCCATTTTAATCCCCCACGCATCTATGATCTCCGGGAATTGGTAAGCAAACATCAATTTAAACTGACGTCTAAGCTCCTCCGATGTGATCCCATCAGCCTGACGACGGCGACTGTGGATGACTATATAAGGCTTTGTATCTTCTCCCATGCTCCATAATACGTATTAGATACTTAACGTCAACCCTAAAAAAAGTAGTTTGCTTGTGACGGACATCTTCGGTATAATGACCCCATATGTCACTATTCCCTCCCAACCACCCTCTAAACCGGAATAGCTGGCTACAAAAGCGAAAGAAGACCAACAAAATGAACGACGGACTAAAATCACGCAAGACGAGGGTATTTATTATCACCGGCATCATTGGACTAATTGGTCAGCTAGTAGGACTCCCTACAGGAGTAGTCGGGTGGTTAACACAGATCGCGGCGGGCTATATTGCCGGTCAAGCGGCGGCAGACTTCGGGGCTCAAGGGGCCATTCCATCAGGACATCCTGCTAAGAAGAACTCCATCAAATTCTTAGCTTACATGGTAACTTCCATCATTGTTGCCGCAGGAGGGTATTTTGAGATGCCACCAGAAGTATTGGAATGGGCCACCAACCTAGTCACCGTCTTTCTAGTAGGACAGGGTATTGCAGATGCGGGCAAACAAGGCTTACGTAAAATAGATGAATCCATTTATCCTGAATTTCTTCCAGCACCAGTTAACTCATTTGTGGGACCAGTTTCAGCAAAGAGTAAACCCGCACCTAGGAAACGCCCGACTAAGAAGCGGACATCGCGTAGCTAATCTAATTGTCCTCATGCTCACTGTCGCCACCCTACTATCGGCTTTCGCCCGTAAACAATATTTTGTAGACGATCGTGAGCTTGCCTTAAACTTATGTGGGGTAAGGTCTGTTAATCGAACTTCGGGTAAATACGATGACACCATAGCCGCCCTAGTAAAGAAGGACGGGGAATGGACTTTGAAAGAGTGGGCCGCTACGGTAGATCCCAGCCCCCGCTACTTAAAACGACCTATAAACCGTAGGGGGACCGCCGCTCTTGTTCCCGACCAATACCTGAATACATGGGAAGTGGATAATCATAATGGGTGGATAACCACGCTTTGCCAACGTAATGGGCCGGTGCGAGTTTTCCGAGACTCTAATCGAAACGTTACGTTGGATTACGACACCGATACCATCCAAATAGGAAATTTTGGGATAAACTTCCATCCGGGGCTTTCTGCGGGTTGTCAATGTTTTGAGAAAAAATCAGATCATGGTGAAATGATGAAAATGGTATCTGAACATGTTAGATCAGGGTATCCAGACAAGTTCCATTATACCCTGTTCACTCATAAGGATATCTTGGAGACTGTGGATAACTTCTCTGCCACAACGGAGGATAAGCGGCTGTGGGCCAACTGGATTATTGAAAAAGAAGCCCGTCGAGATTCCCGAGGTAACGTAATGGTTTACCGTCTCAAGCAAGGCAGAGACGGAGATGGTGGAGGAACCTATGAGGTATGCGGTATTAATGATCGCTACCACCCTGAACCTGCTAAGAAATTGAGGCGGTTAATTGAGAGCGGAAGGCCCTCCGAAGCAGAAGAGTATGCCAAGGAGTATATTCGATCTTACACGTCAGGGGTGGCCGATTGGCATCCGGACTCTAGGGTGGGCTTCTTTCTACGAGATTGTGCCTTTAACCGTGGGCCTACGGGGGCGGGAACCATTTATCAAATCGCCATAAAGTCAGCAGGATTCAAAATAGGCCGCGTAGATGGCCGAGTAGGGGATAAAACTAAAGCTGCGGGAGCCAAACTAGCCGCCGAAGACTTGATTTTCCGTCTTGTTAACGCCCGGCAAACTTATGAACGACGGAAGCGTAGTGAGAAGAGTTCTTTTTGGGTTGGACTGTCTAACCGTTGGGTGGACTGCGGCCAGCTTGCCCTAGGGGTGGGTGATCCCTTGCGATTCGGTAAATAAAGGGCATCTTTACGAATGCCCCAGCCAGCAAAACCACTACCCTGCAAGCAGGAGGTAAAGTCTTTTGTCTCACCCGACGTTGGGGACCTTATTTTCTTCGAGATTAGGGATTCCACTTTAGCCAAATACAAGAATCCCCCTGAGTTTGGGACTCCCCACCCGCGAACGGTGGAATACCCTAACCACAAACTTGTCTTCATCGCCCCCTCTGATGGGGACGAGCCACATGTCCAGAAGTGGTATTACGCCGCTACCCGAGACTCCCAAGAGGCCTACAATTTTGAGAAGGATGACACCCTTCTAACCAGAACCTATTTGATCCCCCGATCCGAATACGTCGCTGGAGCGCCCGAGTATGTTGTTCCAGCGCAAGGGTCTCCTGATTCAATGTTTCCCACTTATACTTACGCAGATGAGAGAGTTAAGCGGTCAAACGACTCTATGCAGGACACCTTTTTCGTAGAGGTGGTGCGGACTTTTGTTAACACCCTTAAAGTTTTGGGAGAAACTGAAGCCGGAACCGTCCGAGGGGAGACGGGGTCCGTCAGATCCCAAGGTAGCACTCAAATCGCAAACTCGGTTGCTCCGGGCATCATAACGAGTCAACGATCTACCCTTAATGACCAAAATGTCTGGGATAACACAGAGAATCGACTGAACCCTAGGATCGGAGTATTCCAATGTTCCGTTAACGAGGCCAATGGTTACACTACCACTTCTACCACGGAGTTGTCCTTAACTGAGCCCACTAAAAACCCCGACGATACCAAGTTCAGCAAGTCCTTAGTGGTAACTGATGTCGAGGGGCAAGATGCGCTTTGGGAAGCCTCCCGAACCACTAGGACAGATAACTCTGTTACAGGTAGTGAGATAACAAAGTTCCTCGGAGGTGGGGTGGGAAGCGTGACAATTGATAGGGTGGATGATGGAGATCCGGCCGATTCAGGATTTCTGGTGGTCTCCTCTGCGGTAAAGCCCTTGGGTAATGGGGATGCTATTAAACAGACTTTGACCCTGCCTGAGTTTCCTGTGCTAGTAGATTATCGGTATGACTCGTCGCTGGACGCCACGTTGAGAATTACTAAAACGGTAGTCGATGCCTCCACCAACCCAACCGGATCGTCCGCTACGGGAGACGTAGTTGAAATTCAGGCGGTGGATAAATGGAGAAGTTTGTCTATACGAACTGAAGGATTGGGGGTTGAGAAAACGGAATATTTGCCGGGAGTTTTCAACTTTAGGTTCCCTCCTGTATTAAGATCGGCAAACTGGATTGGAGCCTATGCTTACGCGGGTAGTGGAGACAAATTTGAATGGGACTTCGATATAGCCTTGATATTCGACGTTATGGAGTCCTTCTCTGCGGCAGTTACCGGAAGGACTATTAGAGTCCTTACGGGTAGCCCCTCCTCAGTAATAGGAGCCTACCCTACGACGAATTTTAAACCACAAAGCCATACCATTGGCATGGTAAGCGCGGGGTGGTATGCAAGCCCAGCGCGGTTATGGGCGAAGGCTTCCGCCCGAACATGGCAAACACCCAACGCTATTAGCTCCAGCATTAATTTAAACTTACCTCCCTTAAACGGAAACCAATCGCAAGTCACGGTGAATGCCAACGCCACTACCTATATTCCCGCAACTAGCCCCTCGACGATACCTTCGGGGTGGACTACTATCTCAGTTCAATCCAATCGAATGAAGCTGGGTTATTTTGAAGTGGTAATTAAGCAAATAAACAGTCCCGGCATCTAATGGAAAACAAGGAAGACGAATTTGGCCAACCGAAGGAACGGGTGCCCCTACGCGATCGAGTGGATCAGCGTCAAGCGGACAGGGACGCCGGAAGGGAGCAACGTAAAGAGGAGGCCCGAGAAAACAGGGAGTCTCGAAAAGAAGAGGGGGATAAGTCCAACCTACAGGAACGACAAGGGGCGGCGACTGACGAAGAAATTGTCAAAGCCCTTCAAGAAGCCGAGCCCACGGATTCAGCAGTTTCCGCAGTAGAGGAGGTGTATAACTCCTCTGTTCAAGAACCCGACTATGGGGCCAACTCGATTATACCCCCCGAGCAAATTAAGGACCGTAAGGCAGTTAACGCCCCCGCCAGTGAGGGAGGTGACGGGGACCATCCGTGGAAGGTAACTATTGGGGAAGACAATAAAATGGCGATGACGCCGGGGGGTATCTTAAAGAAGCCTACGGGTTTAGAAGAGATATTCCAAACTGATGATGTTAATGGCAAAATAGGACACGATGGGGAACTAGTGGTGATCGAATACGATTACAACACCGATGAGGTAACGGTAAAGACTATTAAAGAGTCCGACTATGAGCCTTACGAGCCTCCTATAGACCCTGCTAGTGAAAACCCTCCAGACGATATAGTTTTGACCCGCTACCCCATAGCTAGATTGTTAGACGACGGTGATAATAATCTTGCAGCTATAAATATAGCCCGTAGCCACCTAGCTAAAATATACGCGTGCGATAATGGCCGTGGAATAGAAACCTTTGTGCCAGTATAATGCCAACTGAAGACCCTTTTTTCTCCCGTATTTGTGTTGAACAATACACTTTGGAGTTTGAGACAGACAAGTATGTCCTAAATTTGATGACTTTATCGCAGGCGTGTCATGTTTACTTTAATCTTTACAAAATAACGGGAATGGCCCGTTTAGTAGTGCCCCCCTTCGATCCTCCCGAGGGTTCAACACAAGAAGCTAGGCCCGGATACACCATCGAATGTGAGGAATGTAATATAGATCAACGACAGTGGGTAGACGATGAAAACCCCGATGACTACGAAATAGGAGATCGGAGTCCTAAAACTAGGGTTTGCGACTACTCTCACCTTAGGGCCTATGTTTATGAAACTGATCCGCTTTCGGACTATGAGGATACGGGATTTGAACTTTCTATGAACCGTGGTATTTCTGAGATCCTTAGCAAAGACGGAGACTCGTTGGGATTTGCTGTAGAAAGTTATATATCAATAGGCCTGTATGGGGATATCGAAAATGATTGGCGAGCATTCGCGGTGGGATGGTCTGGATTAGATGGAGGTATTATTGGGCTTCAGTCGATCCTTACAAATATAACCTATACTATGGCCCATTGGCTGTTTCTCTACGAATCTGGGAACATTTTCTTAGTAAATCCCCCAGTCGAACAAGAGGTAGTGACCATAAGTGGCGTCCCCTGTATCATAGTCACATGGGCCGACCGGGACTACGAGAATACCCAAGACGATGATTGGACTCCATCCGTCGAGTTTTCCAGCTTTGAGTTTTACACTTACTGAGGCATACGTTGCAAATTTGTCCCGTTGACGTAGAGTTGTCTCTAGGATGGCCTACGAACGACCCTTAACTCTTGAAGAAGCCCGAAGGCTACTTTATAAGCACGCAACCGATGATCCTACCGATGAGGATTACAGGTTTCGCACGGCCTTAAATGAGGCTTTGGAGCGACTGATGAGCGCGGGTATTTGGGAAGGGCGGAAACGCCGCCTAGAGAACGAGCAGATGAAACCCCTCATTGTGGGCAACATTCTAACTCTCCCCATTGAATATGAATCCCTGATGGCTGTTACGGTGTGCGATTCCCCCCGAAACATCTTCGAGGATTCTCATGAGTTCCACTCCAACGGCCCCGGCATAATGGACGCGGGGGATGGCGGATGCATCGTAATTGATCTAGGGTTCAACCTAGTGGACGATCAGTATTGTCGCCAATACAAGTTCACTGAAGACGTGACCACTAACGAACTGGTGGGTTTGGTCAAATACCGCTTCCAGCATGTAACCTTAGATTCCGATATTGTCTCACCCTCGAATATTGGCGCGTTGAAACACGCCATTTTAGCCATTTGTTATGAGGGAGAAGGGGCTCTTGAGGCCAGTATTGCTTACTGGGAAGAGGCCTACCGTATCTTGAACAAGGAGAAGGAAACCAGTAATATCGGAGTAATCAAATCAATGCCCCAGAATCCATGGGGTATCGGAATTAACAAAACGTCCAACATGTTTTAAATTATGCCAATGAACGACATCAACCTAAACGAGAAGTTGTCCGCTTATCGTAAGAACAGGTCCCTCCTAACCAAAGCGTATCGTTCAGCTAGGCGGGCGGGTAATAACGCCTACCGCTCAAGTAGGAACGGAGGTTCCGCTTCCGATCATTACTTGAAGGCGTTGGACATTTTCAACAAAGGGGCTTCCATGGGGATAAAAGTCGGGGGCATAAACTCTTACTCCCAAACTCAAGCAAACGCCCGTTCGGCTGTTAATCAGGACATCTCCAATGCTGAAGCGATCAACCGTAGGTATTTCCAAAAACCTAACCAAGTTGTAGCTGCACCAGTGGTTCCCGAGGCATCCTATTCCGAGCCTAAGCCCGGCCACATACCTTATGACGCTCCAGATCCTTACACAGGAGATGTCCCCTTTGCGCCTATTACCCAAGAGGACACCGCAGATCCCGTTAAGAAATCAGATCGTTTGAATTTGTTGAACCGTTTCTCTAACATCGCCTAATAAATACTTACCATGCCTCCTAACCCTACCCTATCAAGAAAAGCGATCCTCGCCAAATCAGAGGAGGATCGTAAAAAGAAGAACAACGTTCTATCTCCTACGGCCCAACCCAAAGCGGAACCCGCTCCAGCCGCACCCCGAACTGGATTGGACTATTCTCGAACACCCGAAGAAGTCGCCGCTCGTAAAGTGCAGAGCGCCCAAACGGGTATCGGTAGTGCCGCTCAACAGGCATTCCGAGCGGTTGCAGCACGGAAGGCGTCCCGCGCAGAGTTATACCGACGTGACCCCAATGGTAACGATTTTGTTGGCAAAGACAGCCCTCACAACCCTGCCAACAAGCCCCAGCCCATCGGCAAAGACAGTTCTAACACAATTGCCGAGCTTAAGGACACTTTTGAAGGAGTCCCCGACGATCCACAGAGGCAAAAGGATCAGGCATGGTCTGACAAAATCTTAGCCGATTCTAACAAACGTTACACTACTGGACAACCCAAGTCAGATCCGGATGAGGCTGTAAACCTAATAAGGGCCAGTAATGATGCACGGGCAAAAAAGGCCTCTTTAGCGCAAAAGGACATGGATAGACGGAGAGCCACTGCCGCCGAAACCGCCTCAATTAGGTATGGGGAAGGGGGGAACGAAGCTGATTACACCGCCCGTCGAGAGGAGAAATCCCAAGAACTCCTAAACAGACCCGCCCCCAAACATCCTTTGGATCGAGGTAAGTTTAAGAGTTTTGTTAATAAATTTAAAGAGCATCGTAAAAGATCCAATCGCCAAGGCCTGAGTCGAACAAAGCAGGCATTTGACTTTCTTACTAAAGATCGGCGCAAAAATATCAATGACGTAGCAAACCGATAATGAGCATGTTAGAAGATTCAGCCTCCGAGGTATTAGGTCCTGAATTTGGATCTAACAGCCGAACTATTTTGTCACCTGTAGCTATGGAAGACGGTATGACAACCGCCGACCGTTACAGGCAGATGAAAAATACAATGGCCGAGGATGTCCAGATTGGATCAGCCTTGGCAAAATCTTCGCGTGACCAGTTAAGTGTCATGCAAGACCAACGCAAGATTCAAGCAATGGAACAAGAGACTCAGGCCTTGGCTGAGTTAGATAAATTGGACCCGTTTGGACCTGACTTCGAGAAAAACTCTATGCAGTTCAATCAAATGGCCACGTTAAGCCCCGTGATCGACCGCGCCTTAGACCAAAAGTTCAAAACCCGTGCCGGGGTTAGTTCTGCAATGGCTGAGTTGGGGACCGTAGGAGCCGCCGCTGGCATGAACGAAAAGGAGTTTGAATACGAAAAACGGAGCGCAATGGATCTCCTCAAGCGGGGAGATATGGAGGGCTATGCCGATTTGATTAACCGCCACTCAAGAGCAGTTAAATCTAATCAAGAATATGAGGCCCAACAAAAATTGGAGTCCAGCCGCAAGTCGCCCGAACAGGTGGAGTTTGAAAATAAAGTAAGGTATGATAAGGAATTGGATGTAGCTCGCAGGAAACACGTCGATAACATGGCGGACATTGATGTCGTTGGGCTTGAGCCCCTTGATCCCGAGTTTTTCCAAGGCGAATTAGCTGGAGAAAGGGCTCGCCTCCCCTCAGTAGTATCCAAATATGTCGCCGGACCTGTAATGGAGTCCTTGTTTGATACAACCACCGGAGAACTGATTCAGAACTTCGCCGGGTTCGACAAACTTTCTAACGTATTGAAGGATACCGGAGTAACTTCCCCCGAGGAAGTGCAGGATTTGTTCACCGGAATGGGGGCCTTCGGTAAACTGGAGAACGGGGATGAAAATCCAGACGCCCAAAGGGCTAAGGAATTTTTGTCCACCCTAGCCTTGGACGTGCGGACTCAATCGAGAGAGAGCTTCATAGCTGAGTATGGTGACTCTAAACGAAAGGCAGCCGCTCGTGGGGAACAGGGGATGGAGGCGACTAAACTTTTAAATGAATTTTTAGGGGGGTTACATGATGAAGTTTCCACTATGAAGAAGTTTTCTGCTGAAAAGGAACGATTCCGTGAGACTTATCCTGAGTTCGGCGTTAAGGCTAGGGAGGCCAAAGGTAAACGGGTAGCTAAAGAAAAGGCAACCGCTGAAGAACATAAGAGACACCTAGAGGCTACGGTGGAGGGGTTGATTAAGAGTATTAAGTCAAAATAAGCATGGAAAACAAATTTGGATATCCTTCGTGGAAAGAGATAAGTGACACGGAGGCCATTTCCGGACTAGATTCCGATTCTAAGACAAAGGTCTTCGATGCGTGGGAAGAGCAGCACCAAAACCAGTTGGATCTTACTGATGCCTCTTCCACTGGACTTGTTAGCTACAAGGCTGGTATGGATGCCCAACGTAGGCTCCTAACTGAAGATGAGGTAGACTTTGACGAGGTCGTTAAGGACAGACATACACGGGCACGGGCACGGGCAAAAACGGTGAGGGCCACCGACAAGGCTCTACTACGTTTTCGCGCAGGAGACACCGCCGATTTAAAGGTAGAAGATGATGGGGGGTTTCAGGCCCAATCCTACGATACCCCTAAAGGCAAGTTACCCCTAAGCGAGGGGCACCTTAACTGGTTGGAAGAGTCGGGGCTATCCAAAGAAGGGGCTGAGTTTCACTGGGATACCCGAACTATTGTCGGACCTGATGGAGATCCCTTCCATGAGGTTAATCCTGCACTAGCCCTACGGGGGTTTGATAAATACAAGGAGGCCATCATGGACTCTGACTTCCCCCATTCGTCTAAAGTAGATGCCCTCGCAGATTACAACATAAACAGAGCGGATGCTCAACAAGATCAGCGGGATTACCTTTTCAGCAAAAAGCCTTCCTACCGTAAGCCCGACTACATGACCAGCGAGGACCATGAGGACCTCCAAATGTTTGGGCGGGTTATGGACCCTGATACAGTTCGTCCTGTCAGTCGCCTCCAATTTGTCCAATTGCCGGGTGAAGAAAGGTTCTTTGCCGCCGACGATAACGACGGAGAACTCCCAATGGACACGTCGTTGTTCCAAACTCGCAAGTCCATGAAGGACTTCGCCAAGAATGGGTTTACCAATCCAGACAAAATTGTCCAAGAATATGCGGAGTTTTATCTCAAGAAGCGCGGACAAGTGGGGTTAGCCAATATAATTGGGGATAACCCAAAAGGTCCGGAAGCGATGGCCGTCCTTGACACTCTACGGGATACTATGCTCGATGAAGAGGGAGCATGGGATAAAAAGGTGAAGACCCAAAAAGATTCGCAGGGCAATACTATATTGAACCCTGCAATTGCGGCTTCCGCAAAAGCTCCAGAAATAAAGGAAATTCTGAAAGAAGCGGGAGCGTCTAAATCGGAGATTGCCTCTTATATAGACCATTCTGAACGCCTCCAGAATAGTAACGCGGCTTCTATTTCTAATGGCCTTATGTTGGGGGTTAAGGATGCAACCAATGAAGGGTTTGCATTCAAAGCCCAAGAGCAATTGATCGCCAGACATTCGGTTCGATATAGGAACTTTTTTAATTCTCACTCTGATAAAGGATGGACTCCGGTAGAGATGTTAGAGGCATATGAGAAGCAAACTTCTGATCCCGGCTCGCTTAAACAGCTTATGAAGAACATGTCCGGGGCAAACAACCCAATAGGGGCGGTTGGAGCAATCATTAACTCATGGGGACGTGGAGATGACACTCGCACAGATGCGGCGGAACAAGTAGGCTCCTTTTTGGCTACTTTCGACAAAAGCATGGTGCAGGGAGTTGGTAAGATGGGGCTTGGACTCCATTCATGGGCTACTGGAAGCGAGGTAACTAGGGAAGCGAAAGAAATGTATTCTCAGTTAAACTCAAGTGGAGATGAACTCTACGGGACTGCCGGTAAATGGGGCCGTGTGCTAGGCGAGGAAGTTGGACAAATTGCGCTAACTATGGGTTCCTCTGTTGGAGGTTCTGCCCTTCGAGCGGCCACTAAAAAATCATTTGAGTCAGTAGCAGTTTACAACACGACTAGCGCCTTTATGGCCAAGACAATCGGGAAGATGTCCTTTGCAGGTAACGCGGTAGCCCGAGGACAAACCAAAATTGCTTCCTTGTCTAACTCGTTTGCAGGTCAGGCTTACTTCGGCCTCCAAGCGGCAAGGTCCGCTGAAGGCACCTACGCGGATGCTTTTAGTAAATACGAGGCTGAGGCCTTGGCTCAGGGGCTATCTCATGAACAAGCGGAAGCTCAGGCGAGGGACCGCGCCCTACTCCCTGCCATGACTGCAGGTATTGTAACGGGGGCACTTATGAAATTCATCCCCGGAGGAACTGAACGAGCCGTGGGTATGTTCCCTAAGATGGGTGCGTTAACCGCTAGGAAAGCAAAAGCAGAACTTGGCCTAACCGAGAAGGTATGGAAAAAAGCCTTTGCTGACCCTGCTTTCAAAAAGAGCTTTGCAGATATCTCGACTAAATGGGGATTACCTACCGTGCTAAAAGAGGGCGGCAAGGAGGCCCTTGAGGAGTTTACGGATGAGCTACTAAATGGCATCATCGCGGGTTATACTTACGATACTGACCGTTCCATGGCAGATATTTTAGCGGGGGCTGGCGATGCCGCTATTGCAGGGGCCTTAATAGGAACAGGCTCTAATGCGCTTACTCGTCCGGCAACAACGGTAAATCCTGCTATCCAGCAACGGATAGAGGCTATGCGCAAGCAAGCAGCAGACATATCTGGTGTAGCCCCTGAAGCAGCCCTTGCTATGAACGAGGTGGCCGATGATACCGAAAAATCGGTGTCAATGGAGATGGATACCCTCGAAGCGGGTAAAGGGTATTTCTTCCGGACTACCGATGGAGATGTCTTGGAAGGAACCTTTGAAAACAATACCTTTACGGTGACCCCCGATCCAGATGATTTGGAGGGAGTAGCTATGACGTTCGATCGTAGCCAAGTTGAGTCTGTTGGGTTATCCGCCGAAGACGTTACCCCCAACGTTGCCCAACCCGCCGCGACTACCCCAATCTCGAAGGCTACCCCTAAGCAGGTTCAACTAACAGATCAATTTAATTTGTTATTGAAGCAGGCAGACGCCCTAAGGGGCCCTGAAAAACTAAAAGCCCTTAACGATCTATCGGAGCAGGTAACCAATAGCCAAGAGTTATCCCAAACTCCCAACCAGAGATATCTCCTAGATAAGATTAAACCTAAGCTGAAAGCAGCTAACGTAGCGGAGGGTAATATCTCAAAAGGAACCGAGGGACTAATTGAGCGGATGGAGAGTTATGAAACTCCACTGGCTAAACAAATAGGAGACTTAGATTCCACCGACCCCTCAGAAATTACAGCGGCATCTATAGCCACTCGCGAAGGGAGTAGTAGTTTGTTCGAATCGACATTCGACGAACCTACCGCAAACTTGTTTACTGCGGGTTTAGATATCGCAATGGGGGCTGTGTCCGCTGTAAGGGATGATATCCTAAACCGAGGAGGGGAAGCTAGGGAAGCCAACAAGCTCAATAACAAGTTGGCTAAGTTCCAAAAGAGCCTCGCTGAACTTGCTGTGGCGGAAGATGCTGAAGGGGATAGGGCGCAAAATATTGCCTTACACCTAACCGAGTTCTACAAAGCCGTGGGCGCTACGTTTGACAAGAGATTTAAGGATCGTAAGGATGAACTGGGGGACATCGTAGAGGGGGGAAATCCCCAAGCGGCCCGTTTAAAGGATTTGTTGGTGACGAAATCGGATACAGATACCAATATTACTCTACCCAAGTTGGTCACTGATACCGATAAGAAGGATACCGCCTCTAGGATACACCTTCACAATTTGTTGAACCGAGGCACTATTGAAGTGGCCCCCTCCGATACGCCCGAGTTAACCGAAGAACAACTGGACGACGTTGAAGTAGCCCTTGAAGCTTTAGAGGGGGTTAATGAAGCTTCTGAAACTGGTAGCGCAACCAAGGAGGAGTTTATGACAGCCGCCTCAGAGGCGGGAGTTAAAGATGAGACTGTGGCCGAGTTGGTTTGGAATGAGACCAAGGTAGCCGAAGCGGAAGAGGTTATTGCCACAAGCCAAACATCCGAAGCGGCCTCTTCTACAGAACCCATCTCCACTAAGCCCGAGTCTACGCCGGAGTCTAAGCCTAAGCCTAAGCCTAAGCCTAAGCCTAAGCCTAAGCCTAACGCTAAGGACTTGCCCAAGCGGGACGCAACGAAGAAGGATGATGGGACCGACCCTTTACGAGACCACATCTTAACCGCATTCGAGGATAACGGTGCATTAGCGCCGCTTGAAATCTGGGAAGACCTCGAAGATACGTTCGGGGGTTCGGTATCTGAAGCAGACTTTGCTGAAGCCTATATAGCTGCGGCCAACATGGCCCTCGATACAATAGAAAATGCCGGGGAAGGCTCCGATATTGTTGAAGGTTTACGCAAGGAAGTAGATGACCTTGACGCGGCTGAAATAATGCTCAGTCTCGCACCAGAGCCAGAGCCAGAGCCAGAGCCAGAGCCAGAGCCAGAGCCAGAGCCAGAGCCAGAGCCAGAGCCCGAGCCCGAGCCCGAGCCCGAGCCCGAGCCCGAGCCCGAGCCCCAAGCTGAACTGACTCAAGAGCAGCTTGAGTTTGTTGATGGGTTACTCCCCGTGTGGGAAGAGGCCACCAAAGAGACTAAACAATCCCTTCGTAACGTAGCTAAAAATTTAGGCATCCCGATTGATCTGGACGATTATTTAGGCGTTCAGATACTTCGTAAGAAAAACGATGATGCTACGATAGACGCCTTTTTGAAGAAACGGGAGGACGCTATAATTGACGAGGGCCTGAATAAAATGCGGGAGTCGAGGCTAACACCAGAGCCAAAACCTAGGCCAGCGCCTCCTACTACTCCGCACACCCCTCGCCCGCTTACCCCTGAAGAGAAAGCTAAACGGGAAGCACAAGACGCGCATGCGAAATACGTTCACCACATGCAGGCCGCTGTAGGGATTGCCTTTGAAGCGGAGAAAAATAGTGGGATAGTCGCCACATCTGACCAGATACTAGGTTTCATGTCGGATGCCTTTTTGGATACGATGTCCAACGTAAGCGAGGAACTATTGTTTACCCGTATGTTGGCCGCTGGAGTCGAGACCAAATTAGCAAAAGATATCGGTTCGGACTACAAAAAGGCCTCCATAGAAATTGTCCGGTCCAAGATAACGGACGCTCGTCTTCACGCTAAAGGACGGGTAAGGACTGAACCAACAAGCCAACCAACCCGCCAACCCACCGCTAAATCCTCACCGAACCTGATTATTGAGCCCCCCTCTCCGGAAAAGTCAGACTACCTACGGAAGCGCGATACCGCTGTAGCGGAGGTTATTAAGGTTGAAAACGCTGAGTTTGCGGCAACTGATGCAGATATAATGGACATACTGGATAGTAGTGGCCTGATGGAGGCCATGTCTACAGTGGAACCCGATATCTTGTATGCACGTATGCAAGCGGCGAGCGTTCTACCGAACGTGGCTACCCGCATCTATGATGGGGGTAACTCTAGGAACTACCAAGAAGCCGCTCTTGAAATTGTTAAATCCGAGGCCGCGACAACCCGCGACCTTGAGGGGGATGTAGAGGAAGTTAATGAATCCTCCGTAGAGGAGGACGTTTCCGTCACAGAGGAAACCCCAACCGAAACCCCAACCGAGTATGCTACTGGAGTAAATGAAAATGAAACAACCGAAACAACCGAAACAACCGAAACAACCGAAACAACCGAGTCAACTGGAGGAACTGGAGGAACTGGAGTTCGATCCGGAGGACGAGGACAATCCGGGGGTGTATCACCTGAACAAGGCGCAACGAAACCACCTACGGAGGGAAATAATAAACGGAGAACCCGCGATAAAGACTCTACCAATAAACGCAAAGGAGAACACGATGGACCAGTTCGAGGCGGCGGTAGGGTTGTTCCCCGAGGGAAGCCCAAATCGCGTGTGGTGGGAGGCCAACTCCTACCTGATGAATCCGAATATCCTCAGCGAGTCACTAGAGAGACATTCATCGGAAGCTCTCCCGTAGGTGAACCTGACTGGAAATTAGATTCCGAGCAGTTACGGGGGGTCAATCTTACCCTGAAAGCATACGAAACTGAAGGGGAGACCGCCATGTTAATCGCGGATGATCCGGGTTTTGGTAAAACTTCTCAGATATTGGCCTCGGCTAATTATGTAAATAACAAACTGGACAACGAAGCCAACGGGGGGACTCGTCCTGCGGTAATTGTCATTACCGAAAGCACTAAGGTATTGATGGGCTCCTTTAAGAAAGAAGCCGCCATGATGGGTATCGACACCCAACTCGACGCGAACGGGACTTATGATAATAAGGCGGGTTTGTTTATAGGACCTGAT
>Ga0209504_1001104_pt1 | contig 21424 bp, 22 predicted proteins | sample COGITO_mtgs_1005_FD_184791 | JGI IMG/M metagenome (GOLD analysis project Ga0209504, IMG submission 184791) | Pelagic marine microbial communities from North Sea - COGITO_mtgs_100511 (SPAdes) (version 2) | ecosystem: Environmental > Aquatic > Marine > Epipelagic ...
ATTGCCATGCTCAGCGCAGCGAATGCTTAGAGTCTTTGGCTGCTGCGCTGCGTGTGCAGCTCCAGCGTAGCTTGGCGCAGCAACCACGGGCGCGCGCGTTGTTGCCCGGTGGCAGTAGCCCGCAGGCCTTGTTGCCGTTACTGGCGCCGCACCTGGACAGTTGTCGCATCGACCTTAGCCCCAGTGATGAGCGCTGGGTACCGGCGCAGGCTGTTGAGAGCAATTGGCAGCTGTTGCATCAGGGGCTGCCGCAGGCTAATTGCTTGGATCCGCGCCAGGGTGCGACGCTGGCGCAGGCGGCACAGGGTTGGGCCGAGCAGCTCAGCACGTGGCTGCCGTTCAGTGCGGTGCTGCTGGGTATGGGTGAAGACGGCCATATCGCGTCGCTGTTCCCGGGTATGCCGGGGCTGACGGCGGCGCTCGATCCACATGCTGCGCCTGCGGCTTTGCCGGCGTTGGCCCCGCAGGAACCGCGTGAGCGTCTTTCCCTGAACCTGGCGATGTTGCAGCGTGGGCAGTGGCTCGGCTTGTTGGCGTTCGGTGAGCGCAAGCGCGAGCTGATCGACGCAGTGTTGGCCGACCAGTCAGAGGCTCGTGAATTACCGTTATATGCCTGGCTGCAACGCAGCCCGTTGCCGGTAAACATCTACTGGGCTCCCTGAGAACCTGTTGACGACCTGCTGCGCGTCGGCCATTCAGCGTTAAAAACAGCCTCGGAATGCTCATTTACAGCCAGTAAACTGCGCTTCCTCGGCTGTTTTTGCCTTGTCTGGCTCTAGCTCGCGAGATCGTAAATAGGTTCTAAGAACCTATCGAAATCTGCTGCGATAAAAGCAGGCGCTGAGCCGTTACACTGCAAGCCTGTACCTCGCCGATAAAGGGACCCGTCATGTTGCATCCGGTTGTTGAGCAGGTTACCGCCGCGCTGGAAAAACGCTCTGCCATGCGCCGCGAACGCTATTTACAGCGCCTGGCCCTGGCGGCCGGGCGCACCGCGCACCAGGCCCTGGGTTGCTCCAACCTGGCCCATGCCTTGGCCGCGCAGCCCGATGAAGCGCGGCTGATCATGAAACAGGGCGGCTCGCCACATGTCGCCATTATCTCCAGCTACAACGACTTGCTCTCGGCCCATGCGCCGCTCAGGGAATACCCCGAGCGCCTGAAAGTGGCGTTGGCCAAGGCCGGTGCAACGTCGCAATTCGCCGCCGGTGTGCCCGCCATGTGCGATGGCATCACTCAGGGCGAAGGCGGCATGCAGTTGTCGCTTTTTTCTCGCGACCTGATTGCCCAGGCGGCCGGCATTGGCCTGACCCACGGGATATTCGACGGCGCGCTGTACCTGGGTGTGTGCGACAAGATCGTTCCCGGTTTGCTGATCGGTGCCTTGCACTTTGGCCATCTGCCTGCAGTGTTCGTACCGGCCGGCCCCATGCAGTCGGGCCTGCCAAACAAGGAAAAAGCGGCGGTGCGCCAGCGTTACGCCCGCGGCGAAGCCAGCCGTGACGAGTTGCTGGCGGCTGAGCTGGCCGCTTATCACCAGGCTGGCACCTGCACCTTCTACGGCACCGCAAACACCAACCAGCTGCTGATGGAAGCCATGGGCCTGCATGTGCCGGGCAGTGCCTTTATCCACCCCTACACGCCGTTACGTGATGCCATGACCGATGAAGCTGCGCGCCTGGTGGCGCACAACAGCCGCCAGGGCGAGCGTTATCTGCCGGTTGGCCAGCAGATCGATGCGCGTGCCCTTATCAATGCCGTGGTGGCGCTGCTCGCCAGTGGCGGTTCGAGCAATCACACCTTGCACCTGCCAGCTATTGCCCGAGCCGCCGGTTATGAATTGACTTGGGATGATTTCGCCGCGCTGTCCAAGGTGGTGCCATTGCTGGCGCGGGTATACCCCAATGGCGCGGCGGACGTGAATCAGTTCCAGGCAGCGGGAGGCCCGGCCTGGTTACTGCGTGAGCTATTGAGCGCGGGTCTGCTGCATGACGATGTGGCCACCGCGGCTGGGCATGGTTTGCGTGCGTATACCCGCGAGCCCTGGTTGGATGGCGAACAACTCGCCTGGCGCGACCTGCCCGCGCAGAGCCCGGCCCCCGACATCGTTCGACCTGTAACTGAACCCTTTGCCGAGGAGGGCGGGCTGGTGCTGCTTGAAGGCAATCTGGGCCGTGCCATCCTCAAAACCTCAGCGGTCGACCCGGCCTTCTGGCGCATTCGTGCCCAGGCGCGAATTTTTGAAACTGAGGCCGCCGTGCAGGCGGCCTATACAGCCGGCGAGCTGCAAGGTGACCTGGTGCTGGTCGTGCGCTTCCAAGGCCCAAGAGCCAATGGCATGCCTGAGCTGCACAAACTGATGCCGCTGCTGGCTAATCTGCAGCAGGCCGGGCAGCGCGTGGCGCTGGTGACCGACGGACGCATGTCGGGTGCCTCGGGCCAGGTGGCCACGGCCTTGCATGTTTGCCCGGAGGCGGCGGCCGGTGGTGCGTTGGCGCGGTTGCAGGATGGCGACTGGCTGCTGCTGGATGCGCAGCAGGGTATTTTGCAGGTTGAACTGACTGAGCAAGAGTTAGCCGCGCGGCCATTGAGCGCTGCCACGACTGAGCTGGAATTGGGCTTCGGCCTGGAAATGTTCGCCGCGCAACGGCGCTTGGTCGGCACGGCCGAACAGGGTGCCAGCAGCTTATTTGAAGACTAGAAATCGAACCGGGAGCAAAGCATGAGCCTGACGATAGACGCGGTGTTGCAAGAGGCCCGCCCGGTGTTGCCGGTGTTGGTGATTGAAGACATCAGCCTGGCCGTGGACCTGGCCCGTGCCCTGCATGCCGGCGGGATTCGCGTGCTGGAGGTCACCCTGCGTACGCCGCGGGCGCTGGATGCCCTGGCGGCCATGCGCAAGGAGCTGCCGGAACTGTTGATTGGCGCGGGCACGGTGATTCACGCCGAACAGTTTCTTGAGGCGCGCGAGGCGGGTGCGCAGTTTGCCGTCAGCCCAGGTTGCACCGCACGCTTGGCAGCGGCGGCCGAGGATTCTGGCCTGCCGTATTTGCCAGGGGTAATGACGCCATCGGAAGTGTTGCTGGCGCTGGAATACGGCTATCGCTCGCTCAAGCTGTTTCCGGCGGATGGGGCCACCAGCATCAAGATGCTGAAAAGCTTCAAGGGGCCTTTTACCGGCATTCGCTTCTGCCCAACCGGAGGGGTGACGCCGGACAACTTGCTGGGCTTTCTGCGCTTGCCTAATGTGGCTTGCGTTGGCGGCACCTGGATCGCGCCCAGCAACCTGGTGCGTGCCCGGGCGTGGGATCAAATCACTCAGTTGGCCGCCGAAGCGCGTGCCCTGGCCGGCCGTTTGGAGCAGGCATCGTGAGTTGGGACCTGAGCAATCCGTTTGTGATTGATATTCAGGTCAGCGCCGACGATATCGACGGCCTTGGCCATGCCAATAACGCGGTGTACGTCAGTTGGCTGGAGCGTTGTGCCTGGCGGCATTCGCAGTATCTCGGCCTGGACTTGAGCGAATACCGCCGTCTCGACCGCGCCATGGCCGTGCTGCGTCATGAAATTGATTACCTGGCCAGTGCTTATGAAGACCAGCAGCTGCAAATGGCCACTTGGATCGTTGAGTCCGACCAGCGCCTGAAGATGGATCGGAGCTTTCAACTGATTCGGCCAGCGGATGGTGTGACGTTATTGCGGGCGAAAACCACGTTCGTCTGTATTGAGCTATCCAGCGGCAAGCCCAAGCGCATGCCGCCAGCGTTTGTTGAAGGCTATGGTGCGGCGTTGCAGCCACCTTTCCCGATGGAGTTATAAGCCGGGTTTAACCGATCGCTGGCTGCGCATCACCCTGTCGCGCCGCGTACACTACGCGGCGTTTTTGTATCTGCGCGCTATGCCGCGCACGGCCACGAATATTCAAGAGACTGCCTATGCAAATCGCCCTGGCCCCAATGGAGGGGTTGGTCGACGAAATCCTTCGCGATGTGCTGACTCAGGTCGGCGGCATCGATTGGTGCGTGACTGAATTTATTCGGGTCACCGAGCGCGTGTTGCCGGCCAGCACCTACCAGAAGTTGGCCCCGGAACTGTTCAGTGGCGCGCAAACGGCGGCCGGTACGCCGCTGCGCGTGCAATTTCTCGGCTCCGATCCCGCTTGCTTGGCCGATAACGCCGCCTTTGCCTGCACCCTGGGCGCGCCGGTAATTGACCTCAACTTCGGTTGCCCTGCCAAAACAGTGAACAAATCCCGCGGCGGCGCGGTGCTGCTCAAGGAGCCCGAGCTGCTCTACGCCATCGTCTCTGAGGTGCGCCGCGCGGTGCCGGCGGCCATTCCAGTTACGGCGAAAATGCGCCTGGGCTTTGATCATAAGGATTACGCCTTGGAATGTGCTCAGGCGCTGGCCGACGGCGGCGCCGCGCAGCTGGTGGTGCATGCGCGGACCAAGGTTGAAGGCTACAAGCCGCCGGCGCATTGGGAGTGGGTGGCGCGGGTGCAGGAAGCGGTCAAGGTGCCGGTTTTCGCCAATGGCGAGGTCTGGACCCTGGATGACTGGCGGCGTTGCCGCGAGGTTAGCGGGGTTGAGGACATCATGCTCGGTCGCGGGCTGGTGGCGCGTCCGGATCTGGCTCGGCAGATCGCCGCCGCCAGAGCAGGGCAGGCCGTAATCGCCATGAGCTGGTGCGAGTTACAACCGTTGCTGGCTGACTTCTGGCTGCAGGCGCGCCGGAAGATTTCCCCGCGCTATGCGCCAGGACGGCTCAAACAATGGTTGGCCATGCTGACCCGTAGCTACCCCGAAGCCACTGCATTGTTCAACCTGCTGCGCCGCGAAAGTGACTGCCTGCGCATCGATGCCTTGCTCGGTATCGACTTTGCAGAATGGCAACGTCAGCAGCAGGCGAGCGCCTGAACCTTGGTCATATTCACGGCGGTTAACGTCCGCCGCTGACATCCAAGAGCGCACCGTTGACATAGGATGCTTGCTCGCTGGCCAGCCACAGAATCGCTTCAGCCACCTCCATAGGCAAGCCGCCGCGCCCCATGGGTATGCTTGGGCTGACCCGTGCGACCCGCTCAGGCTCGCCGCCGCTGGCGTGAATCTGAGTGGCAATCAATCCAGGTCGCACGGCATTAACGCGAATGCCTTCGCCGGCCACTTCCTTGGCCAGGCCTAGGGTCATGCTGTCGATCGCGCCTTTGGCCGCCGCATAATCGATGTATTCGTCCGGCGCGCCCAGCCGCGCTGCCGCAGAGGACAGATTGACGATGGCGCCGCCGTGTCCGCCTTGGCGGGTTGATATGCGTTTAATGCCCTCGCGGCTGCAGAGAAAGCTGCCGAACACATTGGTGGCAAATACCCGCTGCCAGCGCGCCAGGTCCATCTGTTCCAAACGCATCTGGGTTTCCAGTATGCCGGCGTTGTTGACCAGCACATCGAGGCGGCCAAAGTGCTGGTCGAGTTGCTCGAACATCGCTATCACCTGGGCTTCATCAGCTACATTCGCCTGCACTGCGATCGCCTGGCCGCCCGCCTGGGTGATTTCGCTCACCAGTGCTTCAGCTGCTGCCTGCTGCTGGTGGTAGTTCAAGCACAGCGCATAACCCTTAGCCGCAGCTAGTCTGGCTGTTGCAGCTCCAATGCCGCGACTGGCGCCGGTAATCAGCATGACCTTGCTCATCGAGTTGCTCCCTGTAAGAAAGTTTTGCAGAGGCTTGAAATCTACCTGAGTAGCCACATTTTTAGTGATGTGGGATGCCGAAGTCGGGTTCCGCATTACTCGCTGAAATTCAGGAGATTTAAATTATGAGCACTGCATTTTCCATGACCCCGCTGTTTCGTCAGTCTGTTGGCTTCGACCGTTTCAATGACCTGTTTGAATCGGCCATGCGCAATGACGCGGGCAGCAGCTATCCACCCTACAACGTCGAAAAGTACGCTGACGATCAATACCGCATTGTGGTCGCCGCCGCAGGTTTTGAGGATGACGATCTGGAGCTGCAGGTCGAGCGCGGTGTACTGACCGTTAGCGGCGGCAAGCGGGATACCAGCGCCGAGAATGTCACCTACCTGTACCAAGGTATCGCCCAGCGCGCATTCAAGTTGTCGTTCCGCCTGGCTGACCATATCGAGGTTAAGGCCGCCAGCTTGGTAAACGGACTGCTAAATATCGACTTGCTGCGTATCGTGCCGGAAGAGGCGAAAGCCAAACGCATCCCGATTGGTGCGCCCCGCAACGTGTTGGAAAACTAACCATCGTAGCGCCTAACAGTCGAGGCATAGGATGCCCGCCTGTTAGGCGCTTACGGTAACGCGGTATCAGTTCTGTGTGACGTCAACGGCCGGATAATGCTGGTTGCCTCTCGGTGACTGGCGTTTCTGGTCGTTTTTATTGGCGTTGGTGTTGTCTGGGCAGAGGCCTTGAATTATTTGGCCATGCGCGCTGAAAGAAAGATCGCACTGACAATCAGCAGGCCACCGGCAAGCATTCGCAGGGTGGGCACCTCACTGAAGAGCAGCCAGGCAAAGGCAATCCCATAGATCGGCTCCAGGGCGAAAATAACCGCCGTGGTGCGTGCTTTGAGTACCCGTAGGCTGGCGACGAATAGGCTATGCGCCAGGCCGGTACAGAAGATCCCGAGCATGGCCATCCACAGCCAGTCTTGTGCTTGCACGCTGGGCAGGGTCGGCCAGGCCAGGGGGGTAAATACCAACAGCACGGTGAGGTTCTGGTATAGCGCCGCCTGTACCGGCTCGACACCGCGGGTGCTGGCACGATTGAGTAAAGACAACAGGGCGAACAACAGGCCCGACAACACTGCCCAGAGCAGGCCAGTGGTGGCTTGGTTCGCCAGGTCGAAGTCCGGGGTAACCAGTACCAGACCCAGACATACCAGTGCCACCATGACGAACTCGACCGCTCGGGTGCGCTCACGGAACAGCAAGCCCTCCAGCAGCACGGTAAACGCCGGGAAGCTGGCAAAACCAAGGGTGGCGATGGCCACGCCAGATATGTGTACGGACTCGAAAAAACTCCACCAGTGACCGCCCAGCAGTAAACCGCCGAGGGCCAGCAAGCTAGTTTGGCGCAGGCCGAGGCGTACCATGTGAACATGACTGAACAGCTTGGCAAACAGTAGCAAGGCCGCCACGGCGAAAGCGGCGCGACCGGCAGAAATCATTTGCGGGGTGGTGTTGGCCAGTTTGCCGAAGATTCCAGATAGACCGAACAGCAGAGCGCCCAGGTGGATCGCCCACAGCGCATTACGTTGATTCATGCCAGGCGTGCGCCGTTCGGTAGCGGCTTGTCGAAGCCGGCCAGTACCACGCGGTTATCGGCGTCATACACGCCCGTCACCAGCACTTCGGAGCGCACGCCGGCGATGCGTTTAGCGGCGAAATTGCACACGCAAAGCACCTGGCGGCCGACGAGCTCGTCACAGGTGTAATGAGTGGTTAGTTGCGCGCTGGATTGCTTGACTCCCAACTCGCCGAGGTCAACCTGCAAGGTATAGGCAGGCTTGAGTGCCTTCTCGTTGACTACCGCGGACAGCAGGGTGCCGACGCGCAGTTCCACCCGTTGAAAGTCTTGCCACTCGATATGCTGCATGCCACGACTCCTCAGGCTGTTGGCTGCAGTCTAGGACGCGGCTGAGCAGAAGTCTGTCGCAGGACTTGCGGCGTTTGTCGCGTTACTCGCGGTGCAGGCGCAGCGCGCGGGCAGATAGGCCGAACTGCCGTGTAATGGCTGCGGTAAAGGCGCTTTGTGAGCTGTAGCCGACCCGTGCGGCGATTTCACCAATGGCCAAGTTGCTGCCTTGCAGCAGTTGGCGTGCGAGCTGCAAGCGCCGGTTACGCACATAATCCATGGGCGTTTGCCCGGTCTCACTGAGGAAACGCACATGAAAGCGCGCCGTCGACAGCCCGGCCAAGCGCGCGAGATCGCTGACTTGTAACGGGTGTGCGGCATGCAGGTGGATGTGCGCATCCAATGCAGTGAGCGGCAGGCGCGTGGGCTCATGCTTCTTGGTGGCGTCATTCGCCAGGCTGGCCAACAGCAGGGCTGCCCCTTGTTGGGCAATAACTGGATCATTGATCGGGCTGGCGGCCAGCCAGCTGACCAACTGCCCCTGCGCCGAATTGAGGGGCATGGCGGCTGGCGTTTCGAGCAGCCTGCGGGTGGCATCGGCGTGTCTGCCCAGTTGCAGTTGCAACCACTGCTCGGACGGCACATCGAGCACCAGGCACTGGCTGCCGGCCTTACTGCCGCACGCATGCTGAGCATCACTGGGCACCACGGCCAGGACCTGGCGGGTGACCAGGCTGCCGCGGCCGGCTACTTCAAACTCGAGCAAACCGCTCAGGCCGAATACCAGCTGAGCATGCGCGTGGCTGTGGCTAAGCCGTTCATGGCTGTAGTGACGCAACGACAGCAGTGAGGACATGGCGAGCTCCTGGTTCGGTTTCGCGAGTCTACCTGCAGATGATGGCAAGGTGTGGTCATTGAACTGACACACGATTGTCATGGGTATTTCACGGGTGCTCCGCAGACTCAAGCAAACCCAGCCGGAGGTCATCCATGACCAGTGCCCAGCTCGCTAAGCCCAGCCGCAAGCAACGTGTCCGTACCCTGTGGATTTCCGATGTGCACTTGGGCACTCGCGATTGTCAGGCCGAACACCTGGCGGCATTTCTCAAGCGCTATCAAACCGACAAGATTTACCTGGTCGGTGACATCATTGATGGCTGGAAGCTGCGCAGCGGAGTGTATTGGCCGCAGGCGCACAGCAACGTGATTCGCCGTTTACTGACCATGAGTAAGCGCGGCACCGAAGTGATCTACGTCACCGGCAACCATGATGAATTCCTGCGCCGCTACTCAAGCCTGATGCTCGGTAATATCCAGCTGGTCGACGAAGCCGAGCATTTCACTGCCGATGGCCGGCGGTTGCTGGTGATTCACGGTGACCAGTTCGATGTGATTACCCGTTACCACCGCTGGCTGGCTTTTCTCGGTGACTCGGCCTACGGCTTCACCCTGACGCTCAACCGCTGGCTGAATTACTGGCGCAGCCGTTATGGCTACGGTTATTGGTCGCTGTCGGCGTACCTCAAGCACAAGGTTAAGAGCGCGGTCAGTTTTATCAGTGACTTCGAAGAAGCCATTGCCCATGAGTGCCTCAAGCGCGGCTTTAATGGCGTTATTTGCGGGCATATTCACCACGCCGAAATCCGTGCGATGGGGGCGGTGGAGTACATGAATTGTGGTGATTGGGTGGAGTCCTGCACGGCGCTGATCGAACACCTGGACGGCACTATCGAGCTCTATCGCCTGGCCGATGATCACGCGCGCGCACTGCAAGCGCCGGTAGTCGCTGCCGCCGAACCCAACCTGTGAGAATTCTGATCGTATCCGACGCCTGGTCGCCGCAAGTCAATGGCGTGGTCACCAGCCTGCAGGCGCTGATCAGCGAGCTGCGCGGCCTTGGGCATCAGGTCAAGCTGCTGTCGCCTGCGGATTTTCGTGCGCTGCCATGCCCCAGCTATCCAGAGATTCCACTGGTGTGGGATCTCTGGAACGTCGGCGCGGCGATTCGTGACTTTCAGCCTGACTGCGTACACCTGGCCACCGAAGGCCCCCTGGGGTGGGCGGCGCGGTGCTGGCTGAGCAAGCGCGGGCTGGCTTTTTCCAGCGCCATCCACACGCGCTTTCCCGAGTACGTACATGCGCGCTGGCCATGGGTGCCGCTGCGTTGGGGCTATGCCTTTTTGCGCATGTTTCACCGGCCGAGTCAGGCGGTGTTGGTGACCACTGAGCGGATGCGTGATGAGTTCGCCGGCTGGGGCTTCAAGCGCCTGGTGCTATGGCGTAAGGGTGTCGATACGCAGTTGTTTCGCCCTTGCGTGAGATTGCCGAACCCGGCCGCGCCTGTATTTCTTTATGTCGGGCGGGTTGCCCCGGAAAAAAATATCGAGGCATTTCTAGCGCTCGATTTACCGGGTGAGATGCGCGTGGTCGGTGACGGCCCCCAACGCGAGGCCTTGCAAGCGGCCTATCCGCAGGTGCGCTTTCTCGGTTATCAGCATGCTCAGGCGCTGGCCGAAGCGTTTCAGCAGGCCAGCGTGCTGGTATTTCCGTCGCGCACCGATACCTATGGCTTGGTAATGCTTGAGGCTTTGGCCTGCGGTACTCCGGTGGCCGCGTTTCCGGTCGCAGGTCCTTTAGATGTGCTGCAGGCGGGTGTCAGCGGTGTAATGAATGAGGACTTGCAAACGGCCTGTCTAGGCGCTTTAACTCTGGACCGCACGCGCTGCGTTGCGCTGGCCGCACGGCAATCCTGGCGGGCGTCGGCGCTGGAATTTCTGGCGCAGCAGCCGCTGCTCGATGGTGAGCTGTGTATGCCGGCCTTAGCGGGCTTAGAGCCTGCTCACGATCTCGCGAACTAGAGTCGGTTGCTAACGCCGCAGGGCCGGCGCCAGCAGCTGCTTACATGATCACCTTGTCACGCAGCTTGTCGGCGGCCTGGCCGAGGGCCTGAATGACCTTTTCCTTGTCGAAGTTCTGGATGCCGTTGGTATCCAGGTACATCGAGAAACCCGGCAGCTCATGTTCGACATAGCTGGAGGTGGCGCCCAGGTCACGGCGGAAATCCACTACCTGGTAGATCTGCACCGGGCGGGTAAAGCCCTTGACGGTGATCTGGCCTTTGTCACGACACATGATCACGTCCTTGATCAGCGAGTAAGTCTCGTGGGAAATCAGGATTTCACCCGATTCGGCCGCGCTTTCCAGGCGGCTGGCGAGGTTCACGTCGCGGCCGATGATGGTGTAGTCCATGCGCGTGTCGGCGCCGAAGTTACCCACCGTGCAGTAGCCCGTGTTCAGGCCCATGCGGATTTCCAGTGGTTTGGTAATGCCTTGGGCGCGCCATTGTTGGCGCAGCACTTTCATGTGTTTGCGCATGGCGATGGCCATGGACACGGCATTCACCGCGTCCTTTTTTGCACCTTTGCTGGCCGGATCGCCGAAGAACACCATCACGCAGTCACCAACGAACTTGTCGATGGTGCCGCCGTATTTCAGGCAGATCTTTGACATTTCGTTGAGGTAGGTGTTGAGCAGGTCGGTCAGGGCTTCCGCTTCCAGCTCTTCGGATAGCTCGGTAAAACCCTTGATGTCAGAGAAAAACACCGTAAGTTTCTTGCGCTGGGTTTCCAGGCGAACGGTCTTTTTACCACTGAATATCGACTCCCAAACCTGGGGTGACAGGTACTTGGCCAAGTTGCGCGCCAGGCGGGCCGCTTTTTCCTGCTCGCGGCTGATTTCGCTGCGCACCTGGCTCAGGCGCAAGCCTTGCTGGTGCACGAAGTAGGCAGTGATGCAGATATATAGCGTGGTAAAGAAAATGCTGACCAGCGCCACCAGCGCCGGGGTGTGGATATTCGGCTTGATGCCGAGCAGGGCCGCGCTGAGTACCGCGCTGCTTAGGGCGATCAGGGCAGCGAGGCCGAGGTAACGCAGGCCACCCATCACCAGTGAGCTGAACAGCAGAATCAGCAACGACATCAAGCTGGGCACCACCGAGAAACCGAGCAGGGCCAGCACGCCGCCGGAGTGCAGGGCATCAATAAACAAAAGGCCGAGGGTGGTGCGCTGAGGATGGTCGCGCTTAAAGCGCAGGCTCAGGTGGTGAGCCAGGTGCGGGTAGAGCAGGGCGTAGGGCACCATCCACAGGATGTCATAGGCGAAATGCTGGTTGTAGGTGCCGGCTGCAATGCTGGCCGCAATGGCGATATAGGCCAGAACGCGTGAGTAATACTCACGAAGCGGTGGCGCCGGTAATGCGGAAAGTCGTGGGGGGCTTTTAACATTCATCCGATGGAACAATCCCTGCTGCTCGTCTAGCACCTCTAACTGGGTGCCTGGCTAGCGCAACGTGGTGGCTGCGCAAATAGCTGGGGATCATAACTAAGCCAACCAGAACCGCCAAGCGTGTCAGCTGAACGGCAGCGCGGCCCAGTTCAGCGGTCGACTGAGGCGGTAGGCCGGATCAGGGTTGCGCAGCAGCAACGGTCCTAGAACTTGATGCGCCCGGTGAAGGCGTCCTTGAGCATCACCCAGTCCGCCATCAGCGAGTAGAGGGGGTAGTCGAAGGTGGCAGGGCGGTTTTTTTCAAAAACAAAGTGGCCAATCCAAGCAAAACCGTACCCCAATAGAGGAATGGCCAATAGCCAGAGCCATTGTTGGGTACCCAAGGCATAACCCAGAACAGCCAGTACCAGCAGGCTGCCGACATAATGCAGACGGCGGCAGGTGGCGTTGCTGTGTTCCTGCAGGTAATAGGGGTAGAACTCGGCAAAGCTGGCGTAGCGCTGCTGGGTTTCAGTGGTCATGGCAGGCCTCCGGTTTATTGTTCGGTGGACGGCAGTGATTGCAGTCACTGCGGGTTACTTGCAGTCTAGGTTGACTGACGCGTTAGGCCACTGACATTCGGTGCCAGTTTAGTATCCTTCGGTCGCCCTTTTTGCTGACTCACAATAAGAAAACGCCATGAGCGAACGCACCACATCTTCAAGTTGGGCCTCCGGTATTGTGCAGGCGTTAGAGCTTGGCGGTGTCGATTGCCGCAACCTGTTTGCCCAGCTAGGTCTGGACTACGCCGCGCTCGGTGATGCCGACGCGCGCTTCCCGCAGGACGCCATGACCCGTCTATGGCATATGGCCGTAGAGGCTTCTGGCAATCCGGCGATTGGCCTGAATATGGCGAAAACCTTACGCCCCTCCTCGTTTAACGTGGTGGGGTATGCGGTGATGTCCAGCCGTAACCTGCAGGAAGGCTTTACCCGGCTGGTGCGCTATCAACGGATTATCGGCGAGGGTGCTGACCTGAGCTTTCATCCGACCCCTGAAGGGTATGAGATGGTTCTAGCGATTCACGGGGACCGCTTACCCTCTGCCCGCCAGAGTGCCGAGGCGTCATTGGCGCATTCCCTGGCGTTCTGTCGCTGGCTCACCGGTAAACCGTTACGGCCACGATTGATCAGTTTGATGGGGCCGCCGCCGGAGGACCTAGAGCCCTACCGCGAGGTTTTTCAGTGCCCGCTTAAATTCAATGCCGAGCACTATGCGCTGTTGTTCGAGCGGGCTGACCTGGATGCACCGTTGCCATCGGCTAACGAGGCTTTGGCGCAGCTGCATGACCGTTTTGCCGGCGATTATCTGGCGCGTTTTTCCGGCACACGGGTGACCCATCAGGTGCGTCAGGTCTTATGCCGCCTGCTGCCGCAAGGCGAGCCCAAGCGTGAGGCTGTGGCGCAGGCATTGTTATTGTCCGAGCGCACCTTGCAGCGGCGTTTGCAGGATGAGGGCACCAGTTATCAGCACCTGCTCGATGACACCCGCCGCGAGCTGGCTGGGCAGTACCTGGGGCAGGCGAACCTGACCTTGCTGGAAATTTCCTATTTGCTGGGCTTCTCAGACCCCAGCAATTTTTTTCGTGCGTTTCGCCGCTGGTTTGACACCACGCCAGGTGAATATCGCGCGCGTCTTTAACTATGCATCGTGGTTTTCAGAATCTGTTTACGATCTTGCGAGCTAGAGCCGTGCAAGGCAAAACAGGCGAGGAAGCGGAGTGTACTGTTGTACATGAGCATTACTCGTTTCACTCGCCCTTCGGGTCGCGCTAAAGCGCGTTAGCCGCAAGCGGCTTGCCGAGCCTGTTTTGAACGCAGCAGGGCCGCCGCGCAGCAGATCGTAAATAGATTCTTAGTGTCGCCAGAAGGCCGGCAGCATCAGTACCAGTACGGTGAGAATTTCCAGGCGGCCGAGCAGCATGCCGAAGGTCAGCAGCCATTTAGCCGTATCCGGCAGGCTGGAGAAGTTGCCCGCCGGGCCGATGATCGGGCCCATGCCGGGGCCTACGCCAGAAACCGTGCTGGCTGCGCCGCTGAGTGCGGTAATCCAGTCCAGCCCACAAAGCGTCAAGCCCAGCGCCAGCACGGCGATGGTGATGGTGAAGAAGAACGAGAAGGTCAGAATCGAGCGGACGATGTCTTCATCCAGGTGATGACGGTTGTACTGTTGCTTGATTACCGCGCGTGGGTGGATCAGCTGCATCAGGTTGGCCCTGAGCAGAACGTAGGCAACCTGGAAGCGGAAAATCTTCAAGCCGCCGGCCGTTGAGCCTGAACAGCCGCCGATAAAACCCAGATAGAAGAACAGCATGCCGGCAAAACCGCCCCATAGCGTGTAATCGCCTAAGGCAAAGCCGGTGGTGGTCATAATTGAGGTGCTGTTGAACGCCACGTGGCGAATGGCTTCGAGCCAATGCAGTTCGGTGCTCAGGTAATACCAAGTGCCGAGCAGCAGCCAGGTGGTCAGCAAGATGGCGATAAAACCCCGCACCTGTTGGTCTCTGATCAGCGCCTTGTAGTTGCCGCGCAACATCGAGGCAAACAGCACAAATGGCACGCTGCCAAGGATCATCAGCACAATGGTGACCCAGTGCACCGCAGGTTCTGTCCATTTGCCAACTGACTGGTCTGAGGTGGAAAACCCGCCGGTAGCGATGGCTGACATGGTGTGGTTGATCGCATCGAACACCCCCATGCCTGCTAGCCAAAGCGCCAGGCAACCGAGGAGGCTGATACCGACATAGGCGGCGACCATGTATTTGGCGACCATGTGCGAGCGCGGCATGATCTTCTCGGAGCGATCCGACGACTCGGTCTGGAACAGGCGCATGCCACCGATACGCAGCATGGGCAGAATCGCAACGGCCATGGCGATAAAGCCAATGCCGCCGAGCCAGTGCAGGAGCGAGCGCCAGATCAGAATGCCCGGCGACATGTTGTCCAGGCCGCTGAGTATGGTGGCCCCGGTCGCGGTGATGCCCGACATGCTTTCAAACACCGCATCGGTGACGCTCAGGCGCTGGGAAAACATAAAAGGCAAGGCGGCGAAGAGTCCCACCAGCACCCAGCTGGACACTGTCAGCAGGTACATGTCCCGGGGCCGCAGTTGCACGTCCTTCGGGCGGCCCTGGGCAATCATCGTGATCCCGGCAACAAAGGTGATCAGGCTGGACCAGAGAAAGGCATTGAGTTCGTTAGGCCGCTCGAACAGCACCAGGGTCAACATGGGGACGGCCATGCTGATCGCCAAGGTCAGCAGAAAGATGCCGTTGATAAACGCGATGATCCGTAAGGTCGGCCAAGCCATCGAAGCAGATTCCGTTGCAGTAATAGGGTGAGTCTAGAGGCCATAAGCCCATAGGTGAACGTTTGTGTTCAGTGCCGCCAGAACGAGCGTGTGACCAGGACCAGTACGGTAAGAATCTCCAGTCGGCCCAACAACATGCCAATGGTCAGCAGCCATTTTGCGGCATCAGGAAGGCTGGAGAAATTGCCGGCCGGGCCAATTATCGGGCCGAGCCCAGGACCCACGTTGCACACCGCCGTCGCGGCGCCGGTTAGAGCTGTGACCCAATCCAGGCCAATTAGCGTGAGGCCGAGGGCAATCACGCCGATGGTAATGGTGAAGAAAAAGGAAAAGGTGATCAACGAACGCACAATCTCTTCATCAAGGTTGTGGTTATTGTATTGCTGCTTGATCACGGCGCGCGGGTGCACCAATTGCTGCAAGTTAGCCCTGAGCAGCACGTAGGCGACCTGGAAGCGGAAGACTTTCAAACCGCCGGAGGTGGAGCCTGAACAGCCGCCGACAAAGGTCAGGTAGAAAAACAGCAGCACGGCAAAGCTGCCCCAGGTGGTGTAGTCGCCCAATGCGAAACCGGTGGTGGTGACCACTGAAGTGATATTCACCGCCACGATACGAAAAGCATCCAGCCAGCTGTTGTCCGAGTGCAGCCACAACCACGTGCCGACAATCAGCCAAGTGGCCAGCAGAAAACCGAGAAAGCCACGCACCTGGTGGTCCTTGTACAGCGCCCGCCGATTGCCGCGCAGGGTAGCGACATACAGGGTAAAGGGCAGGCCGCCGCTGATCATCAGCGCCACGGCTACCCAATGCACGGCCGGTTGGCTCCAGTTCGCCAGTGAGGCGTCTGAGGTGGAGTAGCCGCCGGTGGAGATGGAGGTCATTGCATGGTTGATCGCATCAAAAGGCGTCATGCCGGCCAGCCAAAAGCCGAAGAAACCGCTTAGGGTCAAACCCAAGTAAATAAACAGGATGTATTTGGCGGCCATGTGCGAGCGCGGCATGACCTTCTCGCCCCAGTCGGAAGATTCGGTCTGGAACAGGCGCATGCCGCCGACCCGCAGCAGCGGCAGAATCGCCACCGCCATGCCGATAAAGCCGATGCCACCCAGCCATTGCAGCATCGAGCGCCAGATCAGCAAACCGGGGGAGGCCTGGTCCAGGCCAGAGAGTACGGTCGAGCCTGTTGTGGTGACGCCGGACATGGTTTCGAAAAAGGCGTCGGTGTAGCTGATGTGGTGGATCAGCACCATCGGCAGGGCGGCGAAGATGCACACCACCAGCCAGCTGCCAGTGGTTAGCAGGTACATGTCGCGCGGGCGCAGCTGGGCGTCTTGCGGCCGTCCGGGAGCGACCATGATAACCCCGGCTACGGCCGTCACCAGGCTGGACCAGAGAAAGGCGTCGATATCGTCAGTGCGTGAATAGAGCAGCAGCGTCAGCATGGGGATCAACATGCTGACTGCCAGGGTGATCAGGAATATGCCGAGAATAAAAGCAATGATGCGCAGCGTCGGCAATGACATGGATTCGGCTCAAGCTCTGGTGGGGCAAAGGGGCGTCATTCTACGCGGGCTGTAGTCACTGTACAGCTGCTGCGGTGCGGGTATTTGGGCATGTGCTGGGTCATGAAATAACGGTCCGTTGCAGGTCTATAGCGTTTCTGGGCCGGCCAGTCATGCCCAAACACCATTCTGGCTTGAGCGATGGCGCCAGCGCGTGGGTTGTCGTGAGCGATGGACTGGGCTGAGTATCAATTCGTGGCGGGGTGATGAGTCGGGTGTGCATGATCTGGCGCCACACATGTGTTGTCGCGGTGGTTGGTTGGAGTCCCGGTTACCCGTCAACACCGTGCAGGCACTAGAATGGCCCCCTGATTGGATAGATGAGGTGGCTGATGGACGCTCTTGATGCGCTGCTTAACCGTGTTTCCGCGCCGCGCCTGACGGCGCCGGCACCCGATGCTGCACAGCGCGAGCTGTTGTTTCGTGCGGCCTTGCGTGCGCCTGATCATGGTCAATTGCGCCCCTGGCGCTTTCTCACCGTTGAAGGCGAGGCGTTGGCGCAATTAGGCGAGCTGTTTGCCCGTGCCCTACCGGCCGATGCCAGCCCCGAAGCGGTGGCCAAGGCCCGCGCGATGCCGCTGCGCGCGCCGTTGCTGGTGCTGGTCATTGCCCGCGTGCAAGCCAACCATAAAGTGCCAGCGCAAGAGCAGGTGTTGGCTGCCGGCTGTGCGGCCCACGGCATTCTGCTGGCGGCTCATGCCCAAGGCATAGGAGCGGTCTGGCGTACTGGCGACATGGCCTACAACCCGCAGGTTGCTGCGGGGCTTGGCCTGGATGGCGATGAGCAGCTGATTGCTTACCTCTACCTGGGCACGCCAGAGCGTGAGTTGCGTGCGGTACCGCAGGTGCAGGTGAGTGACTTTGTCAGGGCTTGGCCGCTAATTGATTCGGCTGAGTGAGGGGCAAGCGTAGGGTGGCGATAAAGCCGCCTTGCGCATGGTTACTTAGCTCAAGTTCACCGCCATGCCGCTGCGCGGCACGCCGGGCGATGGCCAAGCCCAGGCCATGACCACTGCTGGTCTGGCCGGGGGCGCGATAGAACGGCTCGCCAAGCCGCGCAAGCTGCTCGGGGACTGCGCCAGGGCCGTGGTCGCGCACGCTCAGGCATAGCTGCTCGGCGTCTTTGCGGGCAGTCAATTCGATGGTTTGGCCTGCGGGGTTAAAGCGCAGTGCATTGCGCAGCAGATTATCCATCGCGCGTTGCAGCATGTCCGGCCAGCCGAAGGGTTGCAGGCCGCTGTCTAGCTGAATCTTAATCACTTGTTGTGGCGCATCCAGGTGCGCGTCGTCTTGCAGCGTGCGCAGCAGCGTGTCGAGATCAATGGGTTGCGCTGCGCCCGGTTCGGCGTCGAGACGGGCAAGGGCGAGAATTTCACTGATCAGAGCTTCCAGGCGGTCGCACTCCTGGCTCAGGCGCGGCCAGTATTTTTCCCGTTCTGCGGCATCAGCGCGCTCGGTCAGCGCGAGGGCAATACGCAAGCGCGCCAGGGGTGAACGCAGTTCATGGGACACATCGCGCAGCAGTTGGCGCTGGCTGCTGATTAGGCCCTGCACCCGCTCGCCCATGCGGTTGAAGTCGGCCGCAAGTACGCCAAGTTCGTCACGTCGTTCGGCCAATTTTGCCAAGCTGTTCTGCTGATAGGCAGTTTGCCCCAGGTCGTGTACGGCGCCGCGTAGCCGATTCAAGGGGCGGGTAATGGACAACGTCAGCCAGAGGCTGAGCAGGGTCAATACCAGTATGGCGATGCCCAATGCACTCAGCGGCCAGAGCAAGCTGCTGCGTTGCCAGGCGGCGATCTCGGGCAGCGGGATACGGTAAATCAGCAGGTAGGTTTCGCCGCTCTGCGCACTGGTGTAATCGGCACTCAGTCGGCGCCAGGGCAGGCGCTTTTCATTGCGGTGGCGCGCTTCGAAAGCCGCCGCGCGAGGCGGGAAGGTGCCGTCGACCAGTGGCTGGCCGCTGTCATCGAGCACTTGCACGTCGATACGAAACTTACGTTTGCGCTGCTCCAGCAGTGCCTGAGCCGCCTGCGGGCCTTGTGTCTCGTAGCGTTGCACCCACTTCTCGGCGAAGTTCTGTAATGCCGGATGCTGGCTGAGCAGCCAGGCGTCTTGATTGAGCATGCGCCCCAGCAGCAGGCTCAATCCGGCAACCAGGGCAATAGCCAGCCAGAAGCTCGCAAAGATGCGCCAGAACAGTGACCGCACGGTGGCTCCTTAATCGTAATAACTACGCCCATCAGGCTTTGCAGCGTGATGGGCGTAAAGGCAACAGTGCCCGGGTTAGTTCTTTTTCGCCTGATCGGCCTGCCAGGCTTTGAATGCCTGCTGCTCGGTGCGGCGCGCTTCCATCTTCTTCTGGTGCTCGTCGAAAGCTTTCTGCTGCTCTGGCTTGAGCAGGGCACGGATGGCGCTGTGCTGCTTGTTCTTGGCGGCTTTCAATTCGTCCTGCATGGCTTTCTGCTCAGCAGCTGGCAGCTTGTCCAGGTAGCGCTTGGTGATCTCATGGCGGCCTTTCATCTGCTCGCCCATTAGCTTACGGATATCGCGCTGCTGTTCTTTGCTCAGGTCGAGCTCTTTGAACATGCGGGAACCGTGCTCGCCGCCGCCATGACGCGGGCCATCTTCGGGCATGGCCATGGCCAGAGTCGGCAGGGTCAGGGCGAGCAGTACTGCGGTAAGGGTCTTGCGCATGGTGTGTCTCCTTGTCTGAAACCGGTAAACACCGGATGAGCCCAGTCTAGGGCGGTCAAGGTCAAGGGCAGTCAGGGCAAGGTAAAGCTTAGGTAAAGAGCGCTGCTGTACTGATTTACTTAAAACCTGTGCAAAACCTCGCGAGCTAAAGCCATGCAAGGCGCTACGTTAGTAACAGCCAACGGCTGGCCGGTAGGGCCGACGCGCAGCAGGTTTTAAACGCTGTAGTAGTAGCCGCGACTGCGCAGCGCCAGAATGCGCTGACGGCCGTCGGCATGTGGTCCGAGCTTCTTGCGCAGGTTACTGACGTGCATATCCAGGCTGCGGTCATACAGGGTGAGTTTGCGGCCTAGAGCCAGCTGCGCCAGCGCTTGTTTATCCACAGGCTCGCCTGGATGTTGCAGCAGCGCTTCAAGGATGCGGCTTTCTGAGAGGGTCAGCAGGATGTCTTGTTCGCCCAGGGTGACGGTGCCTCGGGCCTGGCTGTAGTGCAGGTCGCCAAGGTCAAGTGGGCTGCTGGGGGTGGCTACCAGGCTGCGGCGCAGTACTGCGCGTAAACGTGCCGTGAGTTCGCGTGGGTCACAGGGCTTAGCCAGGTAATCATCGGCGCCCAACTCTAAACCTAGAATTCGGTCTAGCGGCTCGCCACGGGCAGAGAGCATCAATACCGGTAGCTCCGGATGATCGCTGCGCAACTGCTTGAGCAGCTCTAGGCCACTGCCATCTGGCAGCATCACATCCAGCACTACCGCATCGGGGTTGAGCTGGGCGAGAGCATGACGTGCACTGTGGCCGTCATGGCAAGCGCTGACTCGAAAGCCTTCCTGGGTCAGCCAGCTGGTCAGCAGCTCGCAAAGTTCGACATCGTCGTCGATTAATAACAGGTCACTCATGGGTCAGTTAAGCCACTCTTTACGTGATCGGCGGCCGTTGCGTAACAGTGCCCCGATAATCACACCCAGTAGGCCGGCACCTGCGCCCGTGGCAAACCACATCTGTTGTTCGCTGATCAAGGGGTGCGGGGCGCTGGCTTGGGCTTTCTTCAATTGCAGTTTGAGGCGCTGGTTGTCCTGGCGCAGGCGCTGCAATTGTGCGGTTTCATGTTCGCTGGCGGTGTTTTGCAGTTCTGTGCTGAGGGCGTTGCGTTGCTCTTCGCTGAGCGCCAGACGTTGCTCCAAATCATCGATTTGTGCCTGCGCCGAGGTGATTTCTGCCAAAGGTTGCGGTGGGCTTTCTTCGGCCAAAGCAAGGGCTGGCAAGCACAGGGTCAAGAGCAGAAACAGCGGGCCTGGACGCATCGGAACTCCTATTTTTTAATTGTTGTTATGGTTTGTGCAATGAAACAGATAACGCTAAGGCAAGACCAGCTTAAAAGGTTTTACCAATACCGAGGCATACACCCCGGCCGCACGGTAGGGATCGGCATCGGCCCATTGCTGGGCGGCGAGCAGCGATTCGAACTCGGCGACGATCAGGCTGCCCGAAAAACCCGCAGGGCCTGGGTCATTGCTGTCAACGGCAGGGTGGGGGCCAGCGAGAATCAAGCGGCCTTCGGTTTTAAGTTGCTCAAGCCGCGCAAGGTGCGCTGGCCGTGCTGCCAGGCGGCTTTCCAGGGAGTTTTCCACATCGGTGGCAATGATCGCGTAGAGCATCTCAGTCCTTAATAAAGGGCGTTAAAACAGGCCGCAGCCAGGCGAGGAAGGGCGCCTAGATTGGCTACGACAAGGAAATAATGGCGCAAGCCAGCAAGAATCCACATCTACCGGCATAATAACAAGCATAAATGACTCGGAAAGTAGCCCTTATGGATGTTGACTTGCATTGCCACAGTACTGCTTCAGATGGTGCGCTCGCGCCCGCTGTGGTGGTGGCGCGGGCGCATGAGCGGGGCGTGCGGATGCTGGCGCTGACCGATCACGATACCCTCGAAGGGCTGGATGATG
>Ga0209504_1001110_pt1 | contig 21398 bp, 23 predicted proteins | sample COGITO_mtgs_1005_FD_184791 | JGI IMG/M metagenome (GOLD analysis project Ga0209504, IMG submission 184791) | Pelagic marine microbial communities from North Sea - COGITO_mtgs_100511 (SPAdes) (version 2) | ecosystem: Environmental > Aquatic > Marine > Epipelagic ...
TTGCTGGTACAGATACGACTGCAAGATGAGAGTGGCACTGATTTCATCTACAAGCCCTTTGTTTTGACGCTTCTTTTTAGAAAGGCCGCTGTCAATCATCGACTGGACAGCCATTTTGGACGTAAATCGCTCGTCTTCTCGACGGATTGGAATGTTTGGAAAATTTCCTTGCAATTTGTGTAAAAACTTCTGAATTATCGGTTCACTCTGACTGTCTGTATTGTTCATTTGTTTGGGTTTTCCAACCACAAAAAGCACGACTACTTCCTTTTGAAGGTATTCTTTTAGAAAGACAATCAATTTTGATGTTTCTACAGTTGTCAAGCCAGAAGCAATGAGTTGCAAGTCGTCTGTCACCGCAATTCCGGTTCTTTTGATGCCGAAGTCAAGGGCTAAGATTTTAGACATGTCGGTTTCTTTTTTTTGTAAAAATACAATTTCAAAGAGTAATTCTTGGTTTAGAAATTGTTTTTGTGTGTTAATATCACAACAAATCCCAGGATTTTTAGCTTAATCGTAGAATTGAATTTATATTTGTAGCATCAAAGTCGTTAGATTTGCTTTTTGCAAATCCCAATACAAATTCACATTTATGAAGATTATTATTTTAGCAGCAGGCATGGGTTCTCGCTTGGGGAATCCGTTTCCAAAACCTTTGACACCCTTGAAAAACGGTCAAACCATTATGGGAAGGCAATTGGAGAACATTCAGAACTATTTTGATATCGACGATGTGACCACGGTTGTTGGATTTAAGAAAGACTTGATCATGGAGCGTTTTCCGGAAGTCAACTATGTGTACAATCCTTTTTTTGACAGAACAAACACCTCAAAAAGCCTTTTAAAAGCCTTGAAAAAAAACAAAGGCAAGTCGATTTTATGGTTTAATGGAGACGTGGTTTTTGATGAAAAACTACTTTCTCTTTTGCTCGAGGACATTCAAAACAACCGCTCTTTTATCTCCGTCAACACGGCAAGTGTTGCTGTTGAAGAGGTCAAATACACCTTGAAAAACGGTTTTGTTGATGCACTTTCCAAAGAAGTGAAAAATGGATTGGGAGAGGCAGTGGGAATAAATTTTATTTCCGCTAAAGATTTGGAACTGTTCATCAAACACCTTGAAAAATGCAATGCCAACGATTACTTTGAAAAAGCCTTGGAGACTGCGATATCGGAAGACGGGCTGCAGTTGAAAGTAGTGGACATCTCGCGTTACAACTGTGTTGAAGTCGATTTCAAAGAAGACTTGCAAAATGCCAACGACATAATTTAGGTACAATGAAAGCGGTTCTTTTTTGTCAAAATCCCTATGCTTTTGGTATTCTACTTCCGATCATGGACGTGCTCAAGGAAGAGGGGGATTCCTATTTGTGGTTTGTAAAAGCATCGATCGCCTCAAAATTCCCGTTCAAAGACGAAGTCCATACTTCCGACATAAAGCAAGTAGCTCAGTTTCAAAGCGACGCACTATTTGTTCCCGGAAACGAAGTTCCGTACGATGTAAGAGGCGTAAAAACCCAAATTTTTCACGGTTTTGCAGGTGAAAAAAAAGGACATTTTAGGATCCGTCATTATTTTGATTTGTACCTAACCCAAGGGCCTTATTTTACCAATAGATTTGAAAAGCTAAAGGCCAAGCACAAAAATTTTGAAGTAGTAGAAACGGGTTGGCCCAAATTGGACGTGTATGGAAAAGAGCTCCACAAATACAGGGATGAAAAAAAGTCATTGTTAGAAACTCACGCCGCAAAAAAAATAGTTTTGTACGCTCCCACATTTTCGCCGTCACTCACCTCTGCACCTCTTTTATTTGAGGCTCTCCAAGAAATTGCAACAAACAACTCGTACCTGATCCTTATTAAATTTCACGATTTAATGGCGGTTGCATGGATTGATGCCTATAAAAAATTAGCAGCAACCACGCCCAACATTCGGTTTGAATCGGAGCGCAACATCATCAAGTTTTTACTGATGTCAGACATTCTTATCAGCGATACATCTTCTGTTGTCTACGAATTTTTATTGTTAGACAAACCCGTCATCACCTTTCGAAACTCCTCCCAGAACATTCGATGGGAAAACATTCAAGAGGCAGCAGCACTTCCTGCAAAACTTTCAGAAAATTTAACGGACGATCCTTTTGCGAAAGAAAGATCTGCCATAGCAGAGCAGTACCATCCTTACAGAGATGGCAACGCTGCCTTGCGCATGGTAAATGCAACCAAAAAATACATCGCCATCCACGGAGTTCCTGAAAAGAGAAAATTGTCTTTTTTAAGACGCATGAAAATTCATAAAATTTTTGGAAAGTCACATGTTTAAAGAGGTGCTACAACAAGCTTTGCAAGCGTTGGAATTGTCAGGTACAATTTTATATCCCACCGACACCGTGTGGGGCTTGGGCTGTGATGCCACAGATCCTGCTGCGGTTGCAAAAATATACAAGATCAAAAACAGGGAAGAAAGCAAAAGTTTGATTCTCTTGGTCAGTTCTTTGCACATGTTGCAAACGTATGTCAAAGCCATTCCTACGACAGCTTTGGAAGTTTTAGACAAAGCCCAAAATCCCACCACCATCATTTATCGAAACCCCGAAGGATTGGCGAAAAACACAATTGCTTCAGACCAAACAATTGCCATTCGCATCGTCAAAAGTGGCTTTTGCCATGAATTGATTCGTCGTTTTGACAAGCCCATTGTCTCCACTTCCGCAAATACCAGTGGCAAGCCCACACCCAAATCCTTTTCAGAAATAAGTCCCGCTATTTTGGAGAGCGTAGATTATGTGGTAGCTTTGCATCAAAATCAAACAGCAGAAAAACCGTCCACAATCCTCAGGATTACAGAAGCGGGTGACATTGCGATTTTAAGAGAATAATACATGCAACAACCAAATTACAAAGAAGCACTTCGTGCTGATATATTCAACTACATTTCCAAAGCATCTGTAGCCTTGCAGACAGAAAGCTATGTCATAGGAGGTTTTGTACGTGACTACATCTTGCAAAGAGAAACCGCCACAGATGTTGATATCGTCTCAGTAGGCAGTGGGATCGACTTGGCACAAAAGGTTGCGGCACTCCTCCCCAACCAACCCAAAGTACAAGTTTTTAAGACCTATGGAACTGCCATGTTGCGCTATGAAGACCTGGAAGTGGAATTTGTAGGGGCTCGAAAAGAATCTTATGCTTCGGACAGCAGAAACCCAACCGTCAGTTCGGGAACCTTGCAGGACGACCAAAACCGAAGAGACTTTACCATCAACGCTTTGGCATTGAGTTTGCAACCCGAAAGTTATGGACAGTTATTGGATCCTTTTGATGGCCTGCAAGCGATAAAAGACAAAACGTTGGTTACCCCTTCGGCTCCAGACATCACTTTTTCTGACGACCCCCTTCGCATGCTGCGAGGCATCCGATTTGCCAGTCAATTGAATTTTCAAATTGATGCTGCCTGTTTGGCCTCCATCGCTAAAAATTGTGACCGCATCCAGATCATTACCAACGAGCGTATTGTAACGGAGTTGCATAAAATAATTCTTTCTGAAAAACCTTCTGCCGGCTTTTTGCTTTTAGAACAAGTTGGATTGTTGTCAAAAATTCTTCCCGAATTGACAGCTCTCAAGGGGGTTGACGAACAGCAAGGACAAAAACACAAAGATAATTTTTATCACACACTTGAAGTGCTAGACAACATCGCTGTAAACACCGATGATCTCTGGTTGCGTTGGGCAGCCTTGTTGCACGACATCGGCAAAGCTCCAACCAAGAAATTTGACCAAAAAAATGGATGGACGTTTCACGGACATGAATTTTTAGGTGCGAAAATGGTCTACAAACTATTCAAACGCTTGAAAATGCCATTGAATGCAAAAATGAAATTTGTTCAGAAGTTGGTGCTTTTGAGTTCTAGGCCCATCGTGTTGGCGACCGATGTAACCGATTCGGCTGTCCGTCGATTGATTTTTGATGCGGGCGATGATTTGGACAGTTTGATGACCTTGTGCGAGGCAGACATCACTACCAAAAACCACATTAAATTTAAAAAGTACCACCGCAATTTTAAAAAGGTACGTGAAAAGGTCAAAGAAGTAGAAGCAAGGGATCACATCCGTAATTTTGAACCTCCGATTTCAGGAGCACTCATTATGGAAACTTTTCAGTTGAAACCCTGCCGAGAAATCGGACAAATCAAAGAAGTGATTAAAGAAGCCATTTTGGAAGGACAAATCCCGAATGAATACGAGCCGGCTTACGAATTGATGTTGGTTTGTGCAGCCAAATTAGGGTTCAAAATAGAGGCTTAATTTTATTGGTTTTAGGAGCAGAGCGCATCGATTTTCTTCGAACAATTTTCCCAGGAATGCGCAATTACACTAGCGCGCGTATTGGTTTTTAAATCAGCTGCTTCTGTGATCAATTTCATGACGTCTTTGAAATGAGCATCGGGTTCGAAGAGAAAACCGTTTTCGCCGTGTTGAATGATGTCTGGACAAAATCCAGTTCTGGAGGCAATCGGCACACAATTGGAAAGCATGGCTTCAAGAACAGGTACCGGCCCCCCTTCTAATAGGGAAGCCGACACAAAAAAGTCAATTTCTGAATACAGTTTTGGATAAGTTTCATAAGGAGGATTGTCGAGATAAGTAAAGTTGGGAAATCGAATCAATTCCTCGAAGCGCTCATAGTTTTTCCAATTTTTTCCAATCAGCGTGAAATTTTTTTCAGGCATGTTTTTGACAAGGTCAAAAATCAAATTAGGATTTTTTCGTTCGCTATACGCAGCACAAAAACCGATGCGTCCATCTTTGCGTTCGTGTTCGTAAAAGGTTTCTGGGCAAGCGGCGATGTGAAGGATTTCAATTTTTTCTATGTTGACCCCGATTTCAACTAACTCCTTTTTGGTTGTGCTGTTCAAACAAACGACTTTGTGGGCTTTGTTCAAACACCAAGCGATGTGTGTTTTTGAATAGGAACGTGTCCAGTGTGCATGCGTGTACATTACAATGTTTTTTCGATTCAGGAGGAATGGATTGTGGCGCATAGCACGGCAAAAATAATTTGGAAAAATAAAAAAGTAGGCATCCGATTGTGGGATGTCTCTCAGTTTGGCATGAAAATAAGGTTGAGAATTGAGTTGAGAATAGTTGGAGAGGCGTCTGACTTGGGCACCAAAAATCCATTTTTTATCTGCTTCACGAGCCACATAAGTTATGGATTTTATCTCCTTGGGAGGTTTTTCAAATAAGAGCCACGCTTTGAAACCAGCGATGCGGTACTTCCATTTAAAAATCAGCACAAACACAATTTTTTCAATCATTTGATGGGGGAGGGGTATGGAAATTTTGTTTTAAAATTGTTTACATCGTTTGCATGTTGACGAGGTTGTAATAAGCACCTTTTGTTTTCAACAATTCGGTATGGTTTCCTTGTTCAATGATTTCACCCTTTTTCAAGACCACAATCAAATCTGCTTTTTGGATGGTTGACAAGCGGTGCGCAATGACGAGAGACGTTCTGTTTTTCATCATTTTTTCCAATGCGCCTTGCACCAACTGTTCTGATTCGGTATCCAATGCAGAGGTTGCTTCATCTAGGATCATGATAGGAGGGTTTTTGAGCACTGCTCTTGCGATGCTCAAGCGCTGTTTCTGTCCTCCCGATAATTTGTTGCCGCCATCCCCAATATTGGTTTGGTACTGTGCTGCAAGGTCTTTGATGAATTCGTGGGCATTTGCAATTTTTGCAGCTTCGACGATTTCAGCCTCCGAGGATTTTTCGGTTCCCAACGAGAGGTTTTCAGCAACACTGTCGTTGAACAATATGGAGTCTTGGGTGACAATTCCCATCAGGTCTCTCAACGACTTTTTAGTCAAGTTTCGGATGTCTGTACCGTCAATAGAAATACTTCCTTCATTGACATCGTAAAAACGCGTAATCAAATTTGCCAATGTAGATTTTCCACTTCCAGATTGTCCGACCAAAGCCACTGTTTGTCCTTTTGGAATGGTCAATGAGAAATTTTTTAACACATAATCTTCCTTGTATTTGAAAGAAATGTTGTCAAAGACAATTTCTTTGTCAAAGCTTGTTTTGGACGTTGGATTCTCAACCTCTTTGATGCTGTTTTCGGTTTCTAAAATTTCTAAGATGCGTTCTGCAGAAGCACCTCCTTTTTGAATTTTTGAAAAGGCTCCTGAAATTGATTTTACAGGCGCTAATACCGAGTAAAAAAGCCCGATATACGTAAAGAAAGTAGGGGCGTCCAAATGGCTGTTGTTGGACAGTACCAAGTTGCCGCCGTACCAAAGGATTGCAATGATGGTGAGTGCTCCTAAAAATTCGCTGGTTGGAGATGCCAAGGCTTGTCTTTGGGTTACTTTGATCATCAGCTTGGCGTAATTGCTTGTCGAAGCCAAAAATCGATTTTTGATCTTGTCTTCGGCATTGAATCCTTTGATGACTCGAAGCCCAGTAAGGGTTTCTTCAACAAAAGATAAAAAGCGGCCACCTTCTTTTTGGGCTTTCATAGAATTGGCTTTTAACTTTTTGCCAATAGAAGAGATGATCAAACCAGAAACAGGCAACATGATAAAGACAAATAGAGTTAGCTTGGCACTCATCGAAAACATCATCAGCAAGGTGATGCAGATCGTGATGGGATCTCTAAAAATAGTTTCTAAGGTCGATAGAAAAGACGCTTGTACCGCCTGTACATCCAACGTCATCCGAGACATCAAATCTCCTTTTCTTTTTTCTGAAAAATAAGAGATGGGCAATTCAATGATTTTGCTGTACAAAGCATTTTGCAGATCTCGAACAATGCCATTGTTGATGTATGCCAATTCGAAAGTAGCCAAATACCGGAACAAATTTTTGAAGAAAAACAAGCCGACACAGACTGCGCAAATCACGCCCAAAGTAGCCAAGACTCCGTTGGATGCTACATGTTGGGTGATCTCGTAATAAAAACTGTCTTTTAAAAAGTCAAAACTGTTTGCAATTCCTTTGTACGTAGGTTTGCCATAGGTCTTTGTATTCGTTTTGAAAAGGATGGCCAATACAGGCAAAAAAGAAAGCACAGTCAAAATATTAAAAATGGCATAGAGTACATTGAACAAACCACTCAGCCAAGCGTGTTTGATAAAAGGACGTGCAAAGTTTAATATTTTTTTAAAATGATTCATTTCGTTTTTTTATAGAGACAATTCTGAGATGATTCGTTGAATTTTTTCATCCAATGCACGTTCTGTTTTCGTTGCGCTTTCTTCGGAATCCAATGCCGTATTCACACTGAAATAGAATTTTATTTTTGGTTCGGTGCCACTCGGCCTTGCGGCTACACGGGTGCCTTGTTCGGTTGTAAAAATCAATACATTGGATTTCGGTAGGTCAATGGCACTTACTTCTCCCGTAATCAAATTCTGTAAAGTTGCTGCTTGGTAGTCGGCGACGTATTGAACCCTTTCGCCATCAATATGTGTATAAGGTTTGTCTCTTAGGGCAGCCATCATCTGTTTGATTTGAGCGGCTCCGTCCATTCCTTTCTTGGTGATGGAAATCAAATGTTCCTTGTAAAAACCGTGTTGGACATATAGCTTGAGCAATTCTTTGTAAAAAGAGCTGCCTTTTGCTTTTGCATCGGTAGCAATTTCGCAAGCCAACAGGGCAGAGGTAATGGCGTCTTTGTCCCTCACAAAATCACCGACCATAAACCCAAAACTCTCTTCGCCGCCGCCAATAAAATCCAATTCGGGAAAGTCCTCAATCATTTTGGCAATCCATTTGAATCCGGTCAAGCAAATTTTAGTTTCCACACCATAGCTGTTTGCAATGGCAGAAACCATTTCCGTAGATACGATGGTCGTACCGACAAATTGCTTTCCATCCAAACGGCCTTCTTGTTGCCATTTTTTGACCAAAAAGTCAATCATCAAGACCATGGTTTGGTTTCCGTTCAAGAGTTTGATCTTTCCGTCCAAGTCTCGTACTGCGATTCCTACACGATCACTGTCTGGATCTGTTCCGATGACGATGTCAGCAGTTACTTTTTCTGCCAATTCGGTTGCCATCTTCAAGGCCGCAGGTTCCTCAGGGTTGGGGGAGGCAACTGTCGGGAAATTTCCGTTCGGCACGCGTTGCTCTTCGACAATGTGTACATTTTGATACCCTGCTTTTTCCAAAGTTTCCGGCATGGCTGTAATGGAAGTTCCGTGCAAAGAAGTAAAAACAATACAGAGATCGTCTCTGTTTGTCAATTCCAAACTTCCGTTGGCCACACAGGCGTCTGTAAATGCAGTATCGACCTCTTTTCCGATGTATTCCAACAATGCTGGATTGGCATCAAATTTAATTTCAGAAAAATCCAATCGGTTTACTTCTGCGATGATTCCGCTGTCGTGGGGTGGGACAATTTGTCCCCCGTCAGACCAATAGACTTTGTAGCCATTGTATTCAGGTGGGTTGTGTGAGGCTGTCAAGACAATTCCCGCATCACATGACAAGTGGTTCACGGCAAAGGACAAAGCAGGTGTGGTGCGCAAGGCCTCAAAAAGGTAGACTTGAATTCCGTTTGCGGTGAGTACATCCGCCACCACTTTTGCCAACGTGTCGCTCTGGTGTCTGCAATCGTAGGCAATGGCCACACTACAGCCATTGTTTGGAGCGTTTTTTAGTAAGTAATTGGAAAGCCCTTGGGTGGCTTTTCCAAGTGTGTATTTGTTGATGCGGTTGGTGCCTGCACCCATCAAACCACGGATGCCTCCTGTTCCAAATTCAAGGTCTTTGTAAAAACTGTCCAACAGTACATCGGGGTTGCTCTCTAAAAGTGTTTTGACCGCTGTTTGTGTCTCCGTATCGAAGGTAGGCGATAGCCACTTTTGGGCTGTTTCGTTGCTTTGAAGGGTACTCATAGTATTTTTTTTTTGGTACAAAAGTAAAAGATTCTAGGTAACAGAAGCCTGTTATTGTTAAAATAATCAACGCTGTTTTTACAGGATCTCTTGTATTGTTTTATAGTTTTTAGTTTTCTTTTTACTGCGCAAGATCAATTCTCCAAGAAAACCCGCTAAAAAGAGCTGTGTTCCCAGAACCATACAGGTCAAGGCAATGTAAAACAAGGGGTTGTCTGTGACCAAAGGGGCAGGCTTTTGCAAGTAAAAAACAGCGATCAATTTAGAGGCACCCATGTACATGGTCGCGATCAAACCAAACAAAAAAGCAAGCGTGCCAGCAAAGCCAAAAAGGTACATGGGACGTTTTCCAAATCGACTGACAAACCAAAGGGTCAATAGGTCTAAAAAACCATTGACAAAGCGTTCCATACCAAATTTGGTCTCGCCGTATTTTCGGGCTTGATGTTGCACGACTTGTTCTGCGATTTTTTCAAAACCCGCATCTTTGGCTAGTAAGGGAATGTATCGGTGCATTTCTCCTTCCACATCAATTGCTTTGACGACTTTGATGTCAAAGGCTTTGAGTCCACAATTGAAGTCGTTTAAGGAGATTCCAGAAACTTTTCGAGCCGCCCAATTGAACAATTTGGAAGGGATGTTTTTGCGAATTTTGGAATCGAAGCGTTTCTTTTTCCAGCCGCTCACCAAGTCGTATTTTTCAGTGACAATCTTTTCGTAGAGTGCGGGGATTTCATCGGGAGCGTCCTGCAAATCTGCATCCATGGTAATAACGACTCGGCCTTTGACTTCTTTGAAACCCGCGTGCAAAGCTTGGGATTTTCCGTAATTTCTTGAAAACCGAAGGGCTTTGACACAGGGATTTGCAGCATTTAGTTTTTCAATGATATCCCAGGACTTGTCCGTACTGCCGTCGTCGATAAACAAAATCTCATAGCGGTAGTTTTCTGTATGCATCACCCGAACAATCCAATCGTGCAATTCTTGCAACGATTCTTCTTCGTTCAAAAGAGGGATGACTATAGAAAGGTCTGTGTGGAATTCCAAATTAAATAAGAATTAAGCTTCCTTTGTGTTTTTCAGAATGGCCCCTGTGATGGCGGAAATGACAAACCCAATAAAAGCACTTGCAACCAAACCAATGGCAGAAGAAATAAAGGGTCCTTTTAGTTTTTCACCGATCTGAGCAGCCAATTCAATTTCTTTTTCACTCATTCCTTTGTTGAACATGTCTTCTTGCTGTTGTAGAAGAATTTGATTCATAAAGTCAGGCTCGATAAAAGTCATAAATAGTTGGTTGTAAACAATCGAAATCACAGCGCTTACCAAGGCAATTCCCACCCCGACTTTTGCCGCTTCACCAAAAGACAAATAGCCTTCATTAGCGGCTTTGAATTTTTTAATTCCGACCACAATGAAAGCAGCGATCAACGCAAAGCTCAGCGTACCGTATATAGGTTTAGGACTCAGGTGATCTCCCAAAGCATATTGAATGATGCTGATTAGGATGGAAGTTCCTCCCAATAACAATCCATAACTTTTTACAATTTCTTTGCTTCCAATTGATCGATTTTCCATTTGTTTTTTTGTAATTCCAAACAAATATACTTAATTCCCGCCAAGTGTAGAAATTTAATTGACAGATAAACCCTTTTTAAATTGGAGAAATACAGCGTGTTTTAAAATGTGTTCTTCGTTCGAGAGCAAGCTTTTAAAACAGCGGTTTTTCAATCTATAATGTGCTATATTTGCAGCGAATTACAACCTACAAAAAAATGGCAATAGCACACAAATCAAAGATCGAATTTGAAATAGGATTGGACGAAAACAAGGTTCCGGAAACGATTTCTTGGACCGCAGAAGACGGAGGTATCGACAAAGAGGAGAGCAAAGCCGTTCTCTTGTCCATATGGGACCCCAAAAAGAAAGACACCCTTCGCATCGATTTGTGGACAAAAGACATGCCTGTAGACGAGATGAAGCAATTTTTTCACCAAACATTGGTCTCCATGAGCCATTCCTTTGAAAGAGCCACCAACGATGAAAAGATGGGGGCAACTATGCGAGATTTCTGCGACTATTTTGCCGAAAAACTAGAACTACAGAAATAAAAGTTGCTAGCGAAGGGTTATTTTTTTAGCAACCTTTTGCAATTGACTGACATCGGGACATGCATTCAGGCATTCTTGAATTGTTTTGTACAAAGAAGGGTAGCGTATTTCTCCGGCGATTTCTGACAAGGGAAGGAGCACAAACTTTCGTTCGAGCATACGGGGATGTGGTACTTTCAATACAGCAGTTTCAAAGGTTTTGTTTCCATACAAAAGCAAGTCGATGTCAATCGTCCGGTCTTGGTATCCTTTTTTATGGCCACGTGTTCTTCCCAAAATCAATTCCAATTCCAAAAGTTTTTCCAAAAACTCCGTTGCTTTGAGCTGCGTGGCGACTTCTATGCAAAGGTTGTAAAAAGGAGCTCCATCAAAACCCAGTGCGGGAGACGCGTAGAGCGAAGAAATTTTTTTGACATCGCCCAGTGTTTTGTCAATGGCTCGCACTGCCAACTGTAAGTTGTCAAATTTGTTGTCCAAGTTGCTGCCCAAGGACAGAAATGTGTTTTGTGTAGCTTTTGTCATTTTTAAACAGGGGTGTCTAGCAACGATGTCAAGGCATTGCGACACAAAGAAACAAAAGAAAATGTTATATTTGTGTTCAATCTTCAATCAAATTTTATGAATTTTCTAAGAAACCTATTTGCGTCTATTTTGGGCTTTTTTATTGCTGTTTTTCTTCTCATCGCAGTTTTTGCAGGAATTGCTGTCGCAGTCAATGATACACCGCAAATAGTTGTGTCTGAAAAATCGGTTTTGAAAATTCAATTGGATACCCAAATCAAAGATTATGCGCCCAAAGACGACAACCCATTTGCAGAAATTTTGGGAACTTTGGACAAAGTCACGGGACTGAACACTCTTTTAGAGGCGATTGAAAATGCGAAAAACGACGAAAAAATTTCGGGCATCAGTATCGAAACAAAAAGTTTGCAAGGAGGTATTTCCCAACTTACAGCCATTCGAAGTGCTTTGGAAGATTTCAAAACCTCCGGCAAATTTGTCATGGCCTACGCCGATGCATACGGTCAAAAAGAATATTATTTGAGTTCTGTAGCTGACTCCTTGTTTTTGAGTCCGATAGGGCAGATTGATTTCAAAGGCTTGGCTTCTGAAATATTATTTTTCAAAGATTTCCAAGACAACTACGGCGTAAAAATGGAGGTCATTCGTCACGGAAAATACAAAAGTGCGGTGGAACCGTTTTTGGAAAATAAAATGAGCAAAGCAAATAGAATGCAAATTCAATCTTTGTTGCAGTCGCTTTGGTCAGCCCTTGTCCAAGACATCTCCTTGTCGCGGGGTTTGTCCTTAGAAACGTTGAATGAGATTGCAGACCTTTCCAAAGGGAGAGCAGCAGACATGGCTGTGGAGAACAAACTCGCAGATGCAGCTTTGTATCGAGATGCCTATGATGAAAAACTAAAAGCCTTGGCGCAAACAGAAACTTTAAACTCCCTCAACTTGATGGATTACATCCAATCGAGAAGTGGGCGTGTTTTCAATCCAGCTACTGAAAGAATCGCGGTAGTTTATGCGCAAGGAGACATACAGTACGGCAAAGGTGACGAAAACTACATCGGTCAAGAGCTGATGGTCAAAGCTTTGGAGCAAGCCTGTAACGATGAAAAAGTAAAAGCTGTGGTGTTGAGAGTCAACTCTCCCGGAGGGAGTGCTTTGGCGTCAGATTTGATTTGGCGAGCCATGGAGTTGACCAAAGCTGAAAAACCCTTGGTAGTTTCTATGGGTGACCTCGCTGCTTCTGGAGGGTATTACATCGCTTGCAATGCCGATAAAATTGTGGCGGAACCAACCACGATTACTGGTTCCATTGGCGTTTTTGGAATGTTGCCAAACGTCAGTCAGCTTACAGATAAAATGGGTATTTATTCAGAAAAAGTAGCCACAAATTCTCCTGCCAGCTACAGTCCTTTTCACCCCATAGACGACTCCTTTTATGCCTTGACCAAAGAAGGAGTTGACAACATCTACAAGACCTTTGTCGGAAAAGTGGCCAAAGGAAGAAACATGACCTTTGATGAGGTACATGAAGTCGCCCAAGGCCGTGTTTGGTCAGGAACACAGGCTTTGGAGCAAGGGCTGGTTGACGAATTGGGAGGGTTGGACCGAGCGGTAGCATTGGCCGCCTCCTTGGCAGAAGTAACGACCTACAAAATCAAAAATTATCCTTCCTACGAAAAAGAATTGAGTGAGGTCTTTGAAAGCATGCCTTTTCTGAATGCCAAAGAAGGTCTGTTGAAAGAATGGGTTGGAGATGCCAATTTTTCACTGTTTCAGAAAATTCACAACTTGAGAAATGTCCAAGGAATCCAAGCAAGAATGCCTTTTGTGTTGGACATCAACTAAACATCGTTTTTGAATCGGTTTTTTAGAAAAAAAGAACACGTATTTTATAGACATTCCTTTGTTCCTGAGCGTGTCATTTTACCTTACAAATAAAAACATGAAGATAGATTTGAATTGCGATGTCGGAGAAACCTATTTCGATCGTTTGGTGGGAAAAGATGCCCAACTTATGCCTTTGATCAGCTCTTGCAATATCGCCTGTGGATTTCACGGAGGCGATCCCAAAACCATTGAAAACACCCTTTTGTTAGCAGCCAAACACCAAGTACAGGTGGGCGCACATCCTTCCTTTCCAGACATCGAAAATTTTGGACGCACATACATGCGCCTTTCTTCAGAGGAATTGAAAGCCTGTTTGCGGTATCAAATCGCTGCCTTACAAGGAATGGCAAAGCTTCAGGGAATTCGTTTGGCACATGTCAAACCTCATGGCGCCCTTTACAATGCCGCGGCGGTTGATTTTGACCTCGCTGTTCAGATCGCTGAAGTCATTCAGGAATTTGATTTGTTGTTTGTCGGTATGGCACAATCCGAGATGGAAAAAGCAGCGCAGCATGTGCAACTCTCTTTTGTAAGAGAAGCTTTTGCAGACAGGTCCTATACAAATCAAGGCACTCTGCTACCTCGAGACCAACCGAATGCCGTACTCACCGATCTTTCTTTGGTGGTCGAACAAAGCTTGAACATCTTGCAGAAAGGGCGGGTTGTTTCCTCAAACAACGGCGAGATTCCCATTGTAGCAGATACCTTATGTGTACATGGAGACACTCAAAATGCGCTGGAATTGTTGATGGCTTTGCGGGCTGCTTTTGAAGACCATGGAATCCGTGTAAAAGCTTTTTCACAATGATTGGATATCAGAATTTTGGTGATGCAGCCATCTTGCTCACTTTTGGAGAGGTCTATACAGAAAAAGTACAGCTTGAAGTCAGGGCCTGGGCAGCACACCTAAGGAAAGTGAACTTGTCCTATGTTGCAGACTTGATTCCTGCCTACACGACACTGACTATTTTGTACAAGCCCTCAGAAATTTCATACGAGGAGTTGCTGCTAGTTTTAAAGGGCATGAAGGTTGATCCGGGGGTAATAGGACCCGAACGAGTGGTCAAAATTCCAGTTTGTTACGATCCTGTTTTTGGCATTGACATGCAGCACGTTGTAGCACATACTGGTTTGAGTGCTTCCCAAATCATCCGCTTGCATACCGAACAACCCTACCGCGTTTCTATGTTGGGTTTTACGCCCGGGTTTTTTTATTTGGCAGGAATGGACAAACGTCTTTTTTGCCCCCGGAAAGAAAGTCCCAGGCTTCGAATTGAATCAGGAGCTGTGGGCATAGCTGGCGAACAGACAGGCGTATATTCTGTGGACAGTCCTGGGGGGTGGCAGTTGATTGGAAAAACACCGGTTCCCATTTTTGACAGATTCAACAAAGACGCTCATTTTCTTGTCAATCAAGGAGATACGGTACAGTTTTACAGCATTGATTTGGAGGAATTTAAAAATTACAAACGATGATATCCATCACGCAGCCCGGTTTTTATACCTTGATTCAAGATGCTGGAAGGGCCCACTACCGGTCTTATGGGATGCCGCTTTCTGGGGTGCTCGATACCGATGCCTATCGCTTGGCCAATTGGTTGGTGGGGAATACAAAGCAAGAGGCCGTATTGGAAATTACGCTCAAAGGACCGGTTCTAAAATTTCATAGCGCCGCCATGATTGGCATTACAGGTGCCGATTTGCAACCCCTTTTGAATGGGAAACCTGTCCCAGTAAACCAAACACTTTCTGTTCCCAAAGATGCCGTGTTGCAATTTGGCAAATGCATTAAAGGCTGTAGGGCTTACCTGGCTTTTTCAGGTGGACTTTGTCTTCCCAAAATGATGGGCAGCACTGCGACTTATACCGAAGCAAAAGTAGGTGGGCTTTCCGGAGTGCCCTTGCAAAAAGGAGACTGCATTCCACTTGGCAATCCCAAGGCCTTTCAACTGAGAAAAGTACCGAGTCGATTGCATTGCAAAGCAACCAAAACCTTGGCAGTTCGTGTGTTGCCTGGACCTGAAAACACTCTTTTTGATAAAAAGAGTTTGGTTTCTTTTGAGACAAGTGAATATAAGATTGCTACAGCCAGCAATCGCATGGGCTACCGCATGGAAGGACTGGCGCTCCAAACCTTTCATCCGGTTAATTTACTTTCCTCAGGAATCGTGCCTGGAACCATTCAAGTGCCTCCAAACGGGCAGCCGATCGTCTTGCTTGCCGACGCACAAACCACCGGAGGCTATCCGAGAATTGCCAACGTTATTTCTGCAGACCTTTCTTTTTTGGCACAGCAAAAACCGGGAGACTACTTGCGTTTTCGGATGGTGACGCTGGCACAAGCACATGATTTGTGGATTCAAAAAGAAAACATGTTTGCCAAATTGTTGGATGCAGATTGAGATTCTTCACCAAGAGGAAGTCACGAAGGGTGCAAATTAAGAAATCAAACGTTTCATTTCGTTTCTGTATGCGGAAGGACTCTTGCCAGTCGTATTTTTGAACAATTTGTTGAAATGCGAAAAGTTGTTAAAACCACTTTCATAACAGATATCCGTAATGCTTGTTGGCTTTTCTGTCAGCAATTTGGAAGCGTGTACGATGCGGTATTCATTTACCAGCGCCGTAAAGGTTTTTCCAGTGACTTTTTTTAGGTAGCGACAAAAGGAGGGAGGGGTCATGTTGACCAGTTCGGCAATTTCGTCCAAGCTGATGTGGTCCTGAAAATGATTTGTGATGTATTTGAAAATACGATCCACACGGTCGTTGTCCTGTTGGTAGATTTCAACTCCAAAATCTTGCACGTTTAAAAGGGAGTAATCTTTGGTTTTGGCGAGCTTCTGAAGAATTTTAAGAAAAGAAAGCATTCTTTTGAACCCTTTTTTGTTTCCCAATTCTTCAATCAATGGTCCGATTTCTCTTTTGATTTCAGGATGAAAAATGACACCCATTTTTGCCCGTTCAAATAATTTTTGAATGGCGTGTGTTTCTGGCAAATGGAAAAAAGCCTCTCCTAAAAAATCGGGTTTCATCTGAACAATTGTCTCTGAACCATTGATTGTCAGTCTGTCAGTAAATCCCATGTGGGGCAAATTTGAGCCAATGAGAATGAGTTGGCTGTTTTTGAAATAGGAAATGTGGTTTCCTATGTGTCGTTTTCCACCGCCATTGATCACGTATACCAACTCCAATTCCGGATGGAAATGCCAAAAGGGAACGCGACCTTTGACAGATTCTTTGTATTGCTTGATGATAAAAGAACTTCCAAAGTCAGGTTCTATTTTTTTTAAGGTCGGTTTGTTGGGCAACATAAGCATCTTGTTTTCGCTACAACAAAGATAAGGAAACCCAACGATTCTGTGTTATTTTATCGTTAACAAGATGTCTCTTAAATATTATGGTTAAAATAGAATAGATACTAGGTAAATAAGACGATGTATTTGTATTCGATGCCGTCGTATCTTTGTACCATAGTTTGAAAGAACAATCAATTGCAACTGAAAAAAGGAGAGTGGTTACTTCAAAGAGCATTTGCAGTATTTAAGTTGTTCATCTTCAAAAAAATGGTTTAAGTTTAGTTGAGAAAAGGGGTCATCGCTTGATAACCCCTTTTTTTTTGTGCTTATTTAAACAGTGTTATCTTCTTTGGTAGCTTACAAAGCTATAAGGGTAAGGGTTTTTTGCATCCGCTTCAAACCGTTCTCTTCGGGTTTCTTTCCAGACCGAACTGTCAATTTCCGGAAAAAATACATCGGCTTTAAAATCGTGGTGAACTTCGGTGATGTCCAATTGGTCCACGAGGTTGATAGCCTCTCTGTAGATTTGTGCCCCTCCAATCACAAATGGACTGGAATCCTCTTTGGCTATTTCCAATGCCGCTTCCAAAGAAGTGACCACAATACAACCTTCAGCTTTGTAGTTTGCATTGCGAGTGATGATGACAGAAGTTCTGTTGGGGAGTGGTTTGCCAATAGACTCATAGGTGTTTCTTCCCATCAGAATGTGGTGTCCGGTAGTGGTGTGACGAAATCGGATCAAATCTGCGGGGAGGTGCCAAATCAGATCGTTGTCTTTTCCGAGTGCGTTGTTGTTTGCGATGGCGGCAATAAGGGTCGTCATGAATAGGATGTGCTTTTAAAGTATGAATTAGACAGAAACGGCACCGCGAATCAAAGGGTGCGGGTCATAACCTTCCAAGGTGAAATCCTCGTAAGTAAAATCAAAAATTGACTGGATTTTAGGATTGATTTTCATAACGGGCAGTGGACGTGGGGATCGAGACAATTGGGTTTCGATTTGCTCAAAATGGTTTGTATAGATGTGGGCATCTCCAAAAGTATGGATAAAGTCACCGGCTTCCAAGCCTACGACTTGAGCAATCATCAGGGTCAACAAAGCGTAGGAGGCGATGTTAAACGGCACTCCTAAAAAGATGTCGGCACTTCGTTGGTACAATTGGCAAGAGAGTTTTCCCTCTGCGACATAAAATTGAAAAAAAGCATGGCAAGGAGGCAAAGCGGCCTTGTTGTTGGCCACATTTTCTGCAAAAGAAACAGAGGTGTCTGGCAAGACACTTGGATTCCAAGCAGAAACCAACATGCGTCTGCTGTTTGGGTTTGTTTTTAAGGTTTCGATCAATTCGGCAATCTGATCGATCTCTTCGCTATTCCAACTGCGCCATTGGTGACCGTATACAGGTCCCAAATCTCCATTTTCGTCTGCCCAAGCATCCCATATTTTTACCTTATTGTCCTGCAAATAGGCGATGTTGGTCTCTCCTTTTAAAAACCACAGCAATTCGTGAATGATGGATTTTAGGTGCAATTTCTTTGTGGTAACCATTGGGAAACCTTTGGAAAGGTCAAAACGCATTTGATAGCCAAAAACACTCTTGGTTCCAGTTCCCGTACGATCTCCTTTGAAAACGCCATTTTCTTTGACGTGCTTTACTAAGTCTAAATACTGCTTCATAATCTGTATTCCGTTCTAAAAAACAGCACTTTGTCGCTGTAGGTCCACAAAAATACAAAATGGAAACGACTGAAAAAGGAGAATGCTTTCTTTTTGTTAACAATGATGTTCAAAACGTTTCGCTCAAAATGATTCCCACCTTGATTGAAGAACACCACCAGAAGGTTTTCGTATTTGTTTATTTGGTCCAAGAGATCCTTCACTTGGAAAGAGTTCAAAATGAATCTTTTGAGTGTTTTCGGCAATTGAAGCACAAACAAGACAAAAGTAATTCGATGCTTTTGAGGGTGTTAAAAAAAACTTTAGGAACGATTGCTGATTTCATCGCGAATTTTTGCTGCCATTTCGTAATTTTCTTGCGCCACCGCTTTGTTCAATTTTTGATGGAGTTCTTTTAGAGAAAAACCCGACAGTTCATTGGGAACATCACTTTTAGTTGTGCGATCGACAACAGCTTCTTCTTCGGGCGCTTCCGTTGCCGTGATGATGTCTTCTGTACCTATTTTCAGATAGATTCCTGCTTGGTCTAAGATGGATTCGTAGGTGTAAATTGGAGCGTTGAAACGCGTGGCGAGTGCAATTGCATCGGAAGTACGCGCATCGATGGTCTGTTCTAGGCCCTCACGTTCACAAATCAGACTGGAGAAAAACACACCATCTACCAATTTGTAGATGGTTACTTGAATGATGTTGATGTCAAAACAATCAGCAAAATCTCGAAACAGGTCGTGTGTCAAAGGCCGAGGAGGTTTGATTTCTTTTTCGAGTGCAATCGCAATGGATTGGGCTTCAAAAGCTCCAATGATGATTGGGAGTGTTCTTTCTCCTTCTACTTCCGACAAAACCAGCGCATAAGCGCCACTTTGTGTTTGGCTGTAGGAAATCCCTTTGATGTCCAATTTTACAATGCTCATGGTAATGGGCTCATTTTTAAAAAATTCAAAAGCTGTCTGAAAGAAAGAATGCACCTCACTCTACAGACAGCCTTTCAAGGCACAATTTAATAAAAATTAAGAATTTTTCGCCTTAAAATCACGCAACTTTTCAATTAATTTTGGGACCACTTCAAAAGCATCTCCAACAATTCCATAATCAGCTGCTTTGAAAAATGGCGCTTCCGGATCTGTATTGATGACTACTTTTACTTTGGATGCGTTGACTCCGGCGAGGTGTTGGATCGCTCCAGAGATTCCGATAGCGATGTAGAGGTTTGAAGCTACGGGTTTTCCGGTTTGTCCTACGTGTTCTCCGTGCGGTCTCCAGCCCATGTCAGAAACGGGTTTGGAACAGGCAGTGGCGGCACCCAAAACTGCAGCGAGCTCTTCAATAAGTCCCCAGTTTTCAGGCCCTTTCAATCCTCTTCCTCCAGAGACAACAACATCTGCATCTGCAATACTTACGTTGCCAGAGGCCTTGTTGATGGCAGTAGAGCGAACCTCAGAACTGCAAATCTCAGGTGAGAAATCTTCTTCGTTTGCGGTGGTGGGATTTTCAAAAACCCCAAAAGAATTTTTTGCCAAACCGATCAATTTTTTTTCACTTTTGATTTCAGTGTGGTTGAAAGCCTTGTTGGAAAAGACTTTTCTTTTGATCACAAACGGGTGGATGGAACTCGGTGCTGCAACGACATTGGAAGCGTAGCCCGCAGAAAGTTTAATTGCCAAGATGGGTGCTAAGTACAAACCGTTGGAGCTACTGTCAACGACAACGACAGTTGCGTTTTCTCTTTCGGCGACTTGTTGAACGATGCCTGCAAAAATTTTGGCATTGAAGCGGTTCAAATCCGCATGGTTTATTTTGACGATCTTATCGGCTCCATACCGAGACAGTTCAGCTGGGTTCGTGGCATTGACAGTCAAAGCGATCAATGGCAAATCCATTTGTTCAGCGACTTTTTTTCCGTAAGAAACGGCTTCAAGTGCGGTGTTTTTAAAATTTCCTTCCGAAGTTTCGGCATATACGACTACAGACATAGCGATGGGTTGTTAAAGATGAATGGTATCTTGTTGGTATTTTTTTATCAGATGACTTTGGCTTCTTTGTGGAGGAGTGCAATCAAACCGTCCACATCTGAAGCATCCACCAATTTACAAGCTGATTTGGCTGCCGGTTTTTCAAAGCGATTGGCATGGGTACTGCTTTCTATGGCAATGGGTGCCAAAACTGTCAAGGGTTTTTTTCGAGCCATCATGATGCCGCGCATGTTTGGAATGCGAAGGTCTTTTTCTTCCACCATTCCTTTTTGACCAGCCACGACCAAAGGCAATGTGGCCGAAAGGGTTTCTGTACCTCCGTCAATTTCTTTGAGAGCAGTCGCTGTTTGGTTTTCGATCTCCAGCCCGACGCAAGCATTGACGAAATTCCAATCCAAGAGCGTTGCGAGCATTCCAGGAACCATGGCACCGTTGTAGTCGATCGACTCTCTACCTGTCAAAATCAAATCGCAGGCATGCTCTTTGAGGACGGCTGCCAATTGATGGGCAACAAAAAGACCGTCTGTAGGTTCGGCGTCTATGCGGATGGCATCGTCTGCTCCGATGGCCAATGATTTTCGCAAAGAAGATTCCACGGAAGCATCTCCGACGGAAATAACCGTGATGGAAGCTCCTTGTTTTTCTTTCAACCACATGGCGCGTGCCAGGGCAAATTCATCGTAGGGATTGATGACAAATTGCACGCCTGTTTTGTCAAATTCAGACGCATTTTCAGTAAAATTTATTTTTGAGGTTGTATCGGGAACGTGGCTGATACATACGAATACTTTCATAGAAAAAGTGGGCTTTATATTTGCTTGATTTTTACCCTTCAAAATTACAACATTTTTTTGAAAAAAACTATGCATGCATAGTAAAAAAAGACCCTTATTTTCAGGTCTTAGTACATGGGGTATCAGTAAGTTGGATTCTTAGCGGGTTTTTGAAGCTGTTTGTTTTCCATGTGACTGCCTGATTTTTAAGACTTGAAATGTCAAAAGTTATCAGAAAAAAAAGAGAGCAACA
>Ga0209504_1001125_pt1 | contig 21165 bp, 19 predicted proteins | sample COGITO_mtgs_1005_FD_184791 | JGI IMG/M metagenome (GOLD analysis project Ga0209504, IMG submission 184791) | Pelagic marine microbial communities from North Sea - COGITO_mtgs_100511 (SPAdes) (version 2) | ecosystem: Environmental > Aquatic > Marine > Epipelagic ...
GGAATTAAAATGTTAATTGAGGGGGATTGGGTTACTGCAGACGGAACAACTTTAGGCGCTGACAATGGCATGGGTGTTGCCGCAATAATGTCTGTTTTGTCTTCAAAAAAAATACAGCATCCTAATATTGAAGCACTGTTTACGATAGATGAAGAAACGGGTATGACAGGAGCTATGGGACTTGAAGCTGGTTTGTTAGAAGGAGAAATTCTTTTAAATTTAGATACAGAAGAGGATGATGAAATAGGAATGGGTTGTGCTGGCGGTATCGATGTTACTGCTACTAGAAAATACCCTGAAGAAGTGACACCTCAAAAAACAATTGGATTTTCAATTACCGTTAAAGGGTTGAATGGTGGGCATTCTGGAATGGACATTCACAAAGGATTAGGGAATGCTAACAAAATAATGAACCGTTTATTATTTGATGGTTTTTCGAAATTTGGTTTACGTATTTCAGAAATAAACGGCGGTAGTCTTAGAAATGCTATTCCTCGTGAAAGCAACGCCATTATTGCTATTGACAAAATTTCTGAGAAAATTTTTCTTAGAAATACAGAACTGTTGATTGCCCAAATAAAAAATGAATTTTTATCAATAGAACCCAACTTAACTATTGAAATTCAGGAAATAGCAACTCCTGAAAAAGTTATGGAATTAAATATTCAGGAAAACTTCATAAGAGCTATTTACACTTCGTTAAATGGCGTATACAGAATGAGCCCTACAATTTCAGGACTTGTAGAAACCTCTAATAATATTGCAAAAGTAACTGTACAGAAAGGTCTTATTAAAGTCAAATGCTTAATACGTTCTTCTTCTGAAAGCAACAAAAAAGACCTCACAAATTCATTAAAATCTGCTTTTGAATTAGCAGGATTTGAGGTTGAACTTTCAGGTGAATATCCAGGATGGCAGCCTAATGTAAATTCAAAAATTTTAGAAATAGTTTCTAGTATTTACGAAGATTTACATGGAGAAAAAGCACATGTAGCTGCTTGTCACGCAGGATTAGAATGTGGTATTTTAGGACAAAATTACCCAAAAATGGATATGGTTTCATTCGGACCAACCATTTTAGGAGCACATTCACCAGATGAAAAAGTCAGCATCTCTTCAACACAAAAATTTTGGAGATTTTTACAAGAGATTCTAAAAAATATACCCAAAAAATAACCATTTATATACACCTAAATACCAAAGTAAATCGGCTATTTTTTTTATATAAATTTGTTTAAAAACTTCATAAATTAAGCCTTAAAGACTTATAACAAAGAGGTTTGCAAGTTTATACTTTTGTTAACATCTTTCATTCCATAAAAAGAGAAAAAAATGTAAATTTACTACTTGTTAGGAAATCTTCTATAATGGGAAAAATTATTGCTATTGCAAATCAGAAAGGCGGTGTTGGTAAAACAACAACTAGCATTAATTTAGCTGCTTCTTTAGGAGTTCTAGAAAAACGTGTTTTATTAATTGATGCTGATCCTCAAGCAAATGCATCATCAGGATTAGGTATTCAAGTTGAATCTGTAGAAAAAGGAACCTACCAAGTTTTAGAACACACCGTTACTGCAAAAGAAGCAATTGTAAAAACAGCTTCTCCAAATTTAGATATGATTCCTGCACACATTGATCTAGTGGCAATCGAAATTGAGTTAATAGACCAACATGAGCGAGAATATATGTTAAAAAAAGCGCTGGTAAATTTAAAAGATGACTACGATTATATTTTAATTGATTGTGCTCCGTCTCTTGGTTTGATTACTCTAAACTCTCTTGTAGCTGCCGATTCTGTAATTATTCCAATTCAATGTGAGTATTTTGCTTTAGAAGGATTAGGCAAGTTATTAAATACGATAAAAAGTATTCAAAATATTCATAATTCGGAGCTAGATATAGAAGGATTGCTCCTTACCATGTTTGATTCCCGTCTTCGACTTTCTAATCAGGTAGTTGATGAGGTTAGAAAACATTTTTCTAGCATGGTTTTTGATACTATTATTAGAAGAAATACTCGTTTAGGAGAAGCTCCTAGCTATGGTGAAAGTATTATTGCCTATGACGCGACAAGCAAAGGTGCTGTTAATTACTTAAATTTAGCACAAGAATTATTAAAAAAGAATTCATAAAATGGCAAAAGCAACCAAGAAACAAGCTTTAGGAAGAGGATTATCAGCCCTACTGAAAGAATCTTCCCATGTAATTTCTGCTACCGACAAAAATGCAGACAAAGTTGTTGGAAGCATTATTGAGATAGGCCTAGACTTGATTGATGTAAACCCTTACCAACCTCGAACTTATTTTGATGAAGAAGCGCTAGTCGAATTAGCCAATTCAATCAAAGAACTCGGAGTTATTCAACCGATAACTGTAAGAAAATTAGATGGAAATAAATTTCAATTAGTTTCAGGTGAGCGTCGTTTTAGAGCTTCAAAATTAATAGGGAACAAAAAAATACCCGCTTATATTCGCTTAGCCAATGATCAAGAAATGCTTGAAATGGCGCTAGTCGAAAATATACAACGTAAGAATTTAGATCCGATAGAAGTTGCGCTTTCTTATCAACGTTTAATTGATGAAATTCAGCTAACCCAAGAAGAGTTAAGTACCCGAGTTGGAAAAAAGCGTTCAACAGTAACCAATTATTTACGATTACTAAAATTAGATCCAATTTTACAGACAGGAATGAGAGACGGTTTCATTTCTATGGGACATGGTCGCGCAATGATTAACATTCAAAATACAGAGGACCAATTAGCAATTTATGAGAAAATCTTAAGAGAGAAATTATCTGTTAGACAAACTGAAGATCTTGTAAAAAATTTAAAATCAGGGACAAATACTAAGCCTAGTAAAAAGAAAGTTCCTAGCTACATAAAAACAAGTATTCATGGAATTAGTGAGTATTTTGGACACAAAATTGACATTACAGTTAGTTCAAATGGTAAAGGAAAAATTTTAATTCCGTTTCATTCTGAAGAAGATTTCAACCGTATAAAAAACTTATTAAAATAAGTGCCTTTAAAAAGAATCATATTTGTTTTTTTCTTTGCATTTTTTTCTGCGCCCGTTCTTGGACAGAAAGATTCTGTAAATATTGATCGTGAAATGTTTAAAAAAGACATTAAAATTGAAAAAGCAGGAATTTACAACCCTCTTGCTCCTGCTAAGGCGGCATTTTATTCTGCTATTTTCCCTGGATTAGGTCAAATTTATAATAAAAAATATTGGAAAACTCCAATTGTCTGGGGTGCCATGGGTACGAGTATTTATTATTATTTAAATAATAATAAAGAATATAAGAGATATAGAACAGCATACAAACTGAGAAGAAATAATTTAATTGACGAATTTACTATCGATGGAAATGAAATTATTTCTTTAAGAACGTTAGAAAGAGCACAGGATCAATTGAGAGAAAATAGAGATTTATCGCTTTTAACATCCATAATTCTATATGTGTTACAAATTGTAGAGGCCAGTGTGAATTCGCATTTACTCCAATTTAACACCGATGATAATTTATCACTCAAACCTACTTTTATAAATGATCCTATAAAAATAGATGCTCCAAAAGTAGGCTTAACAATCAAATATAATTTTTAAAATGAAAATCGCACTATTAGGTTACGGAAGAATGGGAAAAGAAATTGAGAAAATTGCTTTATCTCGTGGACATGAAATCGTAATCAGAAAAGATGTTGATGATACTATTGATATAACAATAGCAGATGTTGCTATTGATTTTAGTGTACCTTCTTCGGCATTTAACAATATTACCAATTGCATAAACAACAATGTACCTGTAATTTCTGGAACTACAGGCTGGCTAGATAAATACGAGGAGGCTGTAAAACTTTGTAAAGAAAAGAAAAGTGCTTTTATTTATGCATCAAACTATAGTCTGGGTGTCAATATATTTTTTGAATTAAATAAACAATTGGCAAAAATGATGCATCATTTGAGCGACTATGATATTTCTATGGAAGAAATTCATCATACAAAAAAACTAGATGCTCCAAGTGGAACAGCGATAACCTTGGCAGAAGGAATCATAGAAAATTCTTCTAAAAAAAATTGGGAATTAGGAACGAAAACTTCTGAAGAAAACATTCCCATCATCGCTAAAAGAATTCCTAAAATCCCTGGCACGCACTCAGTTTGGTATGACTCTAAAGTTGATTCTTTAGAAATCAAACACACTGCAAATAGTAGAGAAGGTTTTGCTTTAGGGGCTGTAGTTGCTGCAGAATGGATTCTTGGGAAAGAAGGAATTTTCACAATGAAAGATGTACTTAATATTGATTCATAAATTGAAATCGATAAGTATCAATTAAATAAAAAATTACTAGAAAATATTAAAACATATAATTATGACATTTACAGAATGGGCTATCTTTTTTTTAGCGATACAATTACTTCACTTTTTAGGAACTTGGAAGCTCTATAAAAAAGCAGGCAGAAAAGCATGGGAAGCTATAATTCCAGTATATAATGGTATTGTTTTAATGAAAATCATCAATCGTCCCAAATGGTGGATCCTCTTACTTTTTATTCCTGTTGTTAACTTATTAATGTTTCCTGTGATTTGGATTGAAACCATTAGGACCTTTGGTTATTATAAAAAATCAGATTCATTTTTTGTCATTATTACGCTAGGTTTATATTTATTTTACATTAATTACGCTACAGATTTACAACACAATCCGGATAGAAGTCTAAAAGCTAGGTCTGAATTAGGGGAATGGATTAGTTCTATCACATTTGCTATTGTTGCTGCCACATTGGTTCACACCTACTTTATTCAGCCCTTTACGATACCTACTTCATCTTTAGAAAAATCGTTATTAGTGGGAGATTACCTTTTTGTTAGTAAGTTCCATTATGGAGCAAGAGTACCCTCTACAGTTATTGCAGCTCCAATGGTACATGATTCTATACCCTACTTAGGAAAAGCCTCTTATTTAAAAAACCCACAACTTCCCTATACACGTTTACCTGGTATTCAAAATATTAAAAATAATGATATTGTTTGTTTTAATTGGCCTGCAGATACTCTGGCTACAATGTGGGGAGATACTTCTGGAAAATTCACATACAAACCTGTTGACAAAAAGACAAACTATGTAAAACGATCTGTGGGTATAGCGGGAGACTCTTTGGAAATGAGAAATGGATATTTTTATATAAATGGAAAAAAGAATGATTTGCCAGAAAGAGCAAAATTACAATTTTATTACACCTATGAATCTAAGAAACCTATTAATCAAAATACCTATCCAAAATTCTTAATTAATAAAGAAAGGACCGGAGTTTATAAAATTTTATCTGAATACTGGGAGAATCCTAAAGTGCAAGATGCAATAAAAAAGAATGGTAATTTATCTAAAATTGGTTCAGATTCTATTTATACGGAAGTTGCCGGAGGCATAAATCCTAATTTTGCGAGAAAGCTAAAAATGTTTTCTGTTGAAAATAAAATAAATATTAATTTGACAGAAGAAGAGGTAACGCGTTTATATGCCTACCCATTAACTGTTTCAATAAATAAAGTAAATCATGAGGCTGATAAAGCTATATTTCCACACATAGAAAAGTTAGGCTGGAGTCAGGACAATTTTGGTCCTATATACATTCCAAAAGCTGGAACAACTGTTAAAATAGATTCAGAATCACTCCCTTTTTATGAACAGATCATAAAAAATTATGAAAATAATGATTTACAGATTGTTGGTGATCATATCTTTATAAATGGAGTAAAAACAAATTCATATACCTTTAAACAAGATTATTTTTATCTTATAGGAGACAACAGACATAACTCTTTGGATGCCCGCTATTGGGGATATGTACCATTTGATCATGTGCTAGGTAAACCCGTAATGGTTTGGTTTAGTTGGGATGCAAATGCTCCTTCTTTAGGAGCCAAATTAAAATCGATTCGATGGGATAGAATGTTCACTACAGTTCATGGTGAAGGAAAACCTACTTCATACAGATACTTCGTTTTATTATTTGTACTGCTGTATATCGGTTATAACTTTTACAAAGGAAAAAAGAAATCTGAAAAAAAATAGGGATAATGTCGTTATTTATTCCAACATATTTCGCTCCTATCTCTCAATATTCTGAAATCATAAAATCTGATAGCATTATTTTTGAAGTGGAGGATAATTTTCAAAAACAAAGCTACAGGAATCGTTGCTACATATATAATTCTAACGGAAAACAGTTATTAAATATTCCTGTAAAAGAAAAAAAAGAAAATTCGTCTTTAAGAAAAAAAACAAAAGACATGTTAGTTGATGGTAATTCTTATTGGCAAGAACATCATTTAAAATCTTTACAATCAGCCTACAGATCGTCTCCTTTTTATGAATTTTACGAAGATGACCTACTCGCTATTTTTACCAAAAAATACACCTATTTACAGGATGTAAATATTGATACGCATCTATTTATAACAGATGCTTTGCAAATAAATCAACAGTTCTCTAAGACAAAAGAGTATCTTACAAAAGGTAATGAAAGTGACTACAGAAATCTTGCAGATATGAAAAAACAACCTAAGAAACCCCTAGATAAATACATTCAAATGTTTGACAATAAGCATGGTTATATCGACAATTTGTCAATTTTAGACCTTCTTTTCATGGAAGGTCCAAATGCCATAAGTTATTTAAAATAAAAAGGTTTATATTTTTTAACGACTTCACAAAAAAGCCATCTTCTTATAAAATTAATTTATAGATATTTAATTACTAATTTTTAAAAAGATATTTACTTATTTTGAATCTGTTAAAAAGATTATTTTTTTTTAAAAAAAATAACTATTTCAATGTATGTCTATGAAACTAAGAAATCATTATGTTAAATTTGTTTAAGGGTAATATAAATTTTTTATTCTTTTAAGATGATATGAACTTTATTAAAAAAATCACTAAATTATATTCTCTTTCCAATTCTGACGAATTTGCATATAAACTAAATGACATTTTAAAACCTAAGGTTTTTAAGAAAAATGACATTATTATAAAATTAGGCGAAACACCCTCAAAGTTTTATATCTTAAAAGAGGGCGTTGTCAGAAGTTATGTTGTCGGTCCGAATGGAAAGGAACATATTAAAATTTTACACAAATCTATTTGTGTTTTTGCTCCTTTAACTGCGCTTGTTAAAAAACAAGCATCTACACTAATTTTTGATTGCTTAACTGACTGTGAGGTTTTAGAAGGAAATTACCAAGATTTTCTAACATTGACAAATTCAGATTTAGAGTTTTCCAGCTTTTACATTAAAATTTTAGAGGGAAGTTATATCAATTCTGAAAATAAAGTGTATGATTTATCTGTTTTAAATTCTACGGAAAGATATATTAAACTAAAGAAAGAAATCCCTGATATTGAAAACTTAATTCCGCAATATCACATAGCTTCTTATTTAAATATAACCCCAACACAACTCAGTAGAATTAGGAGAGAATATTATTCAAGATAATTTTCTAAACCTATAAAATTAACTTTATTATTATATAGGTTACATTTTTTTCCAAACAAGAATGCTCTTTTTGTAGAAAAACTAGAACTTCTTTCATCTACTTTCATAATCTCAAATACTATTTGTAATATCTTTTAAAAAGAGTTGAAAACTCTGAGGAGATGTTGAATCTAAAAATTAAGAAAAGATATACTATTATTGTACATAAACTTTTTAAGAAAATATTTATAATTGGATGGATTGGAAAATTTAAAACATACATATTTTCAATAGAGAAATCCCAAAAGTTAAACAACAGATATAATAATGAAATAATCATAATCATTATAAATGTTTTCTTAGTGAAGGGTGTCATAGAAAATTTCTTTTTTACAAAGTACAGTTTAAACATATTTGCAGAAAAAATTACAATTAAAGTCGCCAACGCTAAACCGTCTGTTCCCATTTCTAGCTCATAATAAAAAAGTTTATTTAATAAATACACCGACAATGCCATACAAACACTAATGGGAAGCATTATTTTATAAAACTTTGAATTGTTAATGATTGCACCATTATTCCCCATAAAGCCATTAAATAACTTGAGTAAAGAAATCATTAGTACCACCAACACACCTCCGGCATATTCTTGGGGTAACAACAAATAAAGCTGCTGTATGTTTGTGTTTATTAACACAAAAAAAAGACCACTAATTAATAATAAATTAATAGAACTTTTTTTATATAAAGAGGCTACCTCGTCATGATTATTCTCGTTCAGAGTTTTTGAGGTTAAAGGCTGTAAAATGTTTAACATTGCTCTACTTGGAGCTTCAATAAAAGAACCTATAAAAACAGCTACGGAATAATATGCTGCTTTTACCAAAGATTCTTTTCCTGGAATCATAAATTTATCAATATCTAAAATAATTGCACCAGCGCTTCCTGCTAGGATAATATATGCAGAAAAACGAAGTACTTCTTTAAAGTTATCAGGTACAGAAAAAGTGAATTTTGGCAAGTATAATTTAAAAGCATACAACATCATGATAAGAGTTCTTAAAAAATAAGCTCCTGTTAAATAGTAGATAAATTCTGTCTTTGAAATAAAACTAAAATAAACAGCAAATAATAGAATCATAACAACAACCCTATTATATAACTCTTTTAAAATAGTACCAATCACCGATTGAAATTGAACTTTAGCCCATGCATAAAAAATCTCAAAATAAGATGTAAATACAGCAACTAAAAAAATAACAAAGGTATACTCTTTTATAATCGGGTTTTTTACTGATAAATAATCCCCTATTTGTTGGTAGAAATGGTTTCCAAAATAAGCAATTGGAATTGCGATTAGAATCGGTAAAAAAAGAACAGATGACAAAAAACGATCTTTCTCAAATTTTGTAAAATAACTAGAAAAAAATTTCACAATGGTGTGGTGAACTCCTAGAGCAATTAAAGGCATTAATAGATTCGATGTAGACAATAAGAAAGTCACAAGACCATAGTAATCATCTTCTAAAAAACGAGTATATAAAAATAGTGTGTTCATACCTCCAAAGGCAAAACCCAAATAAATAAAAAGTGTATTCTTTAAAGACTGTTTAAAAATAATACCCATATTACGAATGTAAGCTATTAATGATAAACGCTACTTTTTTAGTTAATTCTTTTCGGTGATATTTGTTTGTATTTTTAGAGTCCACCTCTAAATTCCCTTTTTTATATTGGTGGTATAATTTTAATATTTCAGATGATAATTTATCATTATTATCAAAATCAACAATTACACCAGCATTTGTATCCTCAATAACATCAGCTAGATCACCATCTTCAGGACCAATTGCTAGTATGGGTCTGTTAGCAATTAAATACTCGAATAATTTTCCAGTTAAAATTCCCTTACACTTTTTAACGTTTGGAATCAATAACAATAGAACTTGTGCTTTTCGTTGATATTCAATAGCTTTGGCATGATTTACATAATTGATAAAACGAGTATTCTCTTCTAATTTATTGTTGAAAACTGCTGTTTTTACTTCATCAGAAATATCGCCAATAAAATTCAATTGTAATTCTTTTTCAAAGTCTTTGTGCTGCGAACAAAGCACCTGTAAAACCCTAAATAAATTTTCAGGATTACTTTGTTTTGGCAACAAACCAATGTAGGAAATTGTAAACTTTTCGTCTAAAAGCACCTTTGTAGGTTCCAAAAAATCATCATCAAAACCATTGGTTACGACTTCTACTCTATTTGCATATTTTGAAAATTCTTTTTTCAATGCATTACTCACTGTTAAAACGCAATCTGCCTTTTTCAAAACAGATTCTTCTAGTTTTTTATTTCTATTCTTTACAAATGAAAACTCCTTAAAATCTTTATTATAATAGATATCGGACCATGGATCTCTGAAATCAGCGAGCCATTTTACATCATTTTTTTGATGAAGTTTTTCTGCAATTAAATGCATACTGTGTGGTGGACCCGTAGAAATAATTACATCCACATCATTTTTATTTAAATATTTTTGAAGGTATTTTACGGAAGGTTTTATCCAAAATAGTTTTGGATCTGGAATAAAAAAATTCCCCCTAATAAAAGATAAAAAACTACTTTTAGACGTATTAGAAATTCCAGAATTTTGTTGCAAATTTTTCTTCCAAAACAGTAAATCTGTTGGCTCCCAGATAGGATGTTTTAATACTTCAATATTCTCAGGAATTTCATTTAATAAACTATCATCTATCGTTAGGTATCGCGGATTGCTTATCGTATAAACAATGGGTTGTATATTAAAGCCTTGTAAATACTTTACAAACTTTAACCAGCGCTGTACACCAGAACCTCCTGCTGGTGGCCAGTAATATGTAATGATTAATACTTTCAAGAGTTTAAATTATCGTATAAATGTACTAGTTTTTTTGAGGTTTGTTCCCAAGAAAACGTATTTTCTATAAACTCTTTCCCATTTCTTCCTAACTCATTTCTTAATTCTTCATTATTGTAGAGTGTTAACACTTTCTCAGAAAAATCTTGAGCATCTTTTTCTTTATGAACCAAACCTGTATTATTTTTCTCTACTAATTTTTTTTGAGCAATGGCGTCACTCACTAAAAGGGGTTTTCCGAGACTCATATATTGGAAGATTTTGTTTGCATAGGTTGTATCGTGATGTAAATTCCTTTGCAGGGGAGAAATACATATATCACTAGATAAAATATAAGACTGAAATAGGCTTTGATCTTTCCACCCCAAAAAATCTACACAAGATTCAATTTGTAAATCTTTGACTATTTTTTTTAAAATAGGATCTGATGAGTTCTTTCCAACGATAACTAATTTTATATTTTTAATTTGGTTCTTAATTAATTTAATTGACTTTATAGCCGTTTTCAAACCTCTCCTAATTCCTGTATCTCCAATGTATAATAAAACAAATTTACCGGAATATTGATGTGTAATTTTTGTCAAAGGTTTTGTATTTTTATAAAAAATTTCTCTAACAGAATTAGGAACTTCAATAATTTTATTTGCTTTAACATCTACCCTTTTTAAAATCTCATCTTTTGATTCTGAGGTGACTACTATAACTTTGGTTGATTTGATTATAAATTCTGCTTCTTTGTTTTTCCATTTTTTAGAGGATATTAAATATTTACCTGGAAACTTTGTTACATGAGGATAAAACTTCATAATCTCAGGTCTATTTTCATGTAAATCTAAAACAAATGGTAAATTGTATTTTTTATTGGCATTAAAGACTGATTGAGCGATACGTATATCGTGTATGTGTAACGCTTCAATGGTATTTATTTTTATAAAATTTATAATTTTACGTTTCATAAAAACAGTATACAAGGGAATGGTATAGGCCAAAGCAGACAATTTGTATTCTATTTTATTTGATACATATCGTTTTACATGAATACCATTTATAATCTCACATTGCTTTTGGTTCCCATAATGCAAACAAAAAAGGAAAACTACATGACCTGCCTCAATGAGAGAAATTGCCTCGTTTTCAACTCTGGGATCTGGAGGGAATACGGCGTCTAAAATCATTCCTATTCTCATACCTTCTTTTTTTCTGCATAAACTGCATAATATCTTGGAGTAAATGTTCTTAAAATAGGTCTAAAACCAATATTATTAGTTGGGCTCATCCATTTTTCAGATTCTTTAATTTCCCAACTTGCTTTTTCTAATAACCAATCAAATTGCCAGTCTTCAAATTCATGATAATGTCTATCCCAAGGGTCTGTTTTACTTCTGTAGGCTTTAGCAAACCATAAATTTAATGGAACTGTAGCAATCAGCTTTGTGGATTCAATTTTTCTTAAGACGTTGAAAGGAGCTAATAGATGTTCGAAAATTTCAAATGCTGTAACAGCATCTACAGTATACTTTTTTACAATTTCTGGCAGTAGATCTAAATCCTCTCCTAATGTATTAATAACAGTATATCCATTTTCCTCCATAATTACTGAAAAAGGATTTCTTACTCCTAAATCTAAAACTGTTGCTGGACTTGGTAACACTTTTTTTAAAAAAGTAAGTGTTTGTTGGTATCTTTTGTGCGGGATTTTTTTGTACAGTATTATTTATTTATAATTCAAGTAAAATTACTAAAATATATGAGAAAAACAATGTTTTAAAAACATTATAAAAAAAAAGAGAGAGTATATATACCCTCTCTCTTCTCTCTCTCTAACTTAGCAAAATTTATCGAAATGCGATTTGCTTCAATATAAAAAACAAAATCAACATATGTCAATTTAGGGATTTATTTTCGAATGCTACAAAAAAAAGGTTACTCTTTTTATAAAAAGCACATTTACTAAAAAAAAAATTAGAATCAAATTTTTTTTTTAGAATTACTTTGTTTATAATTGATCTAGATAGCAAACAATTGAAGAAAATTAATGTTACATAATAAAATAAGGCATCTATCTCTACTCGTATTATTTATAATCAATATGCCAGCTTTGGGACAAAAGCTACCAGAAGAAAGTTTATACTTAAAAAAACTATGGAAATTTAGTCAAATAAATAGCGATAGTCTTTTATTCTATAGCAATAAATTAAAAGGCTCTAAAAATGAGTGCATTAAAATACGTGCTAAAAACTTTGAAGCTAAAGCATATTGTCAAAAAGGAGAATTAACGATTGCTGAAAATATAACTTTATCTATTTTAAAAAGATCACAGAAAAATAATAAATGCCATTATTTAAATAAATCAAATGCTTTAGCTAGACTTTTTTGGATTTATAAAAAACAAAATAAATATTCAGAAGCATATGATGTTGTTTTGAAAAGAAAACAACTAATTGAAAGTAATAAAGATTTAGTTGCTTTGTTTCAAGTAGATATTCTTTCAGTATATCAACAAATAGCTAGTTTATATGATATAAAGGGGAAATACAAAGAAAGCAGAAACACTTTAAAGAAATTATTACCAAAATTTATTAAATCATCTAAAAATCTAAAACAGAATAATTTTTACATAAATCCTGATCAGAGTGAATATTTCTTAAAAAAAAATAAAATAAATATTTTAAATATGATTGGAGAATCTTATTTAAAATCTAGCTGCTGTCAATTTAGTATTGAATTAGATTCTGCAGGTTTCTATTTTAGAAAAGCGTATAATGTTGCAAAAACCTTAAAACCTTTACAAAAAGATTCGGAGGCTCTCTATGATTTGAGAGAAGCGGAAGTATTCATTGCGAAAAAAAAATATCACAGAGCATTACAACTATTGAGAAAATGGGATTCCAGAGCTAAACATTTAAATATTGAAAAAGATGTAAATTACTTAAAAGCGATTTCATTTTATAATATAAAGAACAATGATTCAACACTGTATTACGGTAAAAAGATAGGAGGCTCAAGAGAAAAATCAGCTGAAATGTTTGAAATTATAGCCGATCTATATTATGATAAGAAACAACTAGATAGCGCTGCTAAATATTCAAAATTAACAATAAAAGAAATTAAATTTTCAGCAAAAAGTATAGGAGAAATAAGTGAAGCTCTTCATCTCCATGAAATTCAAAAAATTGAACAGGAGAAAAATAAGATTGTTATTGAAAATAAAAACGATTTAGATATAGTATACGTTTACTTTGCCTTTGCTATGGCAATATTCATGATTTTAATAAACAACCTATACAGGAAAAATAAAATAATAAAACACAATCAAATTGCAACTAAAAAAAAGAAGGATCTAACATTTCAAAAGAAGCCTTACTCTATAAATTCTAAATTAGAAAAGAAAATTTTAGAGGGTTTAAATGAGCTAGAAAATTCAGACAGTTATCTTAAGTCATCATTCAATCTAAATAAGTTTGCGAAAAATCTAAACACAAACACATCTTATGTATCTCAAACAATCAACAAAATAAAAGGTAAAACTTTTAAACAATACTATACATCACTTAGAATTAAATATATTGTTAAAAAGTTAGAGCAAGACAAAAATTATAGAAAATATACCATAGAATATATTGGTCAATTAATTGGGTACACCAATGCTTCTGCTTTTACAAGAGCTTTTAAAAAACACAAAGGAATAACACCCTCCGAATTTGTTAAAAAATTAGAAAAAAGTGGAAAATAATTATTTCTTATTTTTTCCAATAAAAAACCATATTAAAGGGAATCCTAGTAGTAAAAGATAAGAAAATAAAGAAATAATTTTTCCTCGTTGAATTACTTTTGGTTCAAACTTAAATTCAATGGTGTGTTCACCCTTTGGAATAATCATCCCGCGTAATACATAGTTTACTCTATCGTGAGGAACGAGTTTACCGTCGACATAGGCGTTCCATCCATCTTCATAGTATATTTCAGAAAAAACTGCAAATTGATCTTTTACTGTTTTTGAAAGATACGTTAAGGAAGTTACATTATAATTTAGAAGTTCTATTGAAGGTTTGGCATTAATGTCGAATGAGGATTTCAACTTTTCTCCAATAAACGTTCCTAATGCATGCGTTATAGAAGATGCTTCAATTACAGCAACGATCTTTGTGTTTATAGAGTCTAATGCTAATATTGCCTCATTCGCAGAATCGAGAACTTGTAACCTTTCTACAAACCAAGCATTTCCATTAGCATCAGCATTAAGCTTTGCTTTCTTTACTCCTTTTTCATTACCAATAATAAAATACTTGGTATTCAACATGTTTAAAACCTCTCGATTGTTTTTTGCTATTTGATAATCATATAACTCTTGATAACGCATCATTTTTGCAGCATGATATCCTCCAATAGATTGATGGAAGTAAGAAGTACTGCCATCATTCATTGGGTTTACTGTAAAATTACCAACTCTAAAATGCGCTTTATCTTTTAAAATTAATTTATCTGCTTCTGAGGCAATGAAAGGTATTTCAATTTTTTTTGTGGACTTAAAATCATCCTGATTTACATATTTTTTGTTAATTGAGATTAAATCAAATAATACCAAAATGATTAAAAACACTGAAACTCCAGCTTGTTTTATTTTATTTTTCAAAAATAAATATAAAACAACTGCAGAAATAAATATTAAAAATAGAGAGCGAAAAGAATCTTGCAATAGCATCGATTTCCTATCTGCAATCACGGCGTCTATTAAACCTGGTAATTGATTGTACTGTGAATCCCTTAAACCTTCAAAAGTTGAAAAACTATGAGCTAGGAAAAATCCCACAAGAACTAATCCTCCAAAAGTATACAACGCTTTCTTTAAAGCCTGATACTTATCAGTAGTAGAACTATTGGATGAAAAAAGTTCTGACAATCCCAAGACAGCTAATACAGGAACACATAATTCTGCAATAACCTGAATTGAAGAAACTGCTCTAAATTTGTTGTACAACGGAACATAATCAATAAAAAAATTGGTTAAAACATCAAAGTTTTTACCCCAACTCATTACAATGGAAAATACAGTAGCAGCTACTAACCATTGTTTTATCCTTCCTTTTACCAGAAAAATACCCAAGAAAAATAAAAAGAAAATTACACAACCAATATAAGCAGGAGCTTCAACAATTGGTTGGTCCCCCCAATATAGCAATACTTGTTTCGTGTACTGGTCAGCTACTTTTTTCCCCGCTTTTTCTTCTATTAATTTATAGAAATTAGAATCCTGATCCAACTCTTCAACAGTTCCTCCCCCCATAAAACGTGGAATGAATAAATTGAAGGTTTCTAATTTTGCGTAACTATATTCTGTAATGTAAGATTTATCTAAACCGTTTGAGGCCAACTTATTGCTACCGTCAGGATTAATTGTTAGTTCAGATGTACCTCTTGTGCTATGATCGGCGTATTCTTTCATAGCCATTAAACGAGGTGAATTTGCACCAACTCCTAATAGAACCGCAGTTGTTATTATAATACCTTGTTTTATAAAATCAGGAATTGTTTTAAACTTTACCGCATGTGTAAACACAACAATCTCTAAAATTAACAAACAAAACCCAAGATAGTAAGTCATCTGAGGATGATTTGTATAAATTTCTAAAGTCATTGCAATGCTCGTAATTACAAATCCAAGAATATACCGTTTTTGTAAAACCCAGAGAACTCCTGCCAACACCAAAGGCATATAAGCAATTGCATGAGCTTTTGCGTTGTGGCCTGCTCCAAAAATTATGATTAGATAGGTTGAAAACCCAAAGGATAATGCTCCAAGAATTGCCAACCTCCAATTAACTTTTAAAGCCATCATTAATACAAAAAAACTTAAAAAATATAAAAATGTATAATCAGCTGGCCTTGGTAAAAAACGAAGCGTTTGATCTAAAACCCTTACCAAATCATTGGGGTAATAGGCACTAATTTGATACGATGGCATTCCGCTAAAAGAGGCTCCAGTCCAATAGGGTTCTGAATTTTTGTCATATCTATAGTCATTGATTTCTTTGACCATGCCTCTGAATTGAGTGATATCAGATTGCTGTAGTTTTTGGCCTTCTAAAATAGGGTGAAAATAGATGACTGAGGCCAATACAAAAATTGCCAAAGCGAATACATAAGAAATTAATTTAGTAGAGATTTTCAAATGAGTGTTTTTATGAGTGTTTTTTGCAGCTTTTAAATTAAATATTATTTATGAATATTCAATCTATTTCTTCAAAGTCTACATACTCCCCAACAGAACTTTTACTTTTTTGTTTAGTTCTTGGTTGAGTATCTATTACAGTTTCTCCTTCTGGCACCGTGTTTTTATGTTGTTGCTGTTTGCCTTGAAATTGTTGTTCAGCTTTCTTTTTCATTGACTCCGCTGCTTTTTTTAATAATAAAGGCGCAAATAATCTTGCTAAAAACTTAAAAGCATAAGAAAAAAGAAGAATAATAAAAATTGTTTTTAGTAAGCCCATTGATGTTGTTGTAAGAAAATCAATCAAAAATAACAATTTGACGGCAATTGAGGCAGTAACTATCTATAAAAATTTCACAATCTTAAAAAAGTATCCAATACTGTCCCAAAACAGCAATTTTATTTTATGTTTGTGTAATAAACAAATTTAAAATCATATTTGGTAAATGAAAAACCGAATTCAACAACTTAGTTTTTTCTTTTCTTTATTTGTCTTTTCGACTATGTATAGTCAATATACTGATATTATAAACTCCAATAAACCAGGGTTTTCTGAGAGCCCTTATAGCGTTGGAAGCGGAGTTTATCAGTTTGAAAGTGATTTTTTCTATAAAAATACAAGTACTAAACCTACTTTTTTAAAACCACATACTTTTGGACTTGATCTCTTTTTTAGAACAAGTTTTTTTTTAGAAAAACTAGAAATCAATACCCAATTAACCTACCAAAGAGAAACAATTGACAATGATTTTAATGATGGATTGAGTAAATTCACACTTGGCGCAAAATATTTATTATTTGAGCCTGTATACAAAGATGCAACCAAAGAAATTAGAAGCTGGAAAAAACAAAATACTTTTGATAAAAGAAGGTTAATTCCATCGGTAGGTTTATATATAGGGATGCATACAGACTTTCTGGATACTATTCATAAAAAGAATAGTATGTCACCTAAAGTAGGTGTATTACTACAACATAATCTTACCAATAATTTGAATATTGTGTCAAATGTTTTTTATGATAAAATAGGGACTAATTCCTCTGAAATCTACTATGTAATTTCAACTACACAAAATTTCGGTTATCGATGGTCAGGTTTCATCGAATACCAAGAAATTTTTAATAAACAACAAGAAAGCTTAAATTATGGAATAGGTATTGCCTACTTATTTCGTAATAATTTTCAAATTAATATCTCTGGAAGAGTTTTACAAGAAGATAAAACCAAAGGTTTTTATAGTAGCTTGGGAATATCATATAGAATCGATAAACACCAAGATTCCTATACCGAACAAAACGAAAATGGATTACAAATTAAAGATAGCTCGCTACCAAAATATAATAAAAGACAAAATAATGGGTTTTTCGCTCGTATTTTGAGGATTTTTAAGAAAAAACCAAAAAGAAGAAGAACCAGAAAACGAAAAAGAAACTAATTATAGCCTTTTTGTATTATGATTGAATTAAAAAAAATCACGACTAGAAAAGAAATGAAAGACTTTGTCGTCTTTCCTTTTTCGTTATACAAAAACAACAAATATTGGGTGCCCCCGATTATAAATGACGAAATAGATAATTTTGATCCAACAAAAAACCCTGTTTTTGAAAATGCAGAAGCTCATTTTTATTTAGCCTTTAAAGACAATAAAATTGTTGGTAGAGTTGTTGCAATCATTAATTGGTTTGAGGTGCAACAACAACAACTAAAAAAGATGCGTTTTGGTTGGTTTGACGTCATTGACGACATAGCGGTAAGTAAAATTCTTTTAAATAAAGTAAAAGAAATCGGTTTGACTAATCATCTTGACTTCATTGAAGGCCCTGTCGGATTTAACAACTTAGATAAGACAGGAGTATTAACGGAGGGGTTTGATCATATTGGAACCATGATCACATGGTATAATCATTCCTATTACAAAGACCATTTAGAAAAATTGGGATTTGTAAAGGAAAAAGAATATCTAGAAAACAAGTTCAAATTTGAAAATATAGATGCGAACTATTTTGACCGGATAAGTACTATTTTAAAAAAGCGTTTTAAATTGAAAGCATTAGATTTTACTAAAACTAAAGACCTTCTCCCTTATATTGAGGAAATGTTTGATGTTTTTGAAAAAAGCTATTCAAAACTATCAACATTTGTTCCTATATCTGATGCTCAAATCAGCTATTTTAAGAAAAAATACATTTCATTTATAAATCCAGAATACATAAAATTTGTAACAGACGAACATGACAAAATTGTCGCATTTGCAATCGTAATGCCCTCTTTTTCCAAAGCGTTACAAAAAGCAAATGGAAAATTATTTCCAACAGGAATATTTCACTTAATGAAAGCTAAGAAGCACGCAAAAGATGTCACCTTGTATTTAATTGGAGTTCACCCAGAATATCAAAATAAAGGAATACACGCCATTATATTTGATCAATACAAAAAATCGTTTACTCCTTTAGGCATAGAGAATTGCTATAGAACACCGGAGTTGGAAGATAATGATGCTATCAATAAAATATGGAAAAACTTCAACCCATCAACTCATAAAAGACGTAGAACCTATAAATTAGATATCAATGCAACTATTTTATAACGAAGAACTTTGCTCAACAACCAAACAAATTACATTTGATAAGATTGAAAGTAAACATATTGTTCGGGTTTTAAGAAAAAAAGAAAATGATATTCTTAAAATCACAAATGGAAAAGGGTATTTATTTGATGTAAAAATTAGTATCGCTAATGACAAAAAATGTACAGCAGATATTATTGCAGTAACTAAAAAAACAAAACCCTGGAATTACGATCTACACATAGCAATTGCTCCTACTAAAAATAATGATCGAATTGAATGGTTTTTAGAGAAAGCGACAGAAATAGGTATCGATGAAATAACACCACTTATCTGCTCAAATTCTGAAAGAAGGGTTGTTAAAATAGCACGTTTTGAAAAAATAATTCAATCAGCGATGAAACAGTCTTTAAAATTCTCTTTACCAAAAATAAATTCTCCTAAAAGTTTTAACGAATTTATCAATCAAAATTTGGAGGGTACAATTTGTATCGCTCACTGTGAAGAGCAAGAAAAAAAATCATTAAAATCTATTGTAAAGCCATCTGAAAAAGTAACCATTCTAATTGGACCTGAAGGAGATTTTTCTTCTGAAGAAATAAAGAAAGCTTTGTCAAAAAAATTCACTCCTATTTCTTTGGGTAAAAGTAGATTACGAACAGAAACTGCCGCTTTGGTTGCTGTGAACAGCGTTTGTTTTATTAATGAATAAGTTTTTATATATTGCTTGAGTCATACCAAAAGAAACATATGAAGCAACTTTTTCTTTTACCAATTATATTTTCATTTTTATGCTCAAACGCACAAGATATTGCCATCCTAAAATATGGTGGTGGAGGTGATTGGTATGCAAATCCAACTGCTCTTCCAAATTTAATAGCCTTTACCAACAAAACTATTGGAACTTCTATTGCTAAAAATTCAAAAACAGTAGACATCGGTAGCGAAGCTATTTTTGGTTTTCCAATGGTTTTTATGACAGGACATGGAAACGTCTATTTTTCCGATACTGAAACTCAAAATTTAAAAAAATATTTGATTTCTGGGGGTTTTTTACATATTTCTGACAATTACGGAATGGATACCTATGTTAAAAGAGAATTTAAAAAAGTATTTCCTGAATTGAAATTCATCGAGATTCCTTCGACGCATTCAATATATAATCAAACTTATAAATTCCCCGATGGAATCCCTAAAATTCACGAACATGATAAAAAGCCTGCGCAAGGTTATGGTCTTTTTTACAATGGAAGATTGCTTGTTTTTTACGATTATGAAACGGATTTAAGTGATGGATGGGAAGACGAAATTATACATAACAATCCAAAAAACGTAAGAGAAAAAGCACTTAAAATGGGTGCAAATATTATTGAATATGCTTTTAAGAATTGATACAAATACAGACATTGACGATATTCAAATTAACTTTGATGAAAGTGGTTTATGGATTTTAAATATTGCCATTGCAATCATTATGTTTGGTGTTGCTTTGGGAATTACTTCGAACGACTTCAAACAACTTTTTAAAAATCCTAAAATAGTTTTTGTTGGTGTTTTTTCACAATTTATTTTATTGCCTGCAACTACTTTTATTGCAATAATTCTGATAAAACCACACCCAAGCTTCGCATTGGGTATGATGATGATTGCTGCCTGCCCCGGTGGAAATGTTTCAAATTTCTTTAGTAAAATGGCTAGAGGAAATGCTGCTTTATCAGTAAGCTTAACTGCTTTTGCAACCTTAATATGCATCGTAATGACCCCTGTAAATTTACATTTTTGGGGAAGTTTGTATGAACCTACCAACAACATTTTAAAAACAATTTCTATAAACCCTTACGATTTATTTAAATTGGTATCCTTAATCTTAGGAGTCCCTTTGATTTTTGGAATGCTGATAAAAGAATACTTTAATGAGCTCTCTATACAAATTGAAAAAATACTAAAACCTTTATCTATGGGGGTTTTCATTGTATTAATTGTAATTGCGTTTTCTCAAAATTTAGAAATTTTTATA
>Ga0209504_1001128_pt1 | contig 21144 bp, 18 predicted proteins | sample COGITO_mtgs_1005_FD_184791 | JGI IMG/M metagenome (GOLD analysis project Ga0209504, IMG submission 184791) | Pelagic marine microbial communities from North Sea - COGITO_mtgs_100511 (SPAdes) (version 2) | ecosystem: Environmental > Aquatic > Marine > Epipelagic ...
TCCCTCCCACATAGGCAGGTCACATGCGGAACACACCAAAGGTGGTCGGCTCGATTGGCGCGTTGAGGCTGGCGGACAGCGCCAGGCCCAGTACATCGCGAGTTTGCGCCGGGTCGATGACGCCGTCGTCCCACAGTCGGGCGCTGGAGTAGTAGGGGTGGCCCTGGCGCTCGTACTGCTCGAGGATCGGCTGCTTGAGCTTGGCCTCATCCTCTGCGGAGAACTCATGCCCGGCGCGGGCGGCTTGCTCGTGCTTAACCTGCACCAGCACGCCGGCAGCCTGTTCGGCGCCCATCACGCCGATGCGCGCATTCGGCCACATCCACAGAAAGCGTGGCTCAAAGGCGCGGCCGCACATGCCGTAGTTACCGGCGCCGAAGCTGCCACCGATGATCACGGTGAACTTCGGCACCTTGGCGCAGGCCACGGCGTTGACCAGCTTGGCGCCGTGCTTGGCGATGCCGCCGGCTTCGTACTTCTGCCCGACCATAAAGCCGGTGATGTTCTGTAGAAACAGCAGTGGAATGCCGCGCTGGCAGGCCAGCTCGATGAAGTGCGCGCCTTTTTGTGCCGATTCAGCGAACAAAATCCCGTTATTGGCGAGGATCGCCACCGGATAGCCGTGGATATGTGCAAAACCGCAGACCAGGGTTGCGCCAAACAGCGCTTTGAATTCATCGAACACGCTACCGTCAACGGTGCGGGCGATTACTTCACGCACATCGAACGGCTGCTTGGCGTCGGCCGGGATCACTCCGTACAGCTCGTCACCGTTGTACAGCGGGTTGATCGGCGCGCGCTTGTTGAGTACGCCGAGCTTGCGCCAGTTCAAATTGCTGATGCTGCGCCGCGCCAATGCCAGGGCGTGTTCATCGTTGTCGGCGTAATGGTCGGCCACGCCTGAGGTTTTACAGTGCACATCGGCACCGCCGAGGTCTTCGGCACTGACCACTTCGCCAGTCGCCGCTTTTACCAGCGGCGGGCCGGCGAGGAAGATGGTGGCCTGGTTGCGCACCATGATCGCTTCATCAGCCATGGCCGGCACGTAAGCGCCGCCCGCGGTGCAAGAGCCCATGACCACGGCGATTTGCGGAATGCCCATGGCGCTCATGTTGGCCTGATTGAAGAAGATGCGACCGAAGTGTTCGCGATCCGGGAATACTTCATCTTGGCGCGGCAGGTTGGCGCCGCCGGAGTCGACCAGGTAGATGCACGGCAGGCGATTCTGCTGAGCGATGGTTTGCGCACGCAGGTGCTTTTTCACCGTCAGCGGGTAGTAGCTGCCGCCTTTTACCGTGGCGTCGTTGGCCACGATCATGCATTCGACGCCTTCAACCCGGCCAATGCCCGCCACCACGCCGGCTGCTGGTACGTCTTCGCCATACACCTCGTAGGCGGCTAACTGGCCGATTTCGAGGAAGGGCGAGCCGGCATCGAGCAGGCGGTTGATACGCTCGCGGGGCAGCAACTTGCCGCGTGAGGTGTGGCGTTCCTGGGCCTTGGCCCCGCCGCCTTCGTGAACGCGGGCGAGCAGGGCGCGCAAGTCGTTCACCTGGGTGAGCATCGCGGCGGTGTTGGCAGCGAACTCCGGCGAACGGGTATTAATCTGGGTGTGCAGGATGGCCATTACGTTGGCTCCGGTTCAGTCCGTAGGGTGGATGGCGCTTTGTCCATCCACCGGCTCTGGTGGAAAACGCTTCGCGGTTTTCCACCCTACGAGTTAGTGCTATTTGGTTTCGTTGAACAGCTCACGGCCGATCAGCATGCGGCGGATTTCGCTGGTGCCGGCGCCAATCTCATACAGCTTGGCGTCACGCAGCAGGCGGCCCGCAGGGTATTCGTTGGTGTAGCCGTTGCCGCCGAGGATCTGAATGGTATCCAGGGCCATTTTGGTGGCCATTTCGGCGGTGTAGAGAATCACCGCAGCGGCGTCTTTACGTGACTCTTCGCCGCGATCGCAGGCCTTGGCCACGTTGTACAGGTAGGACTTGGAAGCGTTCATCCCGGCGTACATGTCGGCCAACTTGCCTTGGATCAGCTGGAACTCGCCGATTGACTGGCCGAACTGGCGGCGCTCGTGCACGTAGGGCACGACCACATCCATACACGCCTGCATGATCCCGGTCGGGCCGCCGGAGAGCACGGTGCGCTCAAAATCCAGGCCGCTCATCAGTACGGCCACGCCACGGCCTTCGGCGCCGAGGATGTTTTCCGCTGGCACTTCGCAGTCCTGGAACACCAGCTCGCAGGTGTTGGAGCCGCGCATACCCAGCTTGTCGAGCTTCTGGTGGCGGGAGAAACCCTTGAAGTCGCGTTCAACGATAAAGGCGGTCATACCTTTGGAGCCGGCGGCTACGTCAGTCTTGGCGTAGATCACATAGGTGTGGGCATCCGGGCCATTGGTGATCCACATCTTGTTGCCGTTAAGCACGTAGTGATCGCCTTTGCGGTCGGCGCGCAGCTTCATCGACACCACGTCGGAGCCAGCATTCGGCTCACTCATCGCCAGGGCGCCAATGTGCTCGCCGGAGCAGAGCTTGGGCAGGTACTTGGCTTTTTGCTCGTGAGTGCCGTTCTTGTGGATCTGGTTCAAGCACAGGTTGGAGTGGGCACCGTAGGACAGGCCGACCGAGGCCGAGGCGCGGCTGATTTCTTCCATGGCGATCACGTGGGCCAGGTAGCCCATGTTGGTGCCGCCATACTCTTCGGCGACGGTCATGCCGAGCAGGCCCATGTCGCCGAACTTGCGCCACATATCCATGGGGAACTCGTTGTCGCGGTCGATCTGCGCGGCACGTGGAGCCAGTTCGCCTTGGGCGAACTGACGCACGGCGTCACGCAGCATGTCGATGGTCTCGCCGAGGCCGAAGTTGAGGGACGGATAGCTCATGGTTCCACCTGTATTAATTGTTCTTAGGTTTAAGAGGTAATCACTTGTTTTTTATCGGTTTCGGATAAGGCTGCGAGGCAGCGTTCCTCGGCGGTATCCAGTTCAAGCTGCATCTGTTCGATGTCCAGAAGCTGTTGCTGCAATTGCGCGCGACGCTCGGCGATTTTGCTCATAAAGGTGTGTAGCTGCTTGTGATTGCCATGCACGGGGTCGTACAACTCAATCAGTTCTTTGCACTCGGCTAGGGAGAAACCGATGCGCTTGCCGCGTAGGATCAGCTTGAGGGTGACCTTGTCCTTGGCGGTGTAAATACGCTCAAGGCCACGCCGCTCGGGGCTGAGCATCTGTTGTTCTTCATAAAAGCGGATGGCGCGAGTGGTGATATCCAACTCGCGGGCCAGTTCAGAAATGGAGTAGGTGATGACAGACATGCGCAGCGCTCTTGCTTACCTTTACGTTAACGTAAAGCTGCGAGCCCATTTAGTCAACTTACTTAATTAAGCACCGAGTGAGGGGGATTTCTAGCGGGGCATGATCACTTTAAAAACAATTACTTAGCGCTTTTAGCTCAACACGCCATGAAGTGTTGAGCCGAGAATACAAGCGAAAGCTGGCTGACCAGGGATAAGCGGTTAGCTGGCGGGCTGTTGTATAGGCAAATAGCGCAGCACCCGTGTGTTTAGCAGGTCAATCAACGCCGGATCCATAAACGCATAATCGTCGGCGATATCCAGGCAGACGATGCGCTTGCTACCCAACTGAGCTTTGAACTTGCGGGTGAGTTTGCTGCGATGAATCCGTTGCATCACCAGAATCAGGTCCGCCCAGGCCAATAGCTCTGGGCAGACCGGCGTGTCAGCGTCGTGATTGACGCCGGCCGATGCGGTTTCCACGCCAGGCCAGTCAGCGAACAACTGTTCGGCGGTCGGGCTGCGCAGGCGGTTCTTGGCGCAGATAAATAGCAGTTTAAGTGGCAAACAATCGTCCCTGATCGGTCCCGAGCTAAGCGCTTGGGGTAAACGGAAGGCCTAAGGCTTTCGGCCGGCAAAGCCGAACAGCAAACCGCCGGCGAGTATGGCGCCGATACCCGCCCAAACTGGCACGTTGACTCTTTCCTTCTCCTGCACCGAGAGTTCGATCGGGCCGAGCTTCACTGCGGTGGTGTCCTTGGTGTAACTGAAACCGCCATACAGCAGCCCTAGTAGGCCTGCCACGATCAGGGCGATGGAGATAATCCGGATTGAATTCATGCTGTGTTCCTCGTGCGGCACCTGAGCTCATCGCCAGCGGTTTCAAAGGCAGGGCCGTCCAGGTCATTGAAGCATAGTGCTGGCCTCTAGCAGGCGATTTACTTGCTCACAAATAGCGTGGCGCATTCGCCGTTAGGCTTTCTTTTCCTGAGCCGTGGCCTGCTGAGATATCTCGATGATCTGCTCGCGCATCCAACGGTTGGCCGGGTCTTGGTCGGTGCTTTCGTGCCAGTACAGATGGGTTTCCAGTGGTGTCATGTCCTTGATCGGCAGCTCCACATAATGCAGGTCGTTACGCCGGGCAAAGCGCTCAGGCACGGTCATGGCCATGTCGGTGCCTTGCAGCACGGTGGTGGCCATCAAGTAATGCTGCGAGCGCAGGGCGATTTTGCGCTGAATACCCATACGTCCTAGTGCCAGGTCGACATGACCTAAGCCGCTACGGCGGCTGGAAATATGGATATGGGTCAGGCCCATGTATTCGTCCAGGCTAAGTTTGTCCTTGGCCATGGGGTGACCACGGCGCATGGCGCAGACGTAGCGATCTTCCATCAGCTTAACGTGGCGCACCTGCGGATCGGTGTTGAGCGGTGCATCCACGGCAAAATCCAGTCGACCGGCGGCCAGCTCTTTGGTGGTTTCACGGCGGCGCGCCAACATGCTTTCGATATTCACGTTCGGCGCCATGCGGCGCAGGCGTTGAAACAGTGGCGGCAAAACGATGGCCTCGGTGAGGTCAGTCATGCTGATGCGAAAGGTTTTGTTGGCTTGGGCAGGGTTGAAGATGCGGCTTTCCTGCACCGAGATGCGCAGCTGCTGCAGGGCATTGCGTACCGGGCTGATGATGTTCTGCGCCATCGGTGTGGGCACCATGCCTTGGGCGGTACGCACGAACAGCGGGTCATTAAAGGTTTCGCGCAGGCGCGCGAGGGCGTTAGACACTGCGGGCTGGGTAATGCCGACGATCTGCCCCGCGCGGGTCAGATTAGCTTCGGTGTAGATGGCATCGAAGACGACAAACAGGTTGAGATCGACCTTGTTGAGATTCATTACACGCTCGCTCCGCAGGTTGTCGGTATTAGGGTCTGTTGCCGTTTCGTTCGCGGCCGCGCCGGAGCCTGTTTTAGCGCGAGGCAAGGCACGAGACACGAAGTTTGGTATTCCAAATGAGTGTCGAGAAACGCCGTATCGCACTAAAACAGGCCCGGCCCTCCGGGTTGTGCGCAAAATCTCGCCATGCGGTGTTGGAGGACTTGGCAAGGGAACAACCATTACCAGCGTCCTCCGCCTAGCCTGGCGAGATTTTGCGCAGCAACGCGGCTAGCGCCGAAACGGTAACAGACCCTAATAGATCATATATCGGTGATGAATGTTTATACACGGTGAGAATAGATTAGATAAATCTTAATCCCTGCTCTAGCATCATTTGCACCTCACCGAATTCCCTAAAAATCAGCGTCAGAAGGTAGCCATCCATGGATTTCGCCTACTCCCCCAAGGTTCAGCAACTGCGTGAACGCGTCACTGCGTTTATGGAAACCCATGTCTACCCAGCCGAAGCTGTGTTTGAACAGCAGGTCAACCAAGGCGACCGTTGGCAGCCGACTGCGATCATGGAAGAGCTGAAAGCCAAGGCTAAAGCCGAAGGTCTGTGGAACCTGTTTCTGCCAGATTCCGAGCTGGGTGCTGGTTTGACCAACAGCGAGTACGCGCCGCTGGCCGAAATCATGGGCAGCTCGCTGATCGGCCCAGAGCCGTTCAATTGCGCAGCGCCCGACACCGGCAATATGGAAGTGCTGGTGCGTTATGCCAATGAGGCGCAGAAAGAGAAATGGCTCAAGCCGTTGCTGGACGGCACCATTCGTTCGGCTTTTGCCATGACCGAGCCGGGCGTTGCGTCCTCCGATGCCACCAATATGGAAGCCAGCGCCGTGCGCGAGGGTGATGAGTGGGTGATCAACGGCCGTAAGTGGTGGACTTCCGGCGCGTGCGATCCACGCTGCAAAATCATGATCTTTATGGGCCTGACCAACCCCGATGCACCACGCCATGCCCAGCATTCGATGATTCTGGTGCCGATGGATACGCCTGGGGTGAAAGTACTGCGTCCGTTGCCCGTATTCGGTTACGACGACGCACCGCATGGCCATGCCGAAGTGCTGTTCGAGAACGTGCGAGTGCCTTACGACAGCGTGTTGTTGGGTGAGGGCCGTGGCTTCGAGATCGCTCAGGGCCGCCTTGGTCCAGGCCGGATTCATCACTGCATGCGCTCCATTGGCATGGCTGAGCGTGCGTTGAAACTGATGTGCGAACGCTCGATCAACCGCACCGCCTTCGGCAAGCCGCTGGCGCGTCTGGGTGGCAATATCGACCTGATCGCTGACTCGCGTATGGAGATCAACATGGCGCGCCTGTTGACCCTCAACGCGGCCTATATGATGGACACCGTCGGCAACAAAGTCGCTGCCAGTGAAATCGCCCAGATCAAGGTGGTCGCACCGAACGTGGCACTCAAGGTGATCGACCGGGCGATCCAGATTCACGGTGGTGCTGGGGTCTCTAACGACTTCCCGCTGGCCTACTGGTACGCCATGCAGCGCACCCTGCGCTTGGCCGACGGCCCGGACGAAGTACACCGCGCGGCCATTGGCAAGTTCGAGATCGGTAAGTACGTCTCGAAAGAAGTGATGAACGCCAGCCGCTAAAGCGCGTCACTGAAAAACCACAAGGCCCGCATCTGCGGGCCTTGTGCGTTGTGGCTAATGCGGTGGGCCCGGCGGGGCAAACTCATTATCGGGGCCTGCGCTCTGTTGCAGCCAGAGCAGGCGCATGTGCAGTTGCGCGGCGAAGGCGCGGGCGGCTTGTTCCTGATGGAAGATCAGGCTGCGTCTGCCCATGCGCACTTGCCAACGCAACGTGCCGCGCTGCAGCAGTGGCTCGATAACAATGCTCGGTGAACTCAAACGATCAATGCTCCTGCCTGGGTGCACGGGTTTTCAGCAGCGACAGTATCACTGCGCCCGCCAGCAAGCCGAGGGTCATGCACAGCGAGAGCAGGGCGGGTACCTTGATGATGTCGTGGAGAAAAATCTTGCCACCGATAAACATCAGCACCAGAGCCAGGGCGTACTTTAGGTAGATAAAACGGTGCATCAACGCCGCCAGAGCAAAGTACAGCGCGCGCAGGCCAAGAATCGCAAAGATGTTCGAGGTGTAGACGACAAACGGGTCCTGGGAGATGGCCAGCACCGCCGGCACGCTGTCCACGGCAAACACCAGGTCGGCCAGCTCGATCAGTACCAGCGCTAACAGCAGTGGGGTGGCATGCAGCAGGTGCTTGCCGGATTTTCTATCAGGCTGGCGAATAAGAAAGCGCCCGTTGTGCATCTCCTCGGTCACCCGCAGGTGTTTGCGTAAAAACTGTAGCAGGCGGTTCTGACTAAGGTCTGGGTGCTGTTCTTCCTTGGCCGAAAGCATTCGTACGCCGGTAAACAGCAAAAACGCGCCGAACAGGTACAGCACCCACTCGAAATTCTGCACCAGCGCCGTGCCCAGGCCGATCATCGTCGCGCGCAGCACGATCACCCCGAGGATGCCCCAGAACAGCACGCGGTGCTGGTAGCGTCGGGGGATGGCGAAGAAGTTGAGAATCACCGCCATGACAAACACGTTGTCCATCGACAGCGACTGTTCGACCAGAAAGCCGGTGTAGAACTCCAGCGCTTTGGTCGCACCCAGTTGCCACCAGATCCAGCCGCCAAAAACCAGGCCAACGCTGAAGTAGCTGGCGTACAGCAGCAGGCTTTCGCGTATCTCGATCTCATGCTGATCGCGGTGCAGCACGCCGAGGTCGAGTATCAGTAAGCCGAGGATGATCAGCACAAACGCCAGCCAGAACCAGCCAGGTGTGCCGAACAGCGTGGTCGTGAGTATGTTTGCAAGGCTATCCATGGAGCCACCTCGAATGTCTGCCTAAGTTGAGAATCAACTCAGTGACTCCGACATCACGGTGAAGGCTCACCGCCAGAGGGGCCCGGCGTCACGCTGATTAAGCAATAGGCTTTGTTGGCGACCTTGGCAATACAGGGGCGGCAGATTCAGTTGCTGTACTGATAGATGATCGGATCAAAAATCCCCGTGTCGTAGCCATTCTTTAGGCACTGATTGAACTGCTCAAGAAACCAGCCCATCTTCAGGGATTTGGCAATGCCCATGTGCTTGCTGTCGCTCTTGAACGGTACGGGCAGGGTGGTGAAGGCATCCGGATTCAGGCCAGGCCAGCTCAGGGCAAGCCTGCGGATATCGACGCTGGAACCAAGCAGGACCGCATCGATGCGGCCACGCTGCAGCATGCCGAGGCCGCTGCGAGTGTCGTTGAAACCGACAATGGTCATATTGCCGTTGGCCACGGCTTCGTCATACACAGTGCCATAGCTGGTGCCGATAGTGGCGCCGATCAGCTTGTCCTTCAGGTCAATGATGTTCTGATAGGCAAACTCGCGGCCTTTCTGCACCACCAGCACGACATGCTCGGTGAAAATCGGCTCGGAAAAGTCGAACAGGGCCAGGCGCTCATCACTGATCGACAAACCGATCACACCGCCTTCACTGCGCTCAGCCATGGTGTAAGCGCGTTTCCACGGCATGAGCTGAATCTGGTAGAGCACCTGCATCTGATTCAGGCAGTGTTTGCTGATATCCACGACAATGCCCTTAGCCTCGCCATCCTGCTCAAAATACTTTGGGAAGCCATCGTAGGCACCGAATACCCGAAATACCTCAGCCTGGGCAGTTGGCCCGCACAACAGAACCAACAGCATAATCAGGTGCAGAGGCTTACTTGCAGGCATGACAAAACCTTAGGGCGTTAAGTGTGTATTCAGCTTAGCCATTAGGTGCTGTTAATGGCTGACTGATTCAGCAATTGCTGCAAACAACACCGGATTTCTGTCTAGCTGACTCTGGGCCTAGTACACCCAGATTTCCACTCGACGATTCTTTATCCGCCCGTCATCGGCGCTGTTGGTGGCCACCGGCAGTTCGTCGCCAAGGCCGATGATCTCGCGGAAGATCACGCCTTGCTTGCTTAGCTCACGGCGCACGGCCATGGCCCGTAGCTTGGACAGAAGTTCGGCACGGGCTGGGTCGGTCTTGGCGTCGCCAAAGCCGACCAGCACCACCTTATTGCGCAACTTATCCTGGGCATTCAGGTAACTCATCAGTCGTTTGATGTCGCGCAAGGCTTTGTTATCAAGGTTGGCACTGCCTTCCTGGAAGCGGAAATTCACCGACAGGCGTTGTGCATCCTTGGCGAGGGCTTGGTAACGCGGCGGCATGTCCGGATTCTGCGCGATTGTTACCGCCTGCACGGTCTGCGCGATAAAACCGTTCTGGTCGACAATCGCCTGGCCACGCGGGCTGTGGGCGAACTTCACCAGGGCGCGGGCCCACGGATTATTCAAGTCCGGTTGGTTGTACAAAAACAGCCGGCGTGACAGCGGATAGTCTTCGGTGGCGATCAGGGTCAGGCTTGGTAGCATGGGCTGCGACTCGCCGGCGGCAATTGCCACGGCTTTGGCCTGGCGAATATAGGGCAGGCCGATAAAGCCGATGCCGTTAGGGTCCTGACTGACCAAGTCGGAAAGTTTTTCGCTGGACTCAAAACGCTTGGCGCCAGGGAACAGAGCTTTGCCGTTGGCACTGAGCACCAGCTCCTTAAAGGTGTCGTAGGTGCCGGATTTGTCATCACGTGCGTACAGGGTGATGGCGCCGGCTGGTGCACCAAGCTGTGCCCAGTCGGTAATTTCGCCCGCAAATATTTGCGCCAGTTGCACGGTGCTTAACGCGGAGAGGGGGTTGCTTGGGTGCAGGATGATAGCCAGACCATCGAGGGCGATAATCTGCTCGGCGCTGGCGCTTTTAAGATCACCCAGCGCTTGCAGGCTGGCGGCTTCGCTGTCCTTGATGGGTCGGGACGAAGCGGCCAACTCGGCGCTGCCATCGGCCAGTGCAGTAAAGCCGGTGCCCGAACCGTGGGCGGCTACCTCGATGCTCACCGTACGACCATCGGCGCTCTTACCAATGATCCTCTGCTCGTTTTCGGCTGCGCCGGCTTCAATACGAATCGCACTCAGGCCTTGTTCTTCCAACAAGCCCTTGACCAAGGCCGGACCTAGCCGCGCACCGATGGTATTGGAGCCTTGAATACGCAGCACGCTGCTGTCGTCATAAGGGATGGGCAGCGCAGCGAACACAGACCAGGGCAAGGCATAGCAAATAGAACCCAGCAGCAGGAAGCTAAAGGCACGGGTCCAGGTTTCACGATCAGAAGCAGAGCGGGCGCGCAGCATGCGGCAAACACCTTGTATGGGTGAGTGAAAGTGCCGCGACGATAAGACAAAAAAGTGACTGCAATATGACAGTCACTTATTCGGATGAGGTTTCTATTCCGGGCTTACTGGCCAAGCTCAAGCCAAATAGGCGCATGATCCGAGGGTTTTTCCATGCCGCGCAAATCGTAATCGACCCCCGCCTCTTTGATACGGGCCTGCAGCGCCTGCGACGTTAGGATCACGTCAATACGCAGCCCGCGTTTCGGTTCATCCTCGAAGCCACGGCTGCGGTAATCAAACCAGCTGAAACGGTCATTCACCTGCGGATAGAGCTGGCGAAAGCTGTCGACCAGGCCCCAGCTTTTCAGAGTAGCCAGCCACTCACGCTCTTCCGGCAGGAAGCTGCACTTACCGGTTTTTAGCCAGCGCAGGCGGTTCGGTTCACCGATGCCAATATCAATGTCCTCGGTTGAGATATTGATATCACCCATCACCACCAGCGCTTGTTCGGGGCTGAACTGGCTTAGCAGCAATTGCTGCAAGTCGGCGTAAAAGCGCTGCTTGGCCGGGAACTTGGTCGGATGGTCGCGGCTTTCACCCTGGGGGAAGTAGCCATTCATCACCGTGACTGGGTTGCCCTGGGCATCGGCGAAGGTGCCGTAAATAAAGCGCCGTTGGGCGTCCTCGGCATCACCGGGGAAGCCCTTGTGTAGGCTTAGCGGCTCCTGGCGCGAGAGCAGCGCGACGCCGTAATGGCCTTTCTGGCCGTGGTAATACACGTGGTAACCGAGCTTACGGATTTCCGCTTCGGGGAACTGCTCGTCTGAGACTTTGGTTTCTTGCAGGCCGATGACATCGGGTTGATGCTTGTCGATCAGCGCTGCCAATTGGTGTGGGCGTGCACGCAGGCCATTGATATTGAAGGAAACGATCTTCATGGGCGGCAGTCCTGACTGAGGCGTTGGATAGCCCGTGATGCTAGCCGATTAGACCGCGCGCCGACCAGCCTGTGGCGGCTACCGGGCGGCGGTGCTAACGTGGCGCAAGGCTCGATAAACCAATAAAAACAGAGGTCAGCCCTATGCCCAACACGCCCGCTGAAGTTCGTATGCTTGATGGCGGTTATGCCCGTGAAGCGCGCTCGCTGCTGTATCACGCCTATCGTCATGACCCGACCTTTGCCTACCTGTTTGAAGCCGAACGGCCAGGCTACGACCAGCGCGTGCGCGCCACTGTGCGTGAGCTGGTGCAGCAGCACTTTTCTGAAGACCTGCCGGGTATCGGCCTGCTGATTGATGACCGTCTGGTGGGCATGGCATTGATCGCACCGCCGCAACGACGTATGGACATCACCGAAAGCTGGGGCTGGCGCATGCGCATGCTGCTGACCACCGGTTTTCGTTGCACCAAACGCTATCTGGAGTATCACGATGCGGTGATCGCCTGCCTGCCGCCTGGGCCTTACCACGTGTTACCGCTGCTGGGCGTGCACCCGGAGTACCAGGGCAAGCATCTGGGCGAACAGCTGCTGGAGGCGTTGCACAACTGGTGTGCCGAAGATGCCAGCTCACAAGGCGTGGTACTCGATACCGGCAACGCGCATTACTTGGACTTCTACAAGCGTCAGGGCTATGAAGAAATCGGCGAAGTGGCCATCGGCCCGATCATCGAGCACGTATTTTTTCACCCCAACCCTCAAACCGCGATCAAGGCCAGCGCCTGATCGCTGCGCGCTCGGTGTGGCGGTTACACATCGAGTCGCAACTCATCCACGGCTAGGCGCTCTAAATCGGCCATACGCTCGTGCTAGCATCGCCACATGTCAGTATTTTTCAACCTGTTCAGCGGGCTATTGCTGCTTCTATTGAGTGCTACGGCCCTGGCCGAAGCACAGTTGCGCGTGCGCGTTGAACCGTCCAATAACGCGCTAAAAAGCAATATTGAGGGCCATATCGGTAATTTGGGTGAGCGTGATGGCGAAGCCCTGCAACGCTTTCGCCGAGTGGCCGAGAGCCAGGCGGAAAAAGCCGCTCAGGCACTGGGCTACTACCAGGCGCAGATCAGCAGCGAAATTCGTGAAGGTGCCACACCGCGTTTGACCGTGCGTGTTCAGCCTGGTGAGCCGGTGCGTCTGCGTCATGTGGTGGTGCGTATCGATGGCCCGGCAGCGCAGCTGCGCGATTTCCGTACACCCAGTGACCCGCAGCTGCGCAGCGGGGCACAGCTCAATCACGGCCGCTACGATGCGGCCAAGCGCGAGATTCAGAACCAGGCCTCGCGTTATGGTTTTTTCGCCGGGCGCTTTAGCCGTCAACGACTGACCATCGACCCCGCAGCCGGGCTTGCCGATATCGAGCTGGTCTATCTCAGTGGGCCGCGCTATCAACTGGGTAAGGTCAGCTTTCTCGGTGACGCACCGTTTGATGCAGAGTTACTGCAGCGCATGGTGCCGTTCCCCGCGGATACGCCCTATGACTCGGCACTGATTGCCGAGTTGTACCAGGCGCTGCGTTCCAGCGGTTATTTCGAATCGGTGCAGGTGGATGCCAACCCCGGCAGCGCGGCCGCCGAACATATTCCGGTGCAAGTTCAGCTGCAGGCGCGCAAGCCGCGCAGTATGGGCCTGGGCTTGGGCTTTTCCACCGACGTCGGCCCGCGCGGGCGGGGTAACTGGACACGGCACTGGGCCAATCCACAGGGGCATAGCTATGGCGCCGAGTTTGAACTGTCAGCGCCACGGCAGAATGTTGGCCTGTGGTACGACGTGCCGCTTGATCCGCCACTCACCGATAAACTGCGGGTTGCCGGCGGCTATCAGGCCGAAGACCTGGCCGATACCGACAGCAGCAGCCGCTTGCTGACCGTCGGCCCGGAATGGCACAGCAAGCTCGACAGCGGCTGGCAGCGGGTGCTGTCACTGAAGTGGCGGCATGAGCAATACGAACTCGGCGATGACGCCGGCACCAGCACGCTGTTGATGCCCGGCATCAGCTATTCCTACTTACGCAGCGACAATCAAATTGACCCCAACCAGGGTTATCGCCTGCAGCTCGATCTGTCTGGCGCGGCCGAAGGGCTGTTGTCCGATGCCAATGTGCTGCACGGCTCTATTCAGCTCAAAGGCCTGACGACCTTGTCCGAACGCCATCGTTTACTGGGGCGTGTACAGGTGGGCGGTACTGAGTCTGATGGTTTTGCTCAGGTGCCGCCGTCGCTGCGTTTCTTTGCCGGTGGCGACCAGAGCGTGCGCGGTTATGACTACCAGAGCCTGTCGCCGGAAAACCGCGCCGGCGACAAAATTGGCGGGCGTTATCTGTTTACCAGCAGCCTGGAATACCAATACAGCCTCACCGAGCGCTGGCGCCTGGCGAGCTTCTTCGATCAGGGTAATACCTTCGACTCGTTGGAAATTCCCTCGCTGAAAAGCGCAGTGGGCGTTGGCGTGCGCTGGGTATCGCCGCTGGGGCCGCTGCGCCTCGACCTGGCGCATCCGCTGGATGATCAGGGCGGTGTGCGTCTGCATTTCTCCATGGGGCCGGAACTGTGAAGCGCGGGCTGCGTTATGGGCTGTTCAGTCTGCTTGGGCTGTTATTTGCGCTGTCTATCGGCCTAAGCCTGCTGCTGGGCACCCAAGGCGGTAGCCACTGGTTATTAGCGCAGGTGCCAGGTTTGCAGGTAGATGACTTCAATGGCCGCCTGGGCGGCAGTTGGAGCGCACAGCAGCTGCGCTGGCAACAGGGCGATGACAGTGTTCTGCTGATGACACCTAGCATGGATTGGTCGCCAACCTGCCTGCTGCGTCTGACTCTGTGTATCGAGCAGCTGCACAGCGGGCCGATCAGCCTGATATTCCCCGATGATGGCCAGCCCAGCAACGAGCCGTTCAGTCTGCCGGACCTGAGCCTGCCGTTGGCACTGCAATTGGGGCAGGTGCAGATCGACAGCCTGCAGCTTAATAGTGTCGAGCAGTTGCAAGGCTTGCAACTGGCCGCGCGCTGGACGGCGCAGGGCATTCAGATCGACAACCTCAGCCTACACACTGCTGATCTGCAGTTGGCGCTCCAGGGTCAGCTGCAAACCGTTGGCAACTGGCCGCTGCGGCTGAGCGGGCAACTGCAATTACCAGCACCCGAACAGCAGGCCTGGCCGCTGGCGTTGCAGCTTGAAGGCGAACTGCGTGAGCGGGTGCAGATCACGGCCCGCAGCAGCGGCTACCTGAGCGGCGAACTAAGCGGCTGGTTACAACCCTTAGCCGAGCACCTGCCCGCGCAACTGCGTTTACAGGTCGCCGCCTTCAAAGCCAGCGCCGAGCTGCCAGATAGCCTGAGCCTTGAGCAGCTTGAGCTAAATGCGCAAGGCGACTTGCAGGCCGGCTATCAGGTCATCGGCAGTGCCAACCTGCCGGCATCCGAGGGGCCAATTGCCGTGGCGTTGGCGGGGTTGCTCAAGGCCGACGGGGCAGCGATCAGCAATTTGAGCCTGACCGCCAGCCCGGAGCAGCAGGTACAACTGAGCGGCGAGTTGGACTGGCAGCAGGGCCTGAGCCTGGACAGCCGCTTTAACTGGCAGAACTTTCCCTGGCAGCGGCTATATCCCTTGGCGCAACCCTCGCCTGTGGTGCTGCAAACGCTCAAAGGCGAGCTGGCCTATCAGGATGGTAATTACCTCGGCCATTTCGCCGCCGAGTTGGATGGCCCGGCTGGCGCCTTTAGCCTGCAGAGCCCGCTGAGTGGTGACCTGCAGAAGCTGTATTTACCCGAGCTGCGCTTGCAAGCCGGCCAGGGGCGTGCCGAAGGTCGGGTCAGCCTGGGGTTTGCCGAACAACTGAGCTGGGATGTGCGATTGCAGTTGAGTCAGCTTGACCCGGCTTACTGGCTAGCCGAGTTACCTGGCAGTCTGGCCGGTCCGTTAAACAGCTCTGGTAGCCTGATCAATCAGCAGCTCAACCTTAACGCCGATATCGACCTCGCCGGCCGTTTGCGCGGGCAACCGGCCAAGTTACAGGCGAAGTTTGCCGGTGGCCTGGAGCAGGGCGAGTTGAGTGCGCTGGATGTGCGTCTGGGTGATAACCGCATCAGCGGCCAAGCTACGCTGCGTCAACAGCTGAACGGCCAGTTGCTGCTGGCGATGCCGCGACTGGGTCAGCTTTGGCCAGGCTTGCAAGGCCAGCTTAATGGCCAGTTGGATCTGGCCGGCAACCTGCAAGCCCCCCAAGGTCAGCTGCAACTGCAAGGCCAACGCCTGGCCTTTGACGACCAGCGCCTGCAACAGCTCACACTCGACGCCAGCCTGAACAGCGCTCAACGTGGCCAGTTAACCTTGGAGGCCCAGGGCATTCAGCTCGGTGAAACCAACCTGGGCCGCCTCACCGCCAATGCCGCCGGTAACCTGCAACAACACAGCCTTGAATTGCAGCTGCAAGGCCCCTTGCTGCAAAGCCAGCTGGCCCTGGCCGGCAAATTGGACAAAGGCAACTGGCGCGGCAGCCTGAGCCGTGGCGAGGTGCAAAGCGGCGGCCAGGATTGGCGCCTGCAACAGCCGGCCACGCTGGTGCGGCTGGCCAATGGGCAGCTTAACCTGGGCGCGCATTGCTGGCGCTCTGGTGATGCCAGCCTGTGTGGCACGCAGCAGCGCCTGCTGCCGCAACCCAAGCTGGACTACCAGCTGAGCAACTTTCCTATGGACAGCCTGGCGCAGTGGTGGCCTAAAGACTTCGCCTGGCAGGGCCAGCTTAACGGTCGGCTGCAGCTGGATCTGCCGGCCAACGGGCCGAATGGCAGCCTGGAGCTGGATGCCGGCAGCGGCATCTGGCGCATCCGTGATCAGCAACAGTGGCTGGAGTTTGCCTACGACAGCCTACGCCTGAGTACCCAACTGCGCCCGCAGCGTATCGACAGCCTGCTGGAGTTACACGGCCCGGCCATTGGTGAGCTGTCACTTCAGGCTCAGCTAGATCCGCGCCCAGCGAGCAAGCCGCTGTCTGGCAACTTCCGTCTGAATGGCTTGGACCTGGCCTTGGCCCGTCCGTTTGTACCGAGGGTCGAGCGTATCGCCGGGCAGTTGAATGGCTCCGGCACTTTGTCAGGTGGGCTGCTAGCGCCTCAGATCAAGGGCAGCCTGCGCGTGCAGGGTGGTGCAATAAGCGGTGGCGAGCTGCCGATGAATATCGAGCAGCTGCAACTGCAGGCACAGATTGAAGGTGAGCAGCTGCGGCTGGAGGCTGATTGGCGCAGCGGTGAGCAGGGCCAGGGCAGCCTGAACGGCCAAGTAAGTTGGACCGATGGATTGCAAGCGGATATGCAACTGCGCGGCAGCCGCTTGCCCGTCACGGTGGAGCCCTACGCCGCATTGGAAGTCGCGCCGGATCTACGCCTGAGTGCTCGTAATGAGCAGCTTTCGGTGACCGGCAAGGTGCTGATCCCCAGCGGTTCGATCAGCGTGCGTGAGTTGCCGCCCTCAACGGTGCAGATTTCTAGCGACGCCCAGGTGGTTGGCCAAACCAGCGAGCAGCAACAGGCCACAGCAATCGCCATGGATGTCGAGGTGGATGTCGGCCAGCAGCGCCTGACCTTCAGTGGCTTCGGCCTGAACGCGGAGGTTCAAGGGCGTGTGCATATCGGCAATGACCTGGATACCCGTGGCGAGTTGAACCTGAACAAAGGGCGCTTTCGTGCCTATGGCCAGCGCCTTGATGTGCGGCGCGCGCGGTTGTTGTTCGCCGGGCCCATCGATCAGCCGTTTCTCGATATCGAAGCCGTGCGTCAGGTCGACGACGTGACTGCCGGCCTACGTTTGAGCGGTAATGCCGCGCAACCCACCAGCACGGTGTTTTCCGAGCCAGCCATGAGTCAGGAACAGGCGCTGTCCTATTTGGTCATGGGCCGTCCGCTGGGGCAGGGGGGCGATAACAACATGCTAGCTCAGGCGGCACTGGCGTTGGGCATGGCGAACACTGCACCACGGGTTAACAGCCTTGCTCAGGGTATAGGCATCCGTGATTTTCAGCTCGACACCCAAGGCTCAGGAGCTGCCACGCAAGTGGTGGCCAGCGGCAACCTGTCTGAGCGTTTGAGCCTGCGCTATGGCGTGGGCGTATTCGAGCCGGCGAATACCGTTGCTTTACGCTACGAATTGAGCCGACGCCTCTATCTTGAAGCTGCCAGCGGTCTGGCCAGTTCGCTGGATTTATTCTATCGGCGCGATTTCTAGGCCATGTTTCTGCGGGGCAGCGCTGGATTAACCTACTTAATTCGCGTTTAAATTGCGGCCATCGCTCAAAACGTCTGAGCGTTTAAATCTAAACAGTGAAAACCCCTATCACAGTCTTCATATACTGACCGCCGCTGACCACTGGGCAGTTATTGTGCTGGCTGGTATAGCCCGATCCACTGTTTGCAGACGTGCTGACCCAGCGCGTTTTCTGTGTAACAGCATGGCCTACCCGGCAATCGGACAAGCGAAGGGTACCCACCTCGCGTTCACTACAAGAATAAGGAAAAGAGCATGGAATTCGTCAACACCCTGGTTAATCAACTCAATGGCGTGGTCTGGGGCCCGCCCATGCTGGTGCTGATTCTCGGCACTGGTCTGTTCCTCATGCTGCGCCTGAAATTTATGCCGCTGAGCAAGATCGGCGCAGGCTTCAAGTTAATGTGGCAAGGCCGCCAGAAAGGCGAGGCCGAGAGTGGTGAAATCAGCCCGTTCCAGGCGTTGATGACCTGCCTGGCTGCCACCGTCGGTACCGGTAATATCGCCGGTGTTGCCACCGCCATCTTCCTCGGCGGCCCAGGCGCGCTGTTCTGGATGTGGTGTACCGCACTGGTCGGCATGGCCACCAAGTACTGCGAAGTGGTGCTGGCGGTGCATTACCGCGAGAAGGATGAGCGCGGCGAGCACGTTGGCGGCCCGATGTACGCAATCAAGAACGGCCTAGGCAAAAAGTGGCTGTGGCTGGGTACTGCGTTTGCCATCTTCGGCGGTTTTGCCGGTTTCGGCATTGGCAACATGGTGCAGGTCAACAGCATGGCCGCCGCCCTGCAAACCACGTTCAATGTGCCGCTGTGGGTTACCGGTGTGGTGACCATGGTCTTCGTTGGCATGGTGATCCTGGGCGGTATCAAGCGTATCGGTAAAGTTGCCGCGACCCTGGTGCCGTTTATGTGTGTGGCTTACATCATTGCTGCCGCCGTGGTGCTGGTGGTTAACGCCGCAGAAATTCCAGCCGCTTTTGAAATGATCTTCACCTATGCCTTCAGCCCAGCGGCTGCGACCGGCGGCTTTGCCGGTGCTGCGGTGATGGCGGCGATTCGCTTTGGTGTGGCGCGCGGTATTTTCTCCAACGAAGCAGGCCTGGGTACTGCCGGTATCGCTCAGGCGGCCGGCACCACCAACAGCCCAGTGCGTTCGGGGATGATCGGCATGCTCGGGACCTTTATCGACACCATCATCATCTGCTCGATGACCGGCCTGGCAATCATCACCTCCGGTGTATGGACCAGTGGCGTCAGCGGCGCAGCTTTGTCGGCGGCGGCTTTTGAGTCGGCGATGCCAGGCGTAGGCGGGTACATCCTGACCATCGCGCTGGTGGTGTTTGCCTTTACCACCATCCTCGGTTGGAGCTACTTCGGCGAGAAGTGCTGGGAATACATGGTCGGCACCAAGTCGATCCTGCCGTTCCGCATTCTCTGGGTGGTAGCAGTACCGTTCGGCGCGATTGCTCAGTTGGACTTCGCCTGGCTGGTGGCCGACACCCTCAACGGGTTGATGGCAATTCCGAACCTGTTGTCGCTGCTGCTGCTCAGCCCGATCGTGGTTAAATTGACCAAGGATTATTTCGCTAAAAATTGATGTGCCGTACAGGCGGGCAGGGTAGTCTGACTTTCTGGTCAGCAATGCTTGCCGCTCATCATGGGGCGCGCACTTGCCATTTGGCGGGTTCGCGCCCTTACTAGTTAACCCTCTCCACTTTCGCTGAAAGGATTTTTCCATGGCACAAGTCACCCTTAAAGGTTCCCCGGTTGAAGTCACCGGTCAACTGCCACAGATTGGTCAACAAGCACCGGCGTTCAGCCTGGTTGCCGGTGATCTGAGTGATGTCAGCCTGGCCAGCTTGGCCGGCAAGCGTAAAGTTCTGAATATTTTCCCAAGCGTTGACACCCCGACCTGCGCCACCTCGGTACGCGCGTTCAACGCCAGTGCCAGCAAGCTGAGCAACACTGTGGTGCTGTGCATTTCCACTGATCTGCCGTTTGCTCAGGCACGTTTCTGCGGCGCCGAAGGCCTGGAAAACGTAGTGAACTTGTCGACCATGCGTGGTGCTGACTTCCTGGCTAACTACGGCGTGGCCATCGCCAGCGGCCCGCTGGTGGGTGTGGCTGCCCGCGCGGTTGTGGTACTGGATGAAAATGACAAGGTGCTGCACAGCGAGCTGGTTGGCGAAATCGCCGACGAGCCAAACTACGACGCAGCCATGGCTGTGCTCAAGTAAAAGCGTAACGTTATAAAAAAGCGGCCTACCGGCCGCTTTTTTTATGGCGCAAATAACCTGGGTTACTGGGTCAGCATGGCCATTGACTCAGGTGAATAGCGTTCACCTGCCGCCGCCTGTGGAGGGAAAATCGCACTGATTGCTGCGAGTTCGTCCGGGCTCAAACTGATCTCCAGTGCCGCGATGTTTTCCTCTAGATAACGCCGCTGTTTGGTACCTGGAATGGGCAGCAGATCATCACCTTGAGCCAATACCCAGGCCAGTGCCAGTTGCGACGCTTTGACACCTTTGTCGGCGGCGAGGGCTTCCACCTGTTTCACCAGCTTCAGGTTGCGCGTGAAGTTTTCACCCTGGAACCGTGGGCTGAAACGCCGATAGTCGTCAGCAGCAAAATCCTCCGGGCTTTTAAACGCACCGGTGAGAAAGCCCCGACCCAAGGGGCTATAAGGCACGAAGGCAATCCCCAAACGACGGCAGGTGGCGAGCACCTCATTCTGCTCTGGGTCTCGCGTCCAGAGTGAATACTCACTCTGCACCGCACTGATCGGGTGCACGCGATGAGCGCGCTCCAGTGTTTCTGCGGCCACTTCACTCAAGCCGAGATAACGCACTTTGCCTTGCTGCACCAGCTCTGCCATGGCACCGACGCTGTCTTCAATCGGCACGCTGGGGTCGATGCGATGTTGGTAATACAGGTCGACATAATCGGTATTCAGGCGCTCTAGGCTGCCGACAATCGCCTGCCTGATGTACTCGGGGCGGCCGCTGACACCGCGCTTTTGCGGATCGGCAGGGTCACGCAGCAAGCCAAATTTAGTCGCAATAAAAGCGTCCTGACGCTTGCCCTCCAGAGCGCGCCCCAGTAACTGCTCATTACTGTGCGGGCCATACGCATCGGCGGTGTCGAAGAAGTTCAGGCCCAGTTCCAGAGCCCGATGCAAGGTGGCAATCGACTCTGCCTCATCGACGTTACCCAGATAAAACTCACTCATGCCCATGCAGCCCAAACCAATGGCAGAAAGCTGAGGGCCATTGCGGCCAAGCAAACGGGTTTTCATGGAAATGTCCTCATCGGTAGATAGAGGAATCAGCTTGCAGCTTGAGTAACGCTGAATAAACCGGGTAAAAGGTCTTTCACTATTTGCATTATCTAAACAATCAGGTGGTTTATGGATCGATTGTTAG
>Ga0209504_1001130_pt1 | contig 21098 bp, 21 predicted proteins | sample COGITO_mtgs_1005_FD_184791 | JGI IMG/M metagenome (GOLD analysis project Ga0209504, IMG submission 184791) | Pelagic marine microbial communities from North Sea - COGITO_mtgs_100511 (SPAdes) (version 2) | ecosystem: Environmental > Aquatic > Marine > Epipelagic ...
TGTTGCTCGTTAAAGCGCTGATGCAGGCGCTCACCCAGCCACACACCCACCAGTAGCAGCGGCGCATAGCACGCCACTTGCGGTAGGGCAGGGAGTAGGCGGCCATCAAACAGAAAGGCGATGGTCAGCAGGCTGTTGAGGGTGAACCAGACTGTGACCAAGGTGGCGCGTAGGCGGGCTTTATCCAGCGCCGTACCTGCCAAGGCGAACACCAGCAGGGGGCCGCCGGAGGCGAACAGGCCGTGGCTGATGCCGGCGCACAGGCTAATCAATCGGCTTAGCCACAGCGGGCGCAAATGGGCGGCGCTGTTGTGGCGCAGGCGCCACAACTCGCGGGCGGCGAACCACAGCACCAGTGCGCCAAACAGGCGCTTGGCCAAGGCTGCATCCAGATAGGGCAGCAGCGCATAGCCGAGCAGGGTGCCGAGCACCATGCCGGGCAGGATCATGCCCAGCAGCAGGCGTTGGTCGATCATCTTGCGATGGCGCCAGGCCAGGTAGCCGGTCATGCAGATGTTCAGCGGCACCAGAATCGGCAGCAGCACTTCAATCGGCAGCAGCAGTGCGCCCAGTGACAAGGCGATGACGATACTGCCGAAACCGGTGATGGCTTCCAGGGTGTAGGCCAGCAGGATAAAGCAGCCGAGGGCCAGCCAAATGATGTCCATCAATCCATCTCCGCGGCAAAGCGCGCACTCATCTTGCGATAGTAAAAACTCGGGGCAATGCGCCAGAGCAGACTGGCCAGCCAGCTGCCACGATCCGGAAATAAGCGCTGCAGGCCTTGCTGCTGGGCCTGGATGATTTGCACGGCCATCCAGTCGGCGCCGCGAATAGTGCCGATGGTGGAACGGCCGTGTTTGGCGCGCTGGCCATCCGCACCCAAGGCGTTGAGGTCGATGGGTGTGTCGAGAAAGCTGGGGTAAACCAGCAGCATGCGAATGCCATCGCGGACCACTTCGGCGCGCAGCACTTCAAAGAACTGACTCAAGGCGCTTTTCGCCGCGCAATAACCGGCACGGCCCAGCACCGGCATCCAACCGGCCATGGAACCGATGGCGATGATCTGCCCACGGTTCTTACGCAGCAGTGGCAGGGCGCTGAGGGTTAGCTCTACCGGGGCTTGGTAGTCCACCGCCATGACCTTGCGAAATACCGCCGGGTCGGTTTGCGTGGTGGGCGAGCGATGGGTGATGCCAGCGTTGTTGATCAGAATGTCGAGGCCGCCGAAACGCTCAGTGCAGGCCTGTAGCAACTGCTGGTGCAGCGCCGGGTCGGTGATGTCGCCGGCCAGTCCCAGTACATGCTCAGCGCCCAGCTCGGCAACGCGAGTGGCCAGGCCTTCGGCGTTGATGTCGGTGAGCAGCAGGTTGCAGCCGTGGCTGTGATAAGAGCGCGCAAGCTCCCAGCCGAGGCCGCTGGCGGCCCCGGTAATCAAGACGGTGTGCATTATTTTTCTCCGAGAGGCGCCAGGGGTAGCGGGTCTTCTGCCAGCGGTCGACGTGACCAGTAGGTGGCCAGTGCCATCCCTGACACCAAATGCCAGGTACCCCAGAACGCAGCGATCAGCAGCATGCCGGTCACCTGCGGGAAGAAGGTGAAGATGATCACTAAGCCCAGGGCTGAATTCTGGATGCCCACCTCCAGGGTAATCGCGCGGCGTTCGGCGTCCGGCAGGCCGCTCAAGCGCGCGCTGAGGTAGCCGACACTCAGCGCCAGGGTGTTATGGGCGACCACCAACCAGAAGAACAGGTGGAAGTGATTGAGGAATTGCTCGAAGTTCTTGCCGAAGGCGAGGGCGACGAAGCCCAGCATCACCGCCAGTGCGAAGACCCGCAGGGGTTTTTCCACCTTGCGCGACAGGCCAGGGAAGCGTCGACCGATAAACATACCCAAGGCCAGCGGCAAGCCGAGTACCAGAATCACCATGAGCAGCAGGCTTAGTGGGTCCATGGCGATTTCGGTCAGCAGCGGTCGCGTATACGGGTTGAGCCAGGCGTACAGGCCGAAGTTGAGCGGGGTCAATACGCTGGCCGCGACACTGGACACGGCTGTCATGCTCACGGATACGGCGACGCTGCCGCGCGCCATCCAGGTCATTATGTTGGAGAAGCTACCGCCCGGGCAGGCCGCGATCAGGGTCATGCCCAGTGCCAGCTGCGGGTCGATGCGCAGCGCCCAGCATGCCAGGCAGGTGAGTGCCGGCAATAACAGGAATTGAGCGATCAGGCCGATCACCGGGGCTTTAGGGGCGCGCAGGACGCGTTTGAAGTCTTCGCCACGCAGGTCAAGGGAAACGCCGAACATCATTATCGCGACGATAATATTGATCAGCACCAGGCTGCTGGGATCGAACTGGATATGCACCGCTTCCATCAGAGACTCCCGGCTGCGCGCGCGTGGTTGCTGGTGTTTGCCGGTTGCGTGGGCAAGCCTGCTCGCAGGGCCGTGCTGTGCTGCGCGATGCTCTGACGATAGCTGTCTTTGTGCACGTAGTAGGCCATGCGCTCCAGTTGCAGGTACCGGTAGCCGCCGTCCAGGCGAATGCTTGCCCGCGTATGTTTGATCTTTTGCAGGTCTTTGGCGGCGGCCGTGCCGGCTTGCAGGCTCTTGATATACAGCGCCACCAACTCGGCCTGCTCATCGCGCCCTTGCCAACCTAAGCCTGAGGCTTCAACCATGCCCAGCATAAACAGGTCGTCGTATTCGGGGTGGAAGACGTTGAGGTACAGCTGCGGCGCGCCGACATGCTGCGGCCAGTTGAGGTGCGCACGGTCGATAAACGGATAATCGAGTATGTAGCCGGTACCTTGCAGAATCAGGTCGTACTCGGCTTGCTCGCCATCGCTGAAGGTGACGAGCTTGCCTTCCACCTTGGCGATATCTCGGCGCGGCTTGATGTCACCGTGGCCGAGGTAATGCAGTACCAGCGAGTTCATCACCGGGTGCGACTCATAGAGTTTGTAGTCGGGGTCTGGCAGGCCATATTGCGACGGTTTGCCGACCAATGCGCGTACCAGCAGACCATCGAGAAACTGCTTGAGCGGGCGTGGCAATTTGACTGCACCGCCTAGGGTGTCGGTTGGCCGGCCCAGGGTGAACTTAGGTAGGAAGTAGTAGCCGCGGCGTACGGAGATATCCACTGAGGTCGCACGATGCACGGCGTCCACGGCAATATCGCAGGCCGAGTTGCCACAGCCGATCACCAGCACGCTCTTGCCGTCGAACACCGCCGCCGAGCGGTAGTCGCTGGAGTGCATCCGCTCGCCGCTGAACTCGCCCGGCAGCGCTGGCTGGTTGGGGGTGTGCAGGGTGCCATTAGCCATCAGCACGCCGTCGACCAGCCATTCGCGCTGCACGCCATCGTGTTCGCTGATCAGCTTCCAGCCTTTCTCCAGGCGCTGCACCTCTATGACTCGAGTGCTGAATTGATAGTGCGCATACAGACCGAAGTGTTCGGCGTAGTCGCGGAAATAACGGCGCATCTCACTGTGATGCGGGTAAGGCGCAACCTCGTCGCGCATCGGAAACTCAGTGAACTGGGTGGTGCCCTTGGAAGAAATCAGATGCGCCGAGTCGTACATGGTGCTGTGCGGATTATCGATGTCCCACAAACCGCCTACATCCGCGTGCAGTTCGAAGCCGACAAAGTCGATGCCGTGCTTGTGCAGTTGACGTGCTGTACACAGCCCCATGGGGCCGGCACCGATAATGGCGTACATGGAAAACCTCGATATTTGTTTTTATTGTTGTAGCCGCATAACGACGAACTCGGCGTTCTCGACTGCGGCAAATTATCGCGTGACCAGGGGTGGGTGCCTCAATGACAATTAGCGCCTTTCCTCTGGCCGAAGTGGTCGGAGATGTCACGGTGGAGAGTGGTGGATGCCAGGTTTACCCCCGGTCGGTCAGATGCCGGACCCGCTGTTGATCGCCGAAGTGCATGATGCCTTCGGGGTGATCCAGGTCGTCGAAATGGGTGCTTACCGCTTTCTCGAGTTCGGCGAGGCGATCGAGCAGAGCTGCGTTTATATGCCGGACCCCAGCTGGCTGGAGTACGACTACACCCGCGCCATGCTGCTTGGCGCCTTGTGCCATGAGCACCCAGAGAGCGCGTTGTTTCTCGGCCTCGGTGCAGGCAACCTGACCCAGGCCTGCCTGCGTTTTCTGCCGCTGGAAGATGTCGAAGTGATCGAACTGCGCGCCGATGTGCCGCGCTTGGCCATGGAGCACATGGGCCTGGTCGATGACCCGCGCCTGACCATACGCATCGGCGATGCTCTGGAACTGCTGGAAAGCGCGGAAAAGACCGACCTGCTGTTTGTCGACCTGTATACCGACCACGGCCCTGCGACCGGGCATCTGGCCTGGCGCTTTCTGGAAAACTGCCAGAAGCAGCTCAATCCGGGCGGCTGGCTGATCATCAATCAGTGGGCTGGCAACGATGGCAAGCCGCTTGGCGCGCCGCTGCTGCGTGGTCTCTACCATCGGCATTACTGGGAATGCCCGGTGAAGGAGGGCAATGTGGTGTTGCTGGTGCCGGCGGATCTGGAGCAGGAAATCGACTTTGCCGAACTGCGTCGCCGTAATGAGCTGCTGGCGCCGCAGTTCGGTTATTCGCTGGAGTCGTTGATTAAGGCAGTGCGTCCGGCGACCTAATCAGGCCGCCGGATAACCAGGCTTAGCGCCCTTTAAAATCACCCGGACGGCGTTCCAGCATGGCTTTCACGCCCTCCTGGGCATCTTCGCTGGCCATCAGCTTGGTAACGGTGGGATGCAGGTTTGCAGCTGCGGCTGCCGGGCCTTCAACCACCGCCTGGCGTGCCGAGGCGAGGGTGGCCTGGACGCCCAGTGGCGCTTGTGCGGCAATGCGTTCGGCGAGCAACAGCGCCTTGGGCAGCAATTCCTCGCTGGCTACTACCTGCTGGATAAAGCCCAGGCGATAGGCTTCGTGAGCATCAAACTCATCGCCGGTGAGCAACCAGCGCATGGCATTGCCCCAGCCCGCGGTCTGATGCATGCGTAAGGTGGCGCCGCCGAAGGGGAAGATCCCGCGTTGTACTTCCATCTGGGCGAAGCGGGTATTGCTGGCGCACAGGTTGATGTCCGAGGCCAGCATCAGCTCGATACCGATGGTGTAGCAGTAACCTTGTGCGGCCACGATCACCGGCTTGCTCACCCGCGGCCCACCGAATACACCCCAGGGGTCACAACCGCCTTCGGGGATTTTCCAGCCGGCGGCAAACTGAGCGGCAACATTGGCCAGGTCCAGACCGGCGGTAAAGTGTTCACCGTGGGCAAATACCAGCGCGACCCGCGCCTCGCTGTCGCGCTCGAACTCACCGTAGGCCAGGCACATGTCGTCGAGCATGGGCATGTCGAAGGCGTTGCGTTTGCTCGCTCGGTCCAGGCCGATCAACATGATCTGGCCGCGTTTTTCACGGCTGACGCGGCCGCTGGTGCTTTGGGTCATGGCGGAGAGTCCTTGTGCGCAGGTTAGTGAACTGGGGCTGAAGCCGTTACAGCATGGCAGCTGCAGGCTATCAGAGGATGACCATTCAGCGTGCTATATGCTCTGTTTCAGGAAAAACCAGTACATTTGGCCAGGTTTTCCGGTATAGTGCGCGCCGGTCAATTCTTGGCCACGTTCAGGTAGTACAACTCGCCCGAAGGTTAACTTTGGCAGTTAGTCCGTTTTGCGGACTATCCTTGACGATTCATTTAATACACGTTTTCGCAAATCCCCGCCGACATGGCTGCCAGGGTGACTCTCGGGTCTTACACGGCATGCGCAGCTTTGGAATATGGGTCTTTGCGGATGCACTAGAGGCAGACCCATGACCCAGGAAATCGGCGGCTTCGCCGCTCTCGATCTACACCCCAATGTTCTCGCTGCTGTAATTGCTACTGGCTATGAAGAGCCTTCGGCTATTCAGATTCAAGCGATTCCAGTAATCCTTGCTGGCCACGACATGATCGGCCAGGCGCAGACCGGTACCGGTAAAACCGCTGCCTTCGCCCTGCCAATCCTCAGCCGTATCGACCCGGCCAAGCGTCAGCCGCAAGCGCTGATCCTGGCGCCGACCCGTGAGCTGGCGCTGCAGGTTGCCACCGCGTTTGAAACCTACGCCAAGCAAATGCCAGGCGTAAATGTCATCGCCGTTTACGGCGGTGCGCCGATGGGCCCGCAGCTCAAAGCCATTCGCAATGGCGCGCAAATTGTTGTGGCCACTCCAGGTCGTCTGGTTGACCACCTGCGTCGTGACGAGAAAGTGCTGTCGACTATTCAGCACCTGGTCCTCGACGAAGCCGACGAAATGCTCAAGCTGGGCTTTATGGATGACCTCGAAGTCATCTTCAAGGCCATGCCGGAAAGCCGTCAGAGCGTGCTGTTCTCCGCCACGCTGCCGCATTCGATCCGCTCGATCGCAGAGAAACACCTGCGTGACCCTAAGCACGTCAAGATCGAAACCAAAACCCAGACCGTAACTGCTATTGAGCAGGTACACCTGATGGTTCACGCCGACCAGAAGCACGCTGCCGTACTGCGTCTGCTGGAAGTCGAAGAGTTCGACGCACTGATCGGTTTCGTGCGCACCAAGCAAGCTACCCTGGATCTGGCCGCTGCGCTGGAAGCCAAGGGTTACAAGGCTGCCGCGCTGAACGGCGACATCGCCCAGAACCAGCGTGAGCGCGTAATCGAGTCGCTCAAAGATGGCCGCCTGGACATCGTTATCGCCACCGACGTTGCCGCTCGTGGCCTCGACGTACCGCGTATCACCCACGTGATGAACGTGGACATGCCGTACGACCCAGAGTCCTACGTACACCGTATTGGCCGTACTGGCCGTGCCGGTCGTACCGGTCGCGCCCTGCTGCTGGTAACGCCGCGTGAGCGCCGCATGCTGCAAGTGATCGAGCGTGTGACCGGTCAGAAAGTAGGCGAAGTTAAGCTGCCGGACGCCCAGCAAGTGCTGGACGCCCGCATTAAGAAACTGACCAACAGCCTGGCGCCGCTGGTTGCTGATGCTGAAGCCAGCCACGGTGAGTTGCTTGATCGCCTGACGGCTGACATCGGTTGCAGCCCACGTGCGTTGGCCGCAGCCCTGCTGCGCAAGGCCACCAATGGCCAAGCGCTGACCCTGGCTGAAGTTGAGCGTGATCAGCCTTTGGTACCTGGCAGCGGCGGTGCTCCGCGTGAGCGTAGCGAGCGCAGTGAACGTCCTGATCGTGAAGGTAGCCGTGAGCGTCGTGCTCCAGTGCCGTTGGCCGAAGGCCGTGCACGTTGCCGTACCGCGCTGGGCGCGCGTGACGGTATCGCGGCGAAAAACCTGCTGGGTGCGATCCTCAATGAAGGCGGTCTGGTCCGCGAAGCCATCGGCCGCATTCAGGTGCGTGAGAGCTTCAGCCTGGTTGAGTTGCCCGAAGACGGTCTTGAGCGTCTGCTGACCAAGCTGAAAGACACCCGCGTCGGCGGTAAGCCACTGAAGCTGCGTCGTTATCGCGAGGATTGATCCTTCGCTGAATAAAAAAGCCCCGCCTAGTGCGGGGCTTTTTCATTTCCGTTGTTTGTTGGGCGTATGGCTTAAGTGAAACTGTAGATATCCATCCCCAGCGCACCGAGAGTAAAGCCGCTGTGCTCGACCTTGAGCTGGTGACCAGAGCCCTCGGCGAAGAACAGCGGTAGCAGGTGTTCTTCGCTGGGATGGTTGCGCACGGCGTGCGGTGCTTGGCGGCGATAGTCGTGCAGTGCGGCGTGATCGTGCTGAGCCAGTTTGTCGACGATCCAATCACGAAAATCCTGGGCCCAGGGCTCGATGCGATCTGGCTTCGCCTGCCAGTCCAGCTCGCCGAGGTTGTGGGTGATGCTGCCGGAGCCAATCAGCAGCACGCCTTGATCGCGCAAGCTGGCCAAGGCCTTGCCGACGCGTGCCTGCAGCGCTGGCCCTTGCTGACTGGGTAGCGAGACCTGCACCACGGGTATATCGGCCTTGGGGTACATCAATGACAGTGGCACCCAAGCGCCGTGATCCAGCGGTCGTTTGGCATCAAGCTGTGCAGGCAAACTGGCCTGGGCGAGCAGGTGGATGATTTCGTTTGCCAGTTGTGGCTCGCCGGGCGCCGGGTACTGCACCTCGTACAGCTCAGCTGGGAAACCATGGAAGTCATGCCAGGTTTCCGGTTTGGCAGCGCCGCCGACTCGCAGTTCGCGGCTTTCCCAGTGCGCGGAAACCACCACAATGGCGCGTGGCTTGGGTAGCTGCTGCGCCAGGCGGGTGAGGGCGGGGCCGCTGGCGCCGGGTTGCAGGGCAAGCATGGGGGAACCATGGGAGATAAACAGGCTGGGCAATGACATGGCGGGCTCCTGATCAATGACCTGCATCTTCTATCAGTCATCTTGCGCATAAAAGCGCAATTACCCGAGTGTTTTGATCGTTTACTTAGATGGATTCAAGGCGCGACGAAGCCTTTGACCTGCATGACTGCCTGCGGCAGGATCCTCAGCTTGATACCCACGGGAGGCGTTATGCACGCAGAGTTTTGGCAGGCGCGTTGGTCGCGCAGTGAAATCGGCTTCCATCTGTCTGAGGTCAATCCTTATCTGCAGCGCTACTGGTCGGCACTGCAGTTGGCTCAGGGCACGCAGGTGCTGGTGCCCTTGTGCGGCAAGAGCCTGGATATGGCCTGGCTGGCAGGTCAGGGCTATCAGGTGATGGGCATTGAATTAGCGCAACGCGCAGTGGAAGACTTTTTTACTGAGCACAAGCTTGAGCCGCATATTAGCCAGGAGGGGGTATTTCAGGTCTACCAGGCCGGTGCAGTGACGATTTATTGCGGGGATTTGTTTGCGTTGGAGCCGCGGCATGTGGCGCAGTGTGGTGCGCTGTATGACCGAGCGGCCTTGATTGCTCTGCCGCCAGCCATGCGCGAACGTTATGCCGCGCACCTGGCTGAGTTGCTGCCCAGCTCTACCCAGGCATTGCTCGTCACCCTTGATTACGATCAAGCGCAAATGGAGGGGCCGCCTTTTGCCGTCAATGAAGGGGAGGTTCAGCGTTTGCTCGCCAAGCGTTGGCAAATAGAGCTGTTGGAGTGTTGTGATGTGCTGGGGGAGAACTGGAGGTTTTTGCAGCGCGGGCTTAACCGTTTGGATGAGCAGGTGTATCGACTGAAGGGCCGCTAGACCGATGAATTTACAGCGCTCGCTGAACCGTTTAATGAGCGGTCCAGCGAGTTGCATACGGCACTCAGCTTAGGTCATACAACTTCGGCGGCAATCTTATCGAATACCTCCGGCGTTAGTGCTGCCAAGCCATAACTGTCGAGCACTTCGCGAGGGTGCTGCTCGCCGGGGAAGCTGCTGTCGATCATGCTTAAAAGCTGCAGGCCGCGGTCGGTTAGAACAAAGTTCTCACCGTTGCCGCCTTGGCTTTCTGGTCGCGGGGCGATGAAGTCAGCCTTAAGCAATTGTGCTTCGTACTTTGTTGCCTCAGCCTTGAACGCATCAAGATCATCTACGTGATGCCCTGCATGCTCTGATTCTGCGGCTAATTCTTCGGCATAAACACGCGGTGCAAAGCGCTGCTCAGCGGTGTTTTGCACCTCATGCAGCAAGCGTTCGATAAGGTCCCAGTCGTATTTCATGTGAGTGTCTCCCGTTGTCTTTGACCCGGCGTATAACCGGGATTCGATCAATCCTTGGGTTTAACCTTCATAAAATCCGACTCGGGGAGGTGACTAAAGTTCGCTTGAGCCTTAGGGTTCGCGAAAGCGCAGGGTTGGGATGGTGCATTAAAAATGGCGACCCGAGGGTCGCCATTTTTATACCACTTGCCCAGATTAGCCGCGTTGACGCAGGGCTTCGATACGAGCCTCGAGCGGTGGGTGGGTCATCAGCAGGCCGGCCAAACCGTTTTTCAGGCCGCCGTTGATACCGAAGGCCATCATGCTATTAGGCATGTTTACCGGCACTTCCTGTTCGGCGCGCAGGCGCTGCAAGGCGGCGATCATGGCCCCCGTGCCCGCCAAGCGCGCACCGGCTTCGTCGGCCTTGAATTCGCGTTTGCGCGAGAACCACATGACGATGATGCTGGCCAGGATGCCCAGTACCAGCTCGGCGAAGATGGTGGCGACAAAGTAACCAATACCTGGGCCGTCTTCGTTTTTCAGGATTACCTTGTCGACGAAGTTGCCGAAGATACGCGCGAAGAACATTACGAAGGTGTTCACCACACCTTGGATTAGCGCCAGGGTGACCATGTCGCCATTGGCCACGTGGCCGATTTCGTGGGCCAGAACGGCTTTCACTTCATCGGGCGAGAAGCGCTCCAGCAGGCCTTGACTGACCGCAACCAGGGCGTCGTTTTTGTTCCAGCCGGTGGCAAACGCGTTGGATTCGTAAGCGGGGAAGATGCCGACTTCCGGCATCTTGATCCCGGCTTCGCGGGACAGCTCTTCTACGGTCTGCAGCAGCCACTGTTCGTGACGGGTGCGCGGCTGGGTGATGATTTCGGTCTTGGTGCTCATCTTTGCCATCCATTTGGACAGCAATAGCGAAATCAGCGAACCGGCAAAACCAAACACGGCACAGAAAACCAGCAGGCTGCCGTAATTTTGGCCGGTGAAGCGGTCGACCCCGAGTAACTTCAAGGTGATGCTGGCGATGATCAACACCGCAATGTTGGTGGCCAGGAACAGCATAATGCGCATCATGGTGTATTGAGACTCCTCACGGGAACGATCTATAAACTGTTGAAAACCCTATCTTGGCTGCTTCGCCCGGTTTTCAGCGGCTTGCTATTGGTTATGACGGCTATATAAGGGCGACCCCCCTGGCACTTCAACCGAGCGACTATTTCAAACTATGTCGCTTGCGCCGTTAAGGTTGCTTTCGAACAGCAGGCGGGTGAGGCGGGCGACGCGTTCGCCGTGGCGCTGGCCCAGCGCTTCGCGCAGCTGAAACGCCAGGGTGGCATGCACGCGGCGTACGCTGGGTGGCAGTGCATCGCCTTCACGCAGGGCATGAGGTACGCCGCGGGTCAGGCGCAGAAAGCCTTTCTCGCTGAGTACCGCTTGATCCAAGGCGTCGTAGCCGATGGTGGTGTCGAAGCGGATATAGCCTTCATCGGCCAGCCACAGCAGGGCGCCTAGACAGCTTTGATGGCGTGGCGTCGGCAGGCCGAACTCGTCGGGCTCTTCGCGGCCGATCAGGTCTTCGACATACAGCGCGGCTTTGCTGGGAAACGCTTGGTACAGGGTCAGCATGCCGGCGGCAGCATCCTTGTAGAAGTCGTCGATCTGCAGGTCCATCAGAATTTGCCAATCATAGAAGTTGGAAGGTACGGCAGCACACGGCCCAGCAGTGCCCAGGGCCAGCCAGGGACGTAGGCGCTGACATGGCGCTTGTCGATATGTTTGGCGATCAGTGCCGCGCCGCGTTCCACGTCGATCAGAAACGGTCGGTTTGCCATGCTGCTGTTTAGCGGCGTATCGATAAAACCGGGCAGCAGCAAGGTGGTGTCGATATTCTTGCCCAGCAGCTCGGCGCGGGTGGCTTCCATATAGCTGATCAGCCCGGCCTTGCTCGCCGAGTATGCGGGGCTATGCGGCAGGCCGCGCTTACCGGCGACCGAGGCCACGGCAACCAGATGCCCATGGCCTTGTTGGCGAAACAGCGCGCAGGCGGCGTCGAGACAGGCAATTGCACCAATCAGGTTGGTTTCTACGGTGCGTCTGGCGCGCTCAAAATGCCCACCGCCGACTTTTCCGGTGAGGGCGATGCCGGCGTTGGCGATGATGCCATCCAAGCCGCCAAGGGCATTGGCAGCCAGGCCTACGGCATCCTGGCAGGCGGCGTAGTCGGTGACATCCAAAGGCAACACCATCACCTTGCAGGTGAACCGTGCCTGTAGCTCGGCGGCCAGCAGGTGCAGGTTGTCTTCACGGCGTGCGGCCAGGGCCAGGTCATAACCTTTGGCCGCCAACTCACGGGCCAAGGCGGTACCGATGCCTGAACTGGCTCCGGTCAGCAGGTAGCGTTTGCCTTGGCTCATGCGGCTCTCCCGTTACTGTTGATAGGTCTTGAGAAAGCTGCCGATGCGGCCGATGGCCATTTCCAGCTCATCCACGCGCGGCAGGGTGACGACGCGGAAGTGGTCCGGCCACGGCCAGTTAAACGCGGTGCCTTGCACGATCAACAGTTTTTCCGAGAGCAGCAGATCAAGAACGAATTTCTCATCGTTATGGATAGGGCAAATTTTCGGGTCAATCTTGGGAAAGGCATACAACGCGCCCATCGGTTTTACGCAGCTGACGCCGGGGATGTCATTGAGCAGCTCCCAGGTGCGGTTGCGCTGCTCCAGCAGGCGGCCTTGCGGCAATACCAGGTCATTGATGCTCTGGTAGCCACCCAATGCGGTCTGAATTGCGTGCTGGCTCGGTACGTTGGCGCACAGGCGCATGTTGGCGAGTATGTCGATGCCTTCGATATAGCTCTGTGCGCGGTGTTTAGGCCCGGAAATGGCCACCCAGCCGGAGCGAAAACCGGCGACGCGGTAAGATTTTGACAGGCCGTTGAAGGTCAGGCACAGCACGTCTGGTGCCAGTGAGGCGGTGCAGATATGCACGGCGTCGTCGTAGAGAATCTTGTCGTAGATCTCGTCGGAGAACAGCACCAGGTTGTGCTGGCGCGCCAGCTCGACGATATCGAGCAGCACTTCTTTGGAATACACCGCGCCGGTCGGGTTGTTTGGGTTAATCAGCACCAAGGCCTTGGTGTTCGGGGTGATTTTGGCCTTCATGTCGGCAATGTCAGGGAACCAACCGGCCTGTTCATCGCACAGGTAATGCACCGGCTTACCACCGGCCAGGGCTACCGAAGCGGTCCACAGGGGGTAGTCAGGTGCCGGGATCAGCACTTCATCGCCGTTGTTGAGCAGCGCCTGCATCGCCATCACGATCAACTCGGATACGCCATTGCCGAGGTAGATATCCTCAATGCCAACGCCTTCTACCTGCTTCTGCTGGTAATACTGCATCACGGCCTTGCGTGCGCTGAACAAACCTTTGGAGTCGCTGTAACCTTGAGCGGTAGGCAGGTTGCGGATCACGTCCTGCAGAATCTCCTCAGGCGCTTCGAAACCGAACGGCGCCGGGTTGCCAATGTTCAGCTTGAGGATGCGATGGCCTTCCTCTTCCAGGCGTTTGGCGTGCTTGAGCACTGGCCCACGGATGTCGTAGCAGACGTTAGCGAGCTTGTTCGATTTGCTGAACTGCATGTAAGTGATCCCGAATGGTGATACGCCGCTGAATTACCCTGCAAAAAAGACGCGATTTGATGCGCCTTGGCAGGTTGTAACGCCGGTGACAGACTGGGGTCGAATGATACGTGCCAGCCCGACCTTGGCAAAGGTACTGGTCGGGCTTTTTTATGGTGTGCCATCCATAGGCCGCCACCCCCCGTGAACCGTCGCTGTGCGACGTTAACAGTCGCTCTGGCGATTTTTCTAATGAGGATTTTGCCCATGGATAAGCTGGAAAAACCCCTGGAATCCTGGCGTGAAGAGCTTTCCGAGGAGCAGTTTCATGTCTGCCGGTTGGGCGGCACAGAGCGCGCTTTTAGTGGCCAATACCATGACAGCAAAGTGCCGGGTATCTACCACTGCGCCTGCTGCCAGACCGAGCTGTTTGATTCGGCGGCCAAATTCGACTCCGGCAGTGGCTGGCCCAGCTACTTTCAACCGGTCAGCCAAGAGGCCATCGCCAGCGTGGATGACTTTAGCCATGGCATGCACCGTATCGAAGTTAAGTGTGCCCAGTGCGACGCGCACCTAGGCCATGTGTTTCCGGACGGTCCGGTGCCGACGGGGTTGCGCTACTGCATCAACTCAGCGTCGCTCAAGTTGGTGCCACGCGCCTAAGGTTGTTACGCAGGCCTGCCATCAGCGGGCCTTATTTCTAAGTAATTAAATTGCACGCAATTAAATTGCTCGCTATCGTGCCTGTCACTTCAACTTGCAGCGGGCGATAGACATGAGCAATGCACTCTTCGAGATTCCAGTGACCACCATCAAGGGCGAGCAGAAAACCCTGGCTGACTTTGGTGGCAAAGCCGTGCTGGTGGTCAATACCGCCAGCAAGTGCGGTTTCACCCCGCAGTACAAGGGGCTGGAGAACGTCTGGCAGCAATACAAGGAGCAGGGTCTGGTGGTGTTGGGCTTCCCTTGTAACCAATTCGGCAAGCAGGAGCCGGGTAACGAGGGTGCAATTTCCGAGTTTTGCGAACTCAACTTCGGGGTGAGTTTCCCGCTGTTCAAAAAAGTCGATGTGAATGGCAGTGATGCACACCCGCTGTTCGTCAGTTTGAAGAAGAGTGCGCCGGGCTTGCTGGGTAGTCAGGGCATCAAGTGGAATTTCACCAAGTTTCTGCTCAGTGCTGACGGCCAGGTGATCAAGCGTTTCGCTCCGACCACCAAGCCTGAAGACCTGACTGCCGAGATCGAAGCGCTGCTCAAATGATTACAGCCAACCTGGCAGAGGATGAGGGGCTGCAGCTGGATAACCAGCTGTGCTTCAAGCTGTATGCCGCTTCGCGGGCGGTGATCCGAGCCTATAAGCCAATGCTTGACCAGCTTGGCCTGACTTACCCGCAATACCTGGCGATGCTGGTGTTGTGGGAATGGCAGCAACAGCCGCCAGCGTTACCGACGGTCAAGGCCTTGGGTGAGCGTCTGCTGTTGGACTCCGGCACCTTGACGCCGTTGCTCAAGCGTCTTGAGCTGCAAGGTTTGTTGCAACGTAAACGGTCAGCCCATGATGAACGCGAAGTACACCTGACGTTGACTGATACGGGTTTGGCGCTGCGTGAGCAGGTGTTGCCGCTGAAGGCCCAATTATTATGCGAGCGCGGTGTCGATTTGGATGCGGTCGCGGCATTGCGCGCTCAGGTCGGGTTGCTGCTTGATCAATTTACGGTACTCAGCCACTGATCGAGCAGGGCCGCCAGTTCATCTTTACGGAAGGGTTTTGCCAGGTAGTCATCCATCCCGGCGGCGCGACAACGCTCGCGCTCATCAGACAGCGCGTTGGCCGTCAGTGCAATGATGGGCAGCGCGTTGAGTGCGCTTCTCTGGCGGATTCGGCGAGTGGCTTCATAGCCATCCATGACAGGCATATTGCAGTCCATCAGAATCAGATCAACCGCCTGGGTCTCCAACATAGTCAGGGCTTCTTGGCCATGGTTAGCCAGTAGCACTTCACAGCCAAGTTTGCCCAGCATGCCCTTGGCCACCAGTTGGTTGACTGGATTGTCTTCTACCAGCAACACGCGGGCCTGCCGATTACGTGCTGGCTCGCTGGGCTTCTCGGTGACATGCGTCTCGCCTTGGCCGAGGGTGCGTCGTAAGGCCTGTAATAGCGCTTGGCGTGACAGCGGCCTGGCCAGCTGTTCGACAGGCGCAAGAGTGTCCACCTGTTCGCTGCTAAGGAAGTCGCCATAGGCACTGACGAGCAGTATGGGCAGGTTGGAAAGCTGGCGCAGCTCATGGAGCCGCTGTGGGCAATCACTGATCAGCAGGTCGGCGTCAATGCCGGTCAATGGGCTGTCGGCGTCGAGGTGTTGGTAGCTCAAGCCCCAGCGCGGCAGCAGGTTTGCCAGTTGTGCGCTAAGCCCGGAGTCCGCTGGGCTTAGCCCGATAATGCGTCCGCGCAGTTGTGGCTGTAGGGGGATACCGGTTTGGCTAGGCAGCGGCAGTTCAACGCAGAATGTGCTGCCAACACCTTCGCGGGTTTCCAGGCTGAGTTGACCGTGCATGGCCTCGCAGAGCCTGCGGGTAAGGGCTAGACCCAAACCCGTGCCACCAAATTGGCGAGTAATACCGATGCCGGCTTGGGCGAACGGGTGGAAGATCCGTGTCTGGGCATCTTCGGCGATCCCGATGCCGGTATCGCGAACAGTGATTTTGACGCCTTCATGCTGGGCGCTGACGGTGATGTCGACGCGGCCGACGCGCGTAAATTTCAGTGCATTGGCAAGCAGGTTGCTGACAATTTGCCTGACCCGAGTCGGGTCTCCCAGAAGTTGGTGGGGCAATTGCGGATCTATCAGGCAAGTCAGTTCAACGTCAGAGGCAGCATTCTGCGAGAGCAGGCTGGCAGTGTCTTCGACCAAGCTGGCGAGATCGAAAGGGATTTTTTCCAGCTCAAGCTGGCCCGCTTCGAATTTCGACAGGTCGAGAATGTCATTGAGCAGTTCGACCAGCACTTTGCCCGAGTCATGGGCTATCGATAACTGCTGGCGTTGTTCGTTGTTCAACGGCCCGTCCAGAGACAGCGACAGCATCCCCAGCAAACCATTGAGAGGGGTGCGGATTTCGTGGCTCATGTTGGCGAGAAAGGCCGAGCGCGCCTGGGCCATGTCCAGCGCCGTGCGTTTGGCTTGCTCCAATTCGCGGTTGGAATCGAGCAAGCGGCTGTTAGCCGCTTCTAATTGCTCGGTGCGCGCCGAGACCATGTCCTCCAATTCGGCGAGGTAGCGGGTCAAGCGGGCTTCAGCGTGCTGTCGCTGTTCGATTTCGCTGGCGATGCTGGCTAATTGGCGATTGGTTACATCGACCAAAACGCCGATCTCATCGCGTTCATGACTGGGTGGATAGGGCAGTTTGGCGTGGCTGGGGCTGCGCAGGTCTCGCTCACTTAGCGCGCGAATAAAGCCCGTCAGCGGCTTGGTCAGCATGAAATAGAACAGCACCAGCAGGATCAGTGACAGCAGCAGACTACGGGCAAACCCAGTGAGCAGGGTGAGCAGCGAACGGCGCAGAAAGTGGCTGCCAAACGCAAAAGTATCCACCTCCAGGCTGAGCAGGCCGAGGGCTTCATTGGGCGAGTGACTGACGAACAGAGCGGTTTCGAAGTGTCGGCGCTGGCCGAATATAAAATCGCTGAGTACCCGGTAACGGCTTTGCATCGCCGGCCGGCTGACGCTAGCGAGGGTGAGCTGATTGTTGTCGATGATTTGCGCGCTGATCACGGCAGGCGAACGGAGTAGACCCAGTACCAGTTCTTGCGCCAATTCTGCGTCGATGTTGTAAGCGATGCGCGCAGCCGGGTTGTGGCTGATTTCCATCAGCGCTCGAATCTCGCGGTTGATGGAAGCATCTTCGCTGGCATAATCGATGCCCACTTGAATCAAGCTGAGTGCCGTGCCGAGGATAAAGGCTACCAACACAGTCAAGCCGGCCTGTTTGAATGACAGGCGTTGGGTTAGCGCTATATCCATATGGGCTAGTTGTTCTCGTGTTGGCTCGCCTGCCAAGCATAGCCCATCTGTTTTGTTGGGCGGCAGTGTCTAAATGATGTGAAAACCCTGGAGTGTGTTGTGGATTCGCGTTTAAGTGATTTTTTGTTGCGTGCCGAGGGTGTGCTGGCGCGGCTGGAGCCTTTATTGCCTGTGCCGCGCCCGGTTATCGACTGGCAGCATCATCTTGCTGCGCGCTGGCAGCGTGAGGGCCGCAGCGGCTTTCTGGCTCCGCTCAAGGTCAGTCTGGATGTAAACCTGGATGATTTGATCGGAGTGGATCGCCAGCGTGCTCAGTTGGCGCGTAATACCCAGCAATTTATCCAAGGTCTGCCGGCCAACCATGCGTTGCTTTGGGGCGCGCGCGGTACTGGGAAATCGTCACTGGTGCGCGCATTGCTGGCTGAGCATGCAGCAGCCGGGCTGCGTTTGATTGAAGTCGAGCGTGATCATTTGGCCGATCTGCCGCGCATCGTTGAGTTGTTGAGCGAGCAGCCGCAGCGCTTTGTGCTGTTTTGCGATGACCTGTCATTCGACGCCGGCGAGGGCGATTACCGCATGCTGAAAACCGTGCTCGATGGTTCGATGGAGCGTGCGCCGGACAATGTGCTGTTATACGCCACCTCCAATCGGCGTCATTTGCTGTCAGAAAAGCAGAGCGACAATGAAAATTGGCAACGGGTAGACGGCGAATTGCACCCCAATGAGGCCGTTGAAGACAAGATCGCGTTGTCTGATCGTTTTGGCTTGTGGTTGTCGTTTTACCCGTTTACTCAGGAACACTTTCTTGAGGTGGTAAAGCACTGGGTGGCTGTGCACGCTGCGCAAGCTGGCCTAGTGTGGGCGTGGCATGACGAGTTGGAAAAAGCGGCGATACGCTGGGCCTTGGGCCGCGGGAATCGCAATGGCCGCTGCGCCTACCAGTTCGCTCGTGACTGGGTTGGCCTGCAATTATTGAGTAAAGCGGATGATTGATTTGCAGCAGAGCGGGCAAGGGCTCGATGGCTACCCGTTGCTAACGGCGCAGTTGCAGGCGTTGCTGAGCGATGAGCGCGATTTTATTGCCAATGCGGCGCAGTTTTCTGCGTTTCTGTTTCAACAACTCAGTGATCTGAACTGGGCGGGCTTCTACCTGGCGCGGGGTGAAGAACTGGTGCTTGGCCCTTTTCAGGGCAAGGTGGCATGCGTGCGCATTCCCTTCGGTCGTGGCGTCTGCGGTATGGCGGCGGCCACTGGACAAACCCGGCGGGTTGAGGATGTGCATGCCTTTGCCGGGCATATCGCTTGCGACAGCGCTTCTAGTAGCGAGCTGGTGGTGCCGTTGTTCAAGGACGGACGCTTAATTGGCGTCCTGGACCTGGACAGCCCTTTACAGGCGCGTTTCAGCGCGGCGGATCAGGCTGGTGTAGAGCGTTTGCTCGAGGTGTTTGTGCAGCTGACAGACTGTTAAGTCGTCGGCAAAGCCCACTCAACAAAAAGCCCAGCAAACGCTGGGCTTTTTGTAGTGGCCGCCGCTCGCTTAGGCGTTAGCAGCCATCTTAGCGAGCATTTTCTGTTCGCCCGGCAGAACCGCTTGCACCGATGTGCGTGCCACCGTACGCGCATAGTGAGCACTCAGGTTAGGCCAGCGCTGCGCATTCAGTTGCTCATCGCCATGCTGCATATTGATCAGTTGGCAGGTGAGGGCCAGATCAGCCAGGGTCAGGCTATTGCCAACCAAGTACTCGGCCGTACCGAGGGTTTTCTCCAGATAATCGAAGTGCGCGGGCAGCTTTTCATGCAAGGCTTTCTGCACAGCGGCTTCGTCGCAGCTCTGGCCCATTCTTGGCTTGAGTGCGCGGTTACGGAACACCGTGAAGGTGCATAGCGGGGCCAGCTCATAATCGGCATATTTTTCCAGCCAGCGCACCTGGGCCCGCTGTTCGGCGTTCTCCCCGAGCAGGCTGGGGAGCTCAGCGTGCTTATCATCGAGGTACTGACATATCACGCTGGAGTCGGCGAGGCGCAGGTCGCCGTCTTTGAGCGCTGGAATACGTCCCAGTGGATTGAGATCGCGGTACCACTCCGGCTGACCGAACGGCAGGATGATTTCCAGTTGGTAATCCAGCGCTTTTTCCGCGAGGAATAGACGAACTTTACGGACGAAAGGCGACAGAGGTGCGCCGTAGACAGTCAGGCTCATGCTTAGCACTCGTTGGCAGGACGGTTGCGCGCAAGATGCGCGCAGAAGGGGTTAGTCGTAGATGTTCTTTTTCTTCCATTCGCTATCGCCACCCAATGACTCAAGGCCTGCATCCAGTTCGCTGGGTTGGTCGGGGGTAGGCTTGCCGCTTTCCAGCACCATGGCATTAGCGCGCGCGAGCTGCGCTTCGAATTTTTTCAGGGCGTTCTGGTGAGTGGCTGGGTCAGGTTGCTTACGCAGATACTGCACACCGCGCTCGAACGCTAAACGCGCTTGGCCGGGCTGATTCTGTTGGAGCGCTTGCTGGCCTAAATTGCCGAAAAATTCGATATGCACTTGGGTCAGCATATTCCGTACTTCTTTTAGCCAATGCTTGGCTTCGTTGGCGGGAACGATGCCTTCTTTGGCGCAGCGAGTCAGCTGGCCATGTAGATTCTCCAATTGGAAGCGCACTTCCTTGGCTTTTGCTTCATTCAGGATGGGCTGCGGTGGGTTGTTGACTGGGATGGACTCGCCCTGAGCGATTAGCTTGCGCAATTCTTCAATGCGCGCTTTGAGGGCATTATTGCTTTTATCAAAAGGCAACATGCGCTGACTGAAGTGCAGCTGTAGGCCGCTTAGCAGAAGTTTGAGGGCGGGTGTCATCAATTGCCCGGGGAGGGCTTCGGCAAGATCAGTGCAGCGACGCAGACGATCATTGAGATCGGCTTTGATGCGCGCCTTCTCCAGTTTGTTGTTCTCGACCATATGATTGATATAGGCAATGGCGATCAATGCGACGATGCCAGAAGCAATCAATATGGTAATCACGAGTGGGGACATGGGTGGAGCCTCTCGATCACCGGTTTTTCGTCCGAGTGTAGTGCCTTAGCCGGGAGGCTGATAGAGCTGCCTCACATTCGGTGCTGAAGTCTTTGATTTATAAAATTTTTTACACAATGGTTGACGAGCCTATCAAGGCTCCATAGAATGCGCGCCACTTCGTAGCGCAATGCCTTAGGGCGGAACGTGTAGAAGCCGGATAGAAGTTTTAGCTTCCGGGCTGCGTCCCCTTCGTCTAGTGGCCTAGGACACCGCCCTTTCACGGCGGTAACAGGGGTTCGAGTCCCCTAGGGGACGCCACTTCTTTAAGAAGTGCGTTGGTTTTAAAGCGGGAATAGCTCAGTTGGTAGAGCACGACCTTGCCAAGGTCGGGGTCGCGAGTTCGAGTCTCGTTTCCCGCTCCATATTAAGAAAATCTGTTTCGACAGGTTTTCAACAAGTTCCAAAGGTCCCCTTCGTCTAGTGGCCTAGGACACCGCCCTTTCACGGCGGTAACAGGGGTTCGAGTCCCCTAGGGGACGCCATTTTTAGTACCAAGTTACATTGCGGGAATAGCTCAGTTGGTAGAGCACGACCTTGCCAAGGTCGGGGTCGCGAGTTCGAGTCTCGTTTCCCGCTCCAAACAAACAAAACGCCGCTCATTGAGCGGCGTTTTTGTATCTGTCATTTTTATATGTATAAAAAATCTATGGTCACCCCCACTTTTGCAATACTGATCAGTGATGGGTGTTTGGCTTGCTTAAATCTATCCGGCGTCTGTTTGGGGCAAGCCCCGCGCCATGATGAGAGTCGCACCTGGCG
>Ga0209504_1001131_pt1 | contig 21094 bp, 17 predicted proteins | sample COGITO_mtgs_1005_FD_184791 | JGI IMG/M metagenome (GOLD analysis project Ga0209504, IMG submission 184791) | Pelagic marine microbial communities from North Sea - COGITO_mtgs_100511 (SPAdes) (version 2) | ecosystem: Environmental > Aquatic > Marine > Epipelagic ...
CAGCAGGTCGTGCAGATTGCGCGCGAAGACGTTGATCGCCTCGTCTTCCGCTGCTTCACGCAGCTCGCCGAACAGGTCGGTTTCCAGGTGAGTGTAGAGCTTGACCTTCCAGGTCCAGCGCACCACTTCGCCCAGCCATTTGTCCGCGGCGCGGCCACGGGCGCTGATGCCGAAGCGCTCGCCGATCATGCCTTCGCAGGGATGCATGCTGCCGGGCAGTTCGTCGCCGACTTTCAGGCTGGCGCTGAGAATACCCTCGTTGCGCCCACGGAAAATCGCCAGGGCGCGGTGCGATGGCGCGCCCTTGAACTTCTCGTCGTGCTCGAAATAGTCGCGGAATTTGGCCCCTTCGTTCTCCTTGCCGGGCACCAGCCGGGCGCTGAGGATGGCGTTGTCCTTGAGGTAGCTGCGCAGGCTGGCCAGCAGGTTGGCGTCCTCGGCGAAGCGTTCCATGAGGATGTATTTGGCGCCTTCGAGCACGGTCTTGATGTCGGCAAAGCCTTTTTCCGCATCGATAAAGCGTTCGGCTTCGGTTTCGGGCGTCAGGGTCGGGTCGTTGAACAGTGCGTCAGCCAGCTCGCCGAGACCGGCTTCCAGGGCAATTTGGCCCTTGGTGCGGCGCTTCTGTTTGAACGGCAGATACAAATCTTCCAGGCGGGTCTTGGTCTCGGCCAGGTTGATTTCGCGGCTCAGCTCGGGGGTCAGTTTGCCCTGCTCCTCGATGCTGGCGAGGATGCTGGTGCGGCGCTCGTCCAGCTCGCGCAGGTAGCGCAGGCGTTCTTCCAGGTTGCGCAACTGGGTGTCATCCAGGCTGCCGGTGACCTCTTTACGGTAACGCGCGATAAACGGCACGGTGGAGCCTTCATCGAGCAGCGCTACGGCGGCGGCGACCTGTTGTGGGCGTACGCCCAGTTCTTCGGCGATGCGGTTGTTGATGCTGAGCATATAAAAAGCTACCCACACTGAAACGAAAAACCGGCCACGCAGACCACGGGCCAGACACGAAAGCCGCGCATTATAAACACTGCCCGGCAACGCACCGGGAACCGCTCGGGAAAAATCTGCTAACAATGGGCTGCACGTCGGCTGCGGCTCCTGAGCCATAATGCCGACACTTGCACACTGCCAGCGCGCCCGCGCTCGGTGGGTGCCCGGTCAAGGAGCCCTGAATGAGCAGCACTGCACTTCCTGTTGAAGGCGAAAAAATCCTGATCGTTGACGACGATGCGCGTCTACGCCGCCTGCTTGAGCGCTTCTTTGACGAGCAAGGCTACCGCGTGCGAGCGGTGGAGAACGTCGAGCAGATGGACCGTCTGTTGTCGCGCGAGCTGTTCAATCTGGTGGTGCTCGACCTGATGTTGCCAGGCGAGGACGGGTTGTCTGCCTGCCGCCGCCTGCGTGAATCCAACAACCAAGTACCGATCATCATGCTCACCGCCAAGGGCGATGAGGCCAGCCGCATTCAAGGTCTGGAATTGGGCGCTGACGATTACCTGGCCAAGCCGTTTAATCCGCGCGAGTTGCTGGCGCGGATCAAGGCCGTGTTGCGCCGCCAGGCTCCGGTCGTACCTGGAGCGCCAGGCGCCGAGGATGAAAGCGTAAGTTTCGGCGAGTACGAACTGTCCCTGGCCACCCGTGAGCTGAAGAAGGGTGATGAGGTGCATATGCTCACCACCGGTGAGTTCGCCGTGCTCAAGGCCCTGGTGCAGCACGCTCGTGAGCCATTGACCCGCGACAAGCTGATGAACCTGGCCCGTGGCCGCGAGTGGGACGCCCTGGAGCGCTCCATCGATGTGCAGATCTCGCGCTTGCGCCGGCTGATCGAGCCAGACCCGTCCAAGCCGCGCTATATCCAGACGGTCTGGGGCGTGGGCTATGTGTTTGTGCCGGACGGCAATAAATAGTGAGGCAGGTGTGAGGCTGCGTTGCTTAACAGTCGCCCAGGTTCTGTTAATGAGCGTTGCGTCTGTTTTGTTGTTCTTAGGGCTGCATGACTCTGCCGTTGTAATCGTGGCGGAGAGAGGGCGGACGCTACGTGGCGGCGTGGGCTGGGGTATTGCGGTCTATCTTGCGACCTACATATTTGCCCTGTTGGTGCTGTTGCAAAATGTTGTCGCGTTGTATTGGCCAGCGAAGCGCGTTAGGTCGGCGATACTGGCCTGGTTGGTTTTCGCCATGGCTCTCACGGCACTGTTCAATCCATTCGGTTCTTGGGCTCACCCATACCGCTTCATGCTCTTGCTGTTATGTGCTGCGATAGGTTTTTTCTTGTCGTGGATGGGCCAAAGCCTATGGCATCTCTGGCGACAGCGCTGTCTCTCCGACTCGCCGGTAGGCTGATCAATGAAAACCCCCCTCTGGTTCCCGCAAAGCTTCTTCGCCCGCACGCTGTGGCTGGTGTTGATCGTGGTGCTGTTCTCCAAGGCGCTGACCCTGGTTTACCTGATGATGAACGAGGACGTGCTGGTCGACCGCCAGTACAGCCACGGTGCAGCGTTGACCCTGCGCGCCTACTGGGCGGCGGACCTAGAAGACCGCGCCACCATTGCTGAGGCGGCAGGGCTGACGCGGGTGCCGCATGAGCAGGTGCCGGCTACCGAGCAGCACTGGCCTTACAGCGAGATTTTCTCCCGGCAAATGCAAACCGAACTGGGGCCGCAAACCGAGGTGCGGGTGCGTGCCAAGAGCCCGCCGGCGCTCTGGGTGCATGCGCCGGCATTGGGTGATGACTGGCTGCGGGTGCCGTTGTATCCGCATCCGCTGCGCGGCCAACGTATCTGGAGTGTGCTCGGCTGGTTCCTCGCCATTGGCCTGCTGTCGACGGCGGCGGCGTGGATTTTCGTTCGTCAGCTCAGTGCGCCACTCAAACGCCTGGTATTCGCCGCCCGGCAGATCGGTAAAGGGCGGAGCGTGCGCCTGCCGGTCAGCGATACGCCGAGTGAGATGGCCGAGGTGTATCGCGCCTTTAACCAGATGGCTGAGGACGTCGAACAAGCCGCGCGCGAGCGTGAGCTGATGCTCGCCGGGGTGTCGCATGACCTGCGTACGCCGCTGACCCGTTTGCGTCTGTCCATGGAGTTCTTGCACACCGACTCTGAATTGACCGAAGACATGGTGCGCGATATCGAGGACATGGACGCGATCCTCGATCAGTTCCTGGCCTTTATCCGCGACGGGCGTGACGAGCCGCTGGAACAGCTCGATCTGCTCGAACTGATTCGTGAGGTGGTCGCGCCCTACAACCAGAAGCAGGAAATGGTGCGCCTGTGCCTAGAGCCTGTGCCGGCCTTTCCGCTGCGACGGGTGTCGCTCAAGCGCCTGTTGGTCAACCTGATCGAGAACGCCTTGCGCTACGGCGGCAATGCCGTAGAAGTGGCGGTTTCCCTGGCAGGTGATCACAGCGCACCTTACGTCGTACTCAGCGTACTGGACCGCGGCGCGGGCATTGACCCCGCCGAGCTGGGTAGCATCATCAACCCCTTTATTCGTGGCGACCGTGCCCGCGGCGGACAGGGTGCTGGGTTGGGGCTGGCCATCGTCAAGCGCATCGCTGCGTTACATGGTGGCAGTGTCGAGCTGCGCAACCGTTCCGGCGGCGGGCTGGAAGCACGCGTGTGTCTGCCATTGGGGCTGCTGCTGCCGCGCGACGCGGTCTAGAGCGCACGGCATACTGTTGTAACGGCGCTGAACTATGCTTTATCAGCGCAATGACATGAGGTCAGCATGCCTGCAGTTCCCCACCGTCTTCCTCTATGGACTTGGCTGCTGCCGCTGCCATTACTCCATCTGACCACCTGGCTTTCCCTGGCGACTCAGTTCACCGATGGGGCTGCGCTCTGGTATCCGCCATTTGCGCTGGCGCTGGTCTTGACCCTGTGGTGGGGCCCGCGGGTGCTGCTGGCGGTGTACCTCAATGCCATGTTCTCCATTCCCCTCTGGGGCCTGGAATGGCAGTGGGCTCCGCTTTATGCCCTGCCAGAAACCCTCGGTGTGGCGTTGGCCTGGCTGCTGCTGCGGTTGCGCCCATTTGATCCGGCCTTGCCCGACCTCAGCCATTTACTGCGCTTTGTGCCGCTTGGGGTGTTGGTGCCGGTTATTCCCATGGCGCTGGGGGTGCAAGGCAATCTCTGGTTGTCGGGGCACGCGACGCTGCAGAGTTTGTCCTCGGGCAGCGTGACGTTGTGGCTGGCCGATAGCCTGACGACGTTAGCCATCGCCACCCCCATGCTGGTTTACCTGACGCCCTGGATGCGTCGTCGCAGCTGGTTAGCAGCGACGGTGCTCAGTGGGTGCGAGCAGGTGCCCGAGGCACTGCGCCAGTTACCGCCCTGGCCGCTGCTCTTGCTATTGCTGCTTGGCTTGCCCTGGCTGCTTGGTTCACTGCCGCTGACGCTAAATTTGCCGCTGGTGGGCGTGATGATGCTTGCCCTGGCGTTGGTGTGGGGTTTTGCCGGCGGCCTTTGCGGTGCGATGTTGAGCGTGACGATGGTATTGATTCTGCCGTTGCTGCGCGGCCTGGGGGACTCCGAGGCCTGGCTCGACCCGCAGCGCTTGGAGCTGCACTTCAGTGTGCTGCTGTTTATGCTCGCCACCTTGCTGGTGGGGCGCAGCCTGAGTGACCTGCGTCAGGCGCTGGCGCGCAGTGCGCAGATGCAGCAGCAATTGGCGCTGGCCAATCTGGCGCTGGAAGCCAGCCCGTTAGGCGTGATCATCGCCGATGCCCGCCAGCCCGCTTTACCCCTGATTTACTGCAACCCGGCCTTCGAGCAGATTACCGGCTACAGCCGTGAAGAGGCCCTGGGTAACAACTGGAACTTTTTGCTCCGTGATGACCAGCAACAGCAGGGCCTTAGCCGCTTGCAGCAGGCGGTGCGCGAAGGCATTGGTTGCGATGTGGTGTTGCGCAGTTACCGCAAAAACGGCCAACAGTTTTGGAATGAATTTACCCTCGCGCCCATGCGTGACGACCAAGGCATCAGCCATTTTGTGGCCCTGCAGAGCGATGTGACGGCGCGCGAGCAACTGGCGACCCAGGTGCGTTCACAGAGTGATGAGCTGCTTAAGCAGAGCTACCTGTTCAGCCAAACCGAGCACATTGCCGACCTGGGCGGATGGGTGCTGAATGTGGCCGATAAGAGCATGGACTGGAGTGCTGGTTGCTTCCGGATCTATGAGTTGGACCCAAAAAACGGTGCGCCTGACATGGATGGCGCATTGAGTTATCTGGATGCCAGCGGCCGTGTACTGTCTGAGAAAACATTGCAGCAGTTGATTGATGGCCTTGAGCAATTTGATATCGAAGTACGTTTGTTAACCGCCAAGGGTAAAAGCCGTTGGCTGCGTATTCGCGGCATCGCCGAGCGCGATGGTGCGGAGTTGGTGCGGGTGTATGGGGCGTTGCAGGATGTCAGCGCACGTAAATACGCCGAGCAACAATTGCGTGAGCGTGACGAGCGATTACAGCTATTTTTCGAAGCGCCGTTGATTGGCATGGCCCTGACCAGCCAGAGCTTTGCCTGGGAAGAGGTCAACGACAAGCTGTGCAGCATCCTTGGGCGCAGCCGCGAAGAGTTGCTGGCGTGCACCTGGGAAACGCTGTCGCTGGAAGATGATTTGCAGGTTGAGCATTCGTTGCTTGATCAGGTGCTGAGCGGCAGCCGAGAAGGTTTCGAGTTGGAAAAACGCTTTCGCCGCCCCGACGACAGCTTGGTGCACGCGCGTGTCAGTTTGCGCGTGGTGCGCCACAGTAACGGGCGGGTGCGCATGTTCCTGCTACTGGTCGAGGACATCAGCGAGCGTTTGCAGGCCGAGGCGCGCTACCGCACCATCGTCGAGCATGCGCCCGAGGCCATCATGTTGTTTGACCTCAACGGCAACCTGATGGAGTGCAATGAGAACGCCCTGCGCCTGCTGCGCTACAGCCGTGAGGAGATAGCCAGCAAGCGGGTGTTTGACCTCAGCCCGAGCAAACAGGCCGATGGCCAATTGACCGCTGAGCTTGGCGAAGTCTATCTGCGCCGGGCGCTGGCGGGTGAAGCCCCGGTATTTGAGTGGTTACACCGTGACAGCGCGGGCCGGCAAATACCCTGCGAGGTGCGCCTGGTGCGCATGCCCGGTGAGCCGGTGCTGATTCGCGGCAGCGTCACCGATATTTCCGAGCGCCAGCGTTACCAGCGCGAGATCGAACGGCTGGCCTTCAGTGACGAGCTGACCGGTTTACCCAACCGTCGCTTGTTGCTCGACCGCCTGCAGCATGCAATGGATCGCGAGCAGCGCGAAAACACCTTGGGCGCGCTGCTGTTTATCGACCTGGATCACTTCAAAACGGTTAATGACAGCCTCGGCCATCTGGTTGGCGACAGCCTTCTGCGTGAAGTCACCACGCGCTTGGCCAGCGGTTTACGCGCCGAAGACACGTTGGCGCGGATGGGTGGCGATGAATTTGTGGTGCTGCTCGAAGGGCTCGACAGTAACCCGCAGCTGGCCGCCAAAGCGGCCGCGCGCACGGCGGAAAAGCTGCTGAAAAGTCTGGTAGGCGCCTGCTGGGTCGATGGTCATGAGCTGTCGATTAGCGCCAGCATTGGCATCGCCTTGCACCCCTTCGGCGCGCAGGTGGCCTCTGATGTGCTCAAACAGGCGGATACCGCCATGTACCGGGCCAAGCAGGGCGGACGCAATGCCCTGCACTTCTTTGCGCCAGAGATGCAGGCCGCCATCGATCAACGCCTGCAATTGCAAAGCGAGCTGCGCCAAGCGGTGCAGCGTAACCAGCTGTGCCTGGTGTTCCAGCCGCAGCTGGCGCTGAGCAACGAACGCGTGACTGGGGCTGAGGTGCTGTTGCGCTGGGTGCACCCGGATCGGGGGGAAATCATGCCCGGTGATTTTATTCCGCTGGCGGAAGAAACCGGGTTGATCGAAGAGCTGGGTACTTGGGTTTTGGAGCAGGCCTGTGCTGCGCTGGCGCGCTGGTTACCGCAATGGCCGCAGATGATGTTGGCGGTCAACCTCAGCCCGCGTGAGCTGCGTCAGCGCAGTTGTGTGGCGCGCATAAGTGAGTGCCTGCAACGCCATCAAGTGCCGGCCACGGCGCTGGAACTTGAGATCACCGAAGGTGTGCTGCTGGAAGACGTTGAACAGTGCATCAGCAATATGCAGGCGCTCAAGGCGTTGGGTGTGCGCTTTGCCATCGATGATTTCGGCACCGGTTACTCCTCACTGACCTACCTCAAACGCCTGCCACTGGATCGCTTGAAGATCGATCGCAGTTTTACCTGGGACATGGACGGTGAGGATGGTAGCGGCCTGATGTTGGTGCAAACCATCCTGGTGATCGCCCGTAATCTGGGCCTTGAATGCATTGCCGAAGGCATCGAAAGCCAGTGGCAGCTTGATTGTCTGCGTGAGCATGGCTGCTCACTGGGGCAGGGTTATCACTTCAGCCGACCGTTGCGGGAGGCGGATTTCATGACCTGGATGCAGCAGCATCAGCTATAGGACTGAGTCTGCGTTTCGGCATCCTTGCTCTGTGTTCGCCTATAGCCGGCTCACCCCTTGCCCTTGGTCCGCGTCAGGTGTGGGCCGCCGTTTTTTTCGATGTACTGAATAATCATCCCGGCGACATCTTTGCCGGTGGTGGTTTCGATGCCTTCCAGGCCCGGAGATGAGTTCACCTCCATCACCAGCGGGCCATGGTTGGAGCGCAGAATGTCTACGCCCGCGACGCTCAAACCCATGACCTTGGCGGCGCGAATGGCGGTCATGCGCTCTTCCGGGGTGATCTTGATCAGGCTGGCGCTGCCGCCGCGGTGCAGGTTGGAGCGAAATTCGCCGGGCTTGGCCTGGCGCTTCATCGCCGCAATCACCTTGTCGCCGATGACCAAACAGCGGATATCCGCGCCGCCAGCCTCCTTGATGTATTCCTGAACCATGATGTTCTGCTTAAGGCCCATAAAGGCCTCGATCACCGACTCGGCAGCCTGCTGGGTTTCGCACAGCACCACGCCGATGCCTTGGGTGCCCTCCAGCAGTTTGATGATCAGAGGTGCGCCGTTGACCATGTCGATCAGGTCGGCGATGTCATCCGGGGAGTGGGCGAAGCCGGTTACTGGCAGACCTATGCCGCGCCGCGAGAGCAGTTGCAGTGAACGCAGTTTGTCGCGTGAGCGGCTGATGGCCACCGACTCGTTGAGCGGGAACACGCCCATCATCTCGAACTGGCGCAGTACGGCGCAGCCGTAGAAGGTCACTGAAGCGCCTATACGCGGAATCACCGCATCGAAACCCTCCAGCGGCTTACCGCGATAGTGGATCTGCGGCTTGTGGCTGGCGATGTTCATGTAAGAGCGTAGGGTATCGACCACCACCATTTCGTGGCCCCGTGCCTGACCGGCTTCGACCAGGCGTCGGGTGGAATACAGGCGCGGGTTGCGCGACAGCACGGCGATCTTCATTGGGCACCAGAAAGGTCAGCAAGGGTGGGTTTGTTCTGCACATAAGTCAGTGCCGGGTTGACCAACAACTGCCCATCGACCAAGGCTTTGGAGCCAAGCAATACGCGGTAGCGCATGGTCTTGCGGCACGTTAGGGTGAACTCCACCGGCCACTCGCGCTCACCCAAGGTCAGGAGGGTGCGGATTACATAGCGTGACTGCGTGTGGCCATTGGAGCTCTTGATGGATTTGACCGAAACCAGTTGCGCTTCACAACGATGGCGGCGTTGCACCAAGGTGCCAATGTGCGCGGTAAAACGCACCCAGGGTTCACCATCACGGTCGAACGGCTGGATATCGCTGGCGTGCAAGCAGGAAGTGCTGGCCCCGGTATCAATCTTGGCCCGCAGGCCGACCATGCCCAATTCCGGCAGGTTGATCCATTCGCGCAGGCCGATTACGCCAAGTTGGTCAAAAGTCTTCAAAGGTAAGCGGTTCTCCAGATGTTGCGGGCATTCTAGTTGGCACGTGTGACAACTGCATCAGGCAAAATGTCCGTCTGCACAGTGGGTATCAGTGGGGAACAGATGAGCGAGAAAGACGACGATAAAATCCGCCTGGATAAATGGCTGTGGGCGGCGCGCTTTTATAAGACTCGGGCGCTGGCCAAGACCGCCATCGAGGGTGGCAAGGTGCATCATCGCGGTGAGCGCTGTAAGCCTGGCAAGGAGCCGAAAGTCGGTGATGTTTACGTGATACGCACTGGCTTCGAGGAGCGCAGTGTGGTGGTCCAGGCGTTATCTACCGTGCGCCGTGGTGCCCCCGAGGCGCAGGCGCTGTATGCCGAGACCGCTGACAGCATCGAGCGCCGTGAGCTGGCTGCCGCGCAGCGCAAAGCGGGGGCGTTGGGCATGCAAACCGATGGCCGGCCCAGCAAAAAGCAGCGCCGGCAGTTGCATCAATTTCGCGATCATCAGGAGTAGTGCGGCGGTTGGCTCAGGCAAACCGCCGTGGGGGCCAGGTTAATGGCCGCGGATAATGCTCAATCGGCCGAGTAGCGGTACCTTGGCCAGCAGGCGAGTAATCGGCAGGGTGACTTTTTCCAGCCATTCACTGGCCTTGTAGGCAAAGGGTGTGAAGCAGGCCCACGCAAGGCCCAGCAGGGCGAGGAATACGCCACCCACCAGGGCGTCCGATCCCCAATGCGCGCCGGCCACCAAGCGCGGCAGCATAAAGACTACGGCCATTACCCAGACCAGCAGCAAACTCCAATTGCGCGCAAACAGGCTGATAAACATCGCCCATATCAACAGCACCGAGGCGTGATCGCCGGGGAAGCTACGGGTGGCGCTGTCCTTCATGTCCCAGCGCTTTTCCCAGCCCGGGAAAATTTCGGTCAGGCGCGCGGCGCCTTCTACTACCAGCGATGCACTCGGACGCTGCCAGCCCATCAGTTTGACCAGCTCAGCGAAGCCAACGCGAAACAGCAGCATGACAACCAGCGTAGCCAGGAAGGCATACAGCGCTTTGCGCACCTGTACGCCGCTGAACACCCAGTTGGCTTTTAGCATCACGGCCAACATCAGCACGCCAACGCCCATATCTACTGGGCGCATGCTGCCAATCGCCCATGTCTTGGCCCACAGGCCGGCGGCATGCACGGGCTGATTGAGCAGGCTAAACAGTTGCAGATCGAACTGGTCCCACAGGACGCGACTGGGTGCCCACAGCCAGCTGGTCAGCAGGAGCAGGGCAACAATATGGCTAGCCAGCAATGGGCGTACACGCCATTGGTCGTTGATAAAAGAGCGGGGCATGCAATGGCATCCTTGTCATCTGTAAGGGATTAAGGCGGCGGGCATGCTAGGTATTCCCTGCTTATATTGCAAAGATTCGCCCTACCTTTTGTCGCCAACTGTGATGCCGATGGCTATCGATAGCCTTTCCCCGCAAGGCTGATAGATAAGAGGCGCTTGGTCGGAGGGGCGTTTGCGCCTAAAATCGCGGGCCGAATCACATTCAGTGAAGTTGGCATGCCTGATTTTTCCCAACGCTTCTTGTTCGATGACAGCGATATACGCGGTGAGCTGGTCGGCTTAACCGACAGTTACAGCCACGTGCTGGCCAAACATGCCTACCCGCAGCCTGTTGCCCAGCTACTCGGTGAGTTGCTGGCGGCCGCCTCGTTGCTGATCGGCACCCTGAAATTTGAAGGTCTGCTGATTCTTCAGGCGCGCTCCTCCGGTGCTCTGCCGTTGCTGATGGTCGAATGCTCCAGCGATGGCGAGTTGCGTGGTATCGCCCGCTATCACGCTGAACAGATTGCCGCCGATGCCAGCCTGCGTGGGCTGATGCCTGATGGTGTGCTGGCCATCACCGTCGACCCGAAAGCCGGGCAGCGTTATCAAGGGGTTGTTGACCTGGAAGGCGATACCCTGGCGGATTGCCTGACCAATTATTTTGCCACCTCCGAACAGCTGCCCACGCGTTTCTGGTTGAGCGCCGATGGCCAGCGTGCTCGCGGTTTGCTGCTGCAGCAACTGCCGGCCGACCGCCTGACCGAAGCGGATGAGCGTGAAGCCAGCTGGCAGCACACCATTGCCCTGGCGGACACGGTGAAGGCTGAAGAGCTCTTGGGGTTGGATAACGAAACCTTGCTGCACCGCTTGTACCATCAGGAAGCGCTGCGCCTGTTCGACCCTCGCGCCCTGCAGTTTGGTTGCAGCTGCTCGCGCGAGCGCTCCAGTCGTGCGCTGATCAGCCTCGGCCAAGCCGATGCCGAGGCGCTGGTGCAGGAGCATGGGGGCCAGGTGGAAATTGATTGCCAGTTCTGCAATGAGCGCTATCTATTCGATGCCGCCGATGTGCTGCAACTGTTTATCGATGGCAGCAGTGATGCGCCATCGGATACGCGCCACTGATTACGATCTGCTGCGCGTCGGCCCTGCTGCGTTAAAAATAGGCTCGGCAAGCCGCTTGCGGCTAACGCGCTTTAGCGCGACCCGAAGGGCGAGTGAAGCGAGTTATGCTCGTTTTTTGCCTTGCAGGGCTCTAGCTCGCTAGATCGTAAGCAGATTAGTGGGCAAATCGCACGTAAACCGTGCCGGAATGATCTGATCAGAGGCTGCACCCGCAGTCGGCTTTTTCTGGCATAATCCGGCGCACTTTTTTCGCTGTAGTAGTGCTCTACTTTCTACTACAAAACGTTCGGAAGACTCGGCCATATGGCCGACGGGGACCCACATGACGCAAGCCAACAACGCCGTGCACACCGACATCAGCGCCGCCCAACTGGTCGAAGAAGCCCTTCGTCGCGGTGAAGGTGAACTGGCCGCCAACGGCTCCCTAGTCGTTCGCACAGGCCATCGTACGGGTCGTTCTCCGGCTGATCGCTTCATCGTGCAAGAGCCGAGCACCGAGGCGAAAATCGCCTGGGGCGCGATCAACCGTCCGTTCCCCGCCGACAAGTTTGATGCCCTGTGGGACCGCGTTCAGGCGTTCTCCGACGCGCAAGACAGCTTCGTTTCCTACGTTCATGTAGGTTCTGCTGACGCCCACTACCTGCCGGTCAAGATGACCACCGCCACCGCCTGGCAGAACCTGTTCGGCCGTTGCCTGTTTATCAATCCGGAGCAGTACAACCCGGCGGGTAAGGACGAGTGGCAAGTGCTCAACGTCGCCAACTTCGAGTGTGTGCCTGAGCGTGACGGCACCAATTCTGATGGCTGCGTGATCCTCAATTTCGCCGCCAAGAAAGTCCTGATCGCAGGCATGCGTTACGCCGGTGAGATGAAGAAAGCCATGTTCAGCGTGCAGAACTTCCTACTGCCAGATGCTGACGTGCTGCCAATGCATTGCGCCGCCAACATCGGTGAAGAAGGCGACGTAACCCTGTTCTTCGGCCTGTCTGGCACCGGTAAGACCACCCTGTCCGCCGACCCGAGCCGTTACCTGATCGGTGACGACGAGCACGGTTGGGGCGTTGGCGTGGTGTTCAACATCGAAGGCGGTTGCTACGCCAAGTGCATCGACCTGTCCGAGAAGAACGAGCCGGTGATCTGGAAAGCCATCCAGTTCGGCGCCGTACTGGAGAACGTGGTTCTCGACGAAAACCGCGTACCGAACTATGCCGATGACAGCCTGACCCAGAACAGCCGTGCGGCTTACCCGCTGGAACTGGTTGAGAAGCGCAGCGAGAAAAACCTCGGTGGCGAGCCGAATGCAGTGATCTTCCTGACCTGCGACCTGACTGGCGTACTGCCGCCGGTTTCGATCCTCAGCGAAGAACAGGCGGCTTACCACTTCCTGTCGGGCTACACCGCGCTGGTTGGCTCCACTGAAATGGGCAGCGGCGGCGGCATCAAGTCGACCTTCTCCACCTGCTTCGGCGCGCCGTTCTTCCCGCGTCCGGCTGGCGAATACGCTGAGCTGTTGATCAAGCGTATCCGTGGTTTCGGTTCCAAGGTTTACCTGGTTAACACCGGCTGGACCGGCGGCGGCTATGGCGTTGGCAAGCGCTTTAACATTCCGACCACTCGCGGCGTGATCGCAGCAATCCAGAGCGGCGCGTTGATCGGTACCGAAACTGAGCAGCTGCCGATCATCAACCTGAGCGTGCCGAAGTCGGTACCCGGTGTTGAAACCAACTTGCTCAACCCGCGCAATACCTGGGAAGACAAGAACGCCTACGACGAGGCTGCTAAAGGCCTGGCCAAGCTGTTTATCGAGAACTTCCAGAAGTTCGATGTCAGCGATGCCATCAAGAGCGCCGGCCCACAGCTCTAAGCTGTAACAGCTGCGTTGAAAAAACCGCCTTAATCGGCGGTTTTTTTATGTGTGAATAATTAAGCAGCAATCTATTGGGGGCGCTTTAGCGGCGTGCTATTGAGGGTTTTCGCGGCTAAAGCGCCTCTCTAACGAATAGGGACGGCAAATACGGAAAAGCCGCCCGAAGGCGGCTTTGGGTGCGTATCTGCTTAGAGATCAGGCACGTTTGCGAGTATTGCGTGTTGCACTCTTGCTCAGGTGGCCGCTCTGCACGGCCTAAGGTGTGGCTATATGGCTGTCTCGGGCCACAGGGCTAACGGGGTTGGCAACTCAGGCGATTTCCAGGGCCTTTGCCTGCGACTGTCGACTTCAGCATGACTGGCTAGTGCCAGGTAGGTGTCGATATGTCGTGAGTGGCCGCTGGCGCTTTCGAGTTGTATGGCAGCGTTAGGTCTATGGTCTGGCACAACTTACGGCGAACCTGAGTTCTTCCGCCAGATTGCGCATCGGCCCGTTGTTCGCGTCAGCTACTCCGGTTCGACCGGGGTCTATGCTGCGCGGCCATCTGGCCTTGGTGGTGAGCGATCTAGTGGATAACCGGCAAGCTGCCGCTGAAACCAGATACCTGCATACTCATCTCCTTTTTTATTTGCATGGTTTGACTGTACGCCTGTGTTGCATGCGCTGTTAGTTGGATTGGTAATAGCTCGTCAGGTTGTAGGTCTTAATTGTTTTTTACCGCAGTGGCGGTCAATGGAGTGGCAGGTATGAGTACCCTTGAGCGCGTGTTTGGTTTTCAGCAACTGCGCCCCGGCCAGGAGCGCGTGGTGAGTGCCGTGTTGGCGGGTCGTTCGGCCGCGGCGATCTTCCCCACCGGTTCGGGCAAGTCCTTGTGTTACCAGTTGCCGGCGTTGCACCTGCCGCACCTGACCCTGGTGATCTCGCCGTTGCTGGCATTGATGCAGGATCAACTGGCCTTCCTGCATGCCCGTGGCATCAGCGCGGCCAGCATCGACTCGGCGCAGAGCCGCGAGCAGGCCAGCGAGACCATGGCCAAGGCTAAGAGCGGCGAGCTGAAAATTCTGATGATTTCGGTCGAACGTCTGAAAAATGAGCGGTTTCGCAACTTCATCAGCCAGGTGCCGATCTCCCTGCTGGTGGTCGATGAGGCGCACTGTATTTCTGAGTGGGGTCATAATTTTCGGCCCGATTACCTCAAATTGCCCGACTATCAGCGCCAGTTTGGGATTACTCAGGTGTTGCTGCTCACCGCCACAGCCACGCCGCCGGTGATCGCCGACATGCAGCGCAAATTTGCGATTGCCATGGACGACGTAGTCACCACCGGCTTCTACCGCGCCAACCTCAATCTACTGGTCGAGCCGGTGGCTGGGCGCGACAAGCAGCGGCGGCTGAGCGAATGGCTGGGCGCCAAGCCCGGGCAGCCGAGCATCGTTTACGTTACCCAGCAGAAGACCGCCGAGCAGGTGGCCGAGCAGCTCAGTCAGCGTGGCTTTGCCGCCAGCGCTTACCACGCCGGCATGGCCTCCGATGCGCGCGAGGCGATCCAGCGCCAGTTTATGGCCGGGCAGATCAACTGCATCGTCGCCACCATCGCCTTCGGCATGGGTATCGATAAGTCAGACATTCGCAACGTGGTGCACTTTGACCTGCCCAAATCCACCGAGAACTACAGCCAGGAAATCGGCCGCGCCGGGCGTGACGGCCAGCCATCCGACTGCCTGGTGTTGGCCAACCGCGACAGCCTCAACGTGCTGGAAAACTTCGTGTACGGCGACACGCCGGAGTTGGACGGTATTCGCTGCGTGCTGAATGAGCTGCTGAGTAGCAGCCAGAATGGCGAATGGGAGTTGATGCTCAACCCGCTCTCGGAGCAGAGCAATATCCGCCAGCTGCCGCTGAAAACCTTGCTGGTGCAGCTGGAGCTGCGCGGCATTATTGCACCGCGTTACGCCTACTTTGCGGAGTACCGTTTCAAGTACCTGATTGAGCCGGAGGCGTTGCTGGGCAAGTTTGACGGTGAACGCCGCCTGTTTGTTGAGGCCATAGTCGCCAGTTCGAATCGCGCGCGAACCTGGTGCTCGGTGGATTTCGACGCGCTGTACAGCCAGCATCAGGCCGAGCGCGGCCGGGTGATCAAGGCCCTGGATTTCTTTCAGGAGCGCGGCTGGATTGAACTGGAAAGCAAGCAGATGACCGATGTCTATGCGCTGCTCGACCCGCACTTCGATCCGCTCGCGCTGAGTCAGGAACTGCACGCCTACTTCAGCCAACAGGAAGCCAGCGAAATCGCCCGGATTCAGGCCATGCTCGACTTGTTTGCCAGCGAGCAGTGCCTGAGCCAGCGCCTCGCCGCGTATTTTGGCGATGCCAACGCGCCGCAGCAGTGTGGGCATTGTTCGGTGTGCCGTGGGCAGGTCGCCCATCTGCCGGCTCCGCCGGTTTTGCCGCCGTTGGCGGAAAAGGATGCGCAGAGTCTGTGCAGCGGTTTTGTGCAGAAATACCAGGCGCTCAAAGGCGGCGAGCCCAGCGCCGAATGCCTGACACGGTTTCTCTGTGGCATCAGCGTGCCGTTGTTTACCAAGCTCAAGGCGCGCCAGCTCGCCGGCTTTGCCGCGCTGGAAGATTATCCCTACGCCGAGGTGCGGAAGTGGTTGGCGCAACAGGGCTAACGGTTACTCGCCGATATCCTCGCTCCACAGGGTCGGCTGGGCGGCGATAAAGTCTTGCATCAGGTGTAGGCATTGCGTGTTGTGCAGAACATCGAGCTGCACGCCACGCTCGCGCAGCAGCGCTTCTTCGCCGAGGAAGGTCTGGTTTTCGCCGATGATCACCTTGGGGACGCCATACAACAGGATCGCCCCGCTGCACATCGCACAGGGCGAGAGGGTGGTGTAGAGCACCGACTCGCGGTAGGTCTGTGCGCTTTGCCGGCCGGCGTTTTCCAGGGCGTCCATTTCACCATGACGAATGGCGCTGCCCTGTTGCACCCGGCGGTTGCGGCCGCGACCGATTATCTGGCCGTTATGCACCAGTACTGAGCCGATCGGGATGCCGCCTTCGGCCAGACCCTGGCGGGCTTCGTCGATGGCGGCCTGCATAAATATGTCCATGGTTCGCCCCTTGTTAAAAAACGCAGCTCACTGTTGTTGTGCCGCGTGTCCTTGTTTCAGGGTCCATTCCAGCACATCGCGGGCCAACTGGTCACCGGCCTGGCCGAAGGCATTGACCACGGCGGGCACCGAGGTGTCGCTGGCGACCTGGCTGACTTCGAAGCGCTGGCTGGCGAGGATACGCAGGCTGCCGCTCTGCACCAGGCGGGCTTCGAGCAGAATGCGCACCGTGGGGCGACCGTTGTGGTATTCGCTGTGGAAGGCGCGCAGGTCGCCATCCAGTTCCAAGTCGGCTTGCAGGCGGCTTTCATCGCTGCTCACGGCCTTGAGGCGACCGTCGTCGAGGAAGGCGTCGATCAGCCGGTCGCGCAGCAGCAGCGGCGCGCGGTCGCTCCAACGCACGCCCTGGTAGGCGCTGATCTGATCGCCGGGCGGTAAGACGGCAATCCGCGTGCTGTCGAGCAGCTGGCTGCTGTAGGGCTTGTTCACCCGCAGCGCCCAGTCGGCACTGGCGTCATGGCTGGGTAGGCTGCTGGCGGGTAGGCGGTAGATGCTCAACACCTGGCTTTTCGGCAATACCGAGCAGGCGACCAGGCTGCCGGTCAGCAGCAGGGCGGCGAACAGGCGAAGACGACTCATGGTTGAAACTCCTTGATGGTATCGCTGCGCAGCAGGTAGCCGGCGGGGTCCTCCTCCAGGCGGCGGGCGAAGCTGCGCAGGGAGCTGAGGGTTTCGCGCAGTTCAACAATGGTCGGGCCCAGCTCGGCAACGCCCTGCATGCCGCCGTCGAGTGCGCGGCGGTTATCTGTCAGCAGTTGTTCGACCGTGTGGCTGCTGCGCTCCAGTGAGGCCATCAAGCGCTGGGCACTGTCCATCGCCTCACGACCTTGGCCGCTGAGCAGTTGGTTGGCGTTGCGCATCAACTCAGCGGCTTCCTGGCTGGCCGTGCTCATCTGTTGCAGGGCTTGGCGCAGCTCGTCGCGCTGGTCGGCGACGCTGGCGCTGGTTTGTTCGATGTTTTCCAGGGTGCGCGAGATGCGTCCGATGTTGTCGCGCGAGAACAGCTTGTTGGCGCGGTTGAGCAGGCGGGTGACGCTGATGACCAGGTCTTCACCATTGGCCATCAGGCGTGACAGCGGCGAGCGGTCGGCAATGATTTCCGCGCGCTGATCGCCCTGGCTTTCGAGAATGGGGCTGTCCGGGGTGCCGCCGTGCAGTTGGATCAGCGCTGCGCCGGTGATTCCGGTGATCGACAAGCGTGCGCGGGTGTCCTGTTTGATCGGTGTGGTGGCACTGACGCGGATGTGTGCGCGCACTTTGCGCGGGTCTTCTGGGTCGAGGCGCAGGCTGATCACATCGCCCACCTTGATCCCGCTGTATTGCACGGCGCTGCCCTGGGACAGGCCGCTGACGGCTTCGTTGAAGATCACGTCAAAATCGCGCAACTCCTGATCTGAGCTGGCTTTGCTCAGCCACAGGGCAAAGCCCAGCGCGGCGGCGACCATCAGCACAGTAAACAGGCCAATCAACACGTGGTGGGCACGCGGTTCCATTCAGTTGCTCCCTGGCGCGCGGTGGGCGGCCTGTTCGGCTGCGCGTCCGCGCGGGCCGTGAAAATACTCGTGGATCCATGGATTGTCGGTGGCGGCCACTACGTCCAGGCGATCGGCCACCAGCACGCGTTTTTCCGCCAACACCGCCACCCGGTCGCAGATGGTGTAAAGCGTGTCGAGGTCATGGGTAACCAGAAACACGCTGAGACCCAGCGCATCGCGCAGGGTCAGGATCAGTTGATCAAAGGCCGCCGCGCCAATTGGGTCGAGGCCGGCAGTGGGTTCGTCGAGAAATAGAATATCCGGCTCCAGGGCCAAGGCGCGGGCTAGGGCGGCGCGCTTGACCATGCCGCCGGACAGTTCAGTTGGATACTTGTCACCAGATTCGCGCGGCAGGCCGACCAGCGCCAGTTTGACCTGAGCCAGACGCTCAGCCGCTGCACGGTTGAGGCCGGCGTGTTCGATCAACGGCAAGGCGATGTTTTCGGTCACCGTCAGCGAGGAAAACAGCGCGCCGCGTTGATAGAGCACGCCGAAACGCCGTTCCAGTTGTGAGCGCTGCTCGGGCGGCAGGCTTAGCAGTTCCTCGCCAAATACATGCACGGTGCCGGAGTTGGCGTGGCGCAGGCCGAGAATGCTGCGCAGCAGCACCGACTTGCCAGTACCCGAGCCGCCAACCACGCCGAGCACTTCGCCACGGTAGAGGTCCAGGTCCAGGTCCTGATGCACGGTCTGGCTGCCGAAGCGGTTGACCAAGTTGCGTACCTCGATAATCGCTTCGCCCGTCACCAGCCCATCTCCATCAGAAACAACGCGGCCAGGGCATCGAGCACGATGACTACGAAAATCGACTGGACCACGCTGGAGGTGGTGCGCTCGCCCACCGACTGTGCGCTGCCGGTGACCTTGAAGCCTTCCAGGCAGCCGATCACGGCGATCAGGAAGGCGAATACCGGTGCCTTGGCCATGCCGACCAAGAAGTGCTTGAGGGCGATATTTTCCTGCAGCATGGCCAGGTACATGGCCGGCGAGATATCCAGACTCAGGGCGCAGACCACGGCGCCGCCGAGGATGCCGCTAAGCATGGCGATAAAGGTCAGGATTGGCAGGGCAATCAGCAGAGCAAACACCCGTGGCAGTACCAGCAGCTCCAGCGGGTTAAGGCCCAGGGTGCGGATGGCGTCGATTTCCTCGTTGGCCTTCATCGACCCGATCTGCGCGGTAAAGGCGCTGGCGGTGCGCCCGGCCATCAGAATGGCGGTGAGCAGCACGCCAAATTCACGCAGGAAGGAGAACGCGACCAGATCGACCGTGTAGATGCTCGCGCCAAAGTCGGCGAGCACCGTGGCGCCGAGGAAAGCCACCACCGCGCCGACTAGAAAGGTCAGCAGGGCGACGATGGGCACGGCATTCAAACCGCTCTGTTGAAGGTGCGCAACCAGCGAGGTGATGCGCCAGCGGCCGGGGCGCAGAATGATGGCGAACATCGCCGCCAGGGTCATGCCGATAAACCCGAGCAGGGCCACGCCTTGCTGCCAAAGCTCTGTCATGGCTTGGCCAATCTGCCCGAAAAATTCGCGCCAGGCGGGGATGTGTTTGACCGGCAGGGCATCGCCTGCATCGGCGATGGCCGTGCCCACCGCCTGCAACAGCGCGCGACGTTCGCTGGCCAGCCCTGGCGCATCGCTGGCCAGTTGCGCCAGGCGCTGGCTGCCAAGCAACTCCACCAGTAGCGCGGCACCCGCAGTGTCGAGCGCGCCGAGGTCGTGTAGGTCAATGCTGGCGGCGTTGTTCAAGGTGCCGCGTAGTGCCAGCACCTCGGTTTCCAGCTTGGCGTAGTGGGGCAGTGTCCAGTCGCCGCCGATGCGCAAGCCCGCGGGCGCATCCGTGCGGCTGGATTCAAGCGGGGAGATGTAGGGGGCTGTGCTCATGGCCCACAGCTTAACCTTCTCGCTGGCGTTACGCTCAGTTTGGCGGCGCGGCTGCGCGCGTTAACCGTCAGCCGTGATTTCGGCGATCAGCTCACGCAGCGCGGCTTCGGCATCTTCGTTGGCCACCTGGCAGGTGCCGGCATTGGCGTGACCGCCGCCGTTGTAGCTCAGGCATAGCTCGCCAACATTGGTCTGCGAGCTGCGGTCGATGATTGATTTGCCGACTGCGAACACGGTGTTCTGCTGCTTCACGCCCCACATCACATGGATGGAGATGTTGCACTGCGGGTACAGGGCATAAATGACGAAGCGGTTAACCGCGTAGATGGTCTCCTCGTTACGCAAATCCAGTACCACCAGGTTGTTGTAGACCGTCGCGCAGCGTTGAATCTGTGCTTTGGCCTCGCGCTGGTGCTCCAGGTAAAGCGTCACGCGCTCATCGACATCTGGCAGCTCGAGAATTTCAGCGATGCCGTGGGTCTGGCAGAAGTCGATCAGCTGCATCATCAGCTGGTAGTTGGAGATGCGGAAGTCGCGAAAGCGCCCGAGGCCGGTGCGCGCATCCATGATAAAGCTCAATAACTCCCAGCCTTGTGGGTCGAGGATGTCGTCGCGGCTGAATTGCGCGGCGTCAGCCTTGTCCACGGCTGCCATCATCTCGTCCCACTCTCGCGGGAAGGCGTCGTGGCCGCCGTAATGCTGCCACACCACACGGGCTGCCGAGGGCGCGTCGGCATCGATCAAGTGATTGCTCGCCGGTTGGTTGCGAATGGTCTCGCTGAGGTGGTGGTCGAAGGCCAGGTAGCAGCCAGGCACATAGGGCAGGTTAGTGGTGATGTCGTTGCTGGTGATCGCCACCTTGCCGTCCTGCATGTCCTTGGGGTGTACGAACAGAATGTCGTCGATCAGGTTGATGTGTTTGAGCAGGGCGGCGCACACCAGGCCGTCAAAGTCACTGCGGGTCACCAAGCGGTAAGAGCTGGACATAGAGCATCTCCGGAACGGACAAGCGGCGGTAAAACCACCAGACCCCCTTCAAAGTAGCACGCGGTTTCGCTCTCAGCCTGGGCGGGACAGCTGCGCTTCCAGGCAGCTGAGGGTCGACCTCAGGACAGTGCCGGCGCAATAACGATCCTAGGCTGGCGCCTGTTGTTTTATTGCCCACAGGAGCCTTCCATGTCACCGATTACCGTACTGCGCGACACTCACCCGATTCCGTTGCTGGACGCCTGCAAGTGGACGCGAATCGCCGGCGAGCCGCACACCGTCAACCTGAATGC
>Ga0209504_1001132_pt1 | contig 21087 bp, 27 predicted proteins | sample COGITO_mtgs_1005_FD_184791 | JGI IMG/M metagenome (GOLD analysis project Ga0209504, IMG submission 184791) | Pelagic marine microbial communities from North Sea - COGITO_mtgs_100511 (SPAdes) (version 2) | ecosystem: Environmental > Aquatic > Marine > Epipelagic ...
GAAGTTGACGGAGATGTCATCCTCTTCAGGCCGAAGGAATTCTTAAAGGTTGTGATTGGTAAATCAGTTATGCTCAACCTTCAATACGAACCATCATATGGTGGTTACATTGGCGAAAAATCGAAGATGCCTTTTATTTCAAAAGGACCTAAGCGCCTAAAGTAGTTTTTCAGTGGTAAGTTCCATAAAGGAACCAACCACTTTGTTCTTTCACAGTTTAATAAGTTTGCTGGTGATAGGTAATCCTATCTTAAAGATTCTGGTGGAACGGAATCGCCAGCAGCATTTGTAAATAAAGAGTATCTGTAATGTTTACAAATTGTTAAAGACGGCAAATCGTGTTAACAGAATGTAAACCGCTTTGAAGAACGGCCGAAATGCCAACGGTTTGGAATAAGTAATAGTATGAGACACTTACTACTACTATTATTACTTTTACCATCATCACTATTCGGCTTCAATGAAATGATAGCAGTACAAACTCTTCAAGACAATGGAAATTTCCAACACACTGTATGTGAAGTAAAGACTGCATACGCAAACAAAGGTGACCACGTCTTATACAAGAATGTAACACCTCGCGATGGAATGATCATTCTCACAGATGATGGTAAGTGTGTCAAGTATAATAAGAACATCATTGCTGATAGAGTAGTAGTTGCTATAGTGAAGCGTTACACATAGTATAAATAAATTTATAATGAAGAAAGTAAATAGAACCAAATCAGATATCGCTTTAGATGTTATTTACTGGACAGCCGCAGCCATTGTGTTTGCGATGCTAGTAACTACACTTTATATGATGATGGAATTTTAATGCGAAGTAGTTCAGTGGTAGAACAGTTGACTGTTAATCAATTCGTCGTAGGTTCGATCCCTACCTTCGCAGCCAGATTTAATCTACATATCAAAACACCAAAGTGATATGTAGATTGAAACAAACAGTTTCCAAAATGGAAACACCTCAATAACAACACACACACAAAAAACAATGAGCACAAGTAAATCAATGAACGCATACGAGATCCGTCTCAAAATCCTACAAGAAGCACTGAATACAGCATCCGATAAGTGGTATGCTGAAAAGGAAGTACTCTTCGAAGAGTGGAACAACAAGCGGCATGCATGTGGTGAAGACACTGTTGCCCTAGCTAAACTCGATACACCGACACTCCCGACATGGGATCGAGAAGTTGAAGCGATTCGAATCGCGAAGAAACTCTACGCTTTCGTAGAAGGCGAATAAGTCTAAGAACCTGAGTTTGTAATTCCTCTGCGAATGCGGAGGTTGATAATGAGGATAAGGATTGCGTTTAGCGGTCGACTCCCTCACACCTTTGGACGCATAGCTTAATTGGTTAAAGCAGCGGATTCATAATCCGTTGAGTCTGGGTTCAAGTCCCAGTGGGTCCACCAATTTATTATTTACAATCAATAACATATATGGTATAATTACATTATGCAAACAGTAAAACACACATACCGAGAAATGCTCACTTATACTCGTGACGAATACACCACGCGTGATAGGTCTATTAACGTGGATACTAATAAAGAAACTAAAGACGTAACAGTCGAAGTCACTCTTTTTAGTCCAATCGCAGATCGTGTATTCGATCGCCTCGACGATGAAAGCCGAACTGGTTGGGCTGAAGCTTTCTTTGACGGAAAAAACGCACCAATCATTCCGAGCTACACGCTTTTGCGTAAAGGACATTAATTAAATGCTCCGATAGCTCAGTTGGATAGAGCAACGGTTTTCTAAACCGTGGGCCGCAGGTTCAAGTCCTGCTCGGAGTACCATTTTCATGGGGGTGTAATGGATTCGATCTCAGTTTCGGCTGAGACACGGAGGTTCAATTCCTCCCACCTCCACCATTTTAATATTTACAATCAGTGATATATAGGTTATAATTATATTATGCAAAATACCGTTAAAGACATACAAGATTTTTTCATCCGCAAACGCCGAAATGAAGAATACGTTGAAGACAAGACAGGTGTAAAAACCATTGAAATTATTAATGCAAGTTTCATCGCGAATGAACCTACTATCTTTGGTAAAATCAATCTAGATTATGTTCAACGCGAACTAGATTGGTATCTTTCTAAATCGTTAAACGTAAACGATATTCCAGGTGAAACACCACAGATTTGGAGTATGATCTCTGATGACAATGGTATGATCCATTCTAACTATGGGTACCTTACTCTTTCAGAAGAGAATCATAATCAATTCAAAAACTGTGTCGCAGAACTTAAGAAGAATCCAAATTCTCGCCGTGCAGTTATGATTTATACACGTCCAACTATTTGGAACGAGTATAACACAGATGGTATGTCTGATTTCATATGTACAAACGCAGTTCAGTATCTTATCCGCAATGGTAAACTTGACGTAGTTGTTCAAATGCGATCTAACGATGTTGTCTTTGGTTATCGTAATGACTTTGCATGGCAAGAACATATCGCTAATATGGTGTGTACTAAACTTGGCATTAAGCTTGGTAACATCCACTGGAATGTTGGATCGATGCATGTGTATGAACGTCACTTTAAATTCATTGATGCAGAGATCGAAAGACAAAATCATATTTCTGATCTAGAATATGAAGAATACACCGCAATGTCCGAATGGGCCCACCAAGTGAGTAAGTTTTATGATTAACATGGAATTTAACGCAGCTGACTTAGACACATCTGTATTGCTTTCTCGAGCTAAAGAAGAGTCTGAACAAATGTTTTCAAAAGAGTCTACTCGTCGAGGAAGATCACTTCAGAAGATCATTGAAACAGCACTATATGGCCATGCAGCTGAGTTATACCTCATTGAGAAATGTCAATTCAAAGATGATCCTCGAAAGTATAAAGATCTCTTTGACACTGAAGGAAACTCAGTAGAGGTCAAAGTTACAGAAGGAGATTATTACGTTCCTTATGTTTTAGATAGGGCAACTAAAGCAAAACTAGAAACATGGAGAGGTTTCCCTGATATCCTATATGTCTTTATCGGCGATAAGATCACCGCTGACTATAGCCTTTATGGAATATATAAGTGGAGTGAGAATAAATTTGTTTTACAAGAGTCACCAACTATGGTATAATAACAGTATGAAAGAATCAATTAAAGTATTAGAAGAATGCGCCGAACTACAGGCAAAGAAAAGCACGGATTACCAGAATCCGAATAGCCGCATTAAACAAGCAGACTATTACCCACGTGGGATTGCGTCTATCCTTGACATTATTTATGCCAAGACTCTTCGGATGTATTCTGTAATTGAAGCAATGGAAAGTGATCCGAATTATAAGCAAAACTTTGAATCGGTTGAAGATTCGGGTAAAGATCTTATTAACTACGCGTCGTTTCTTGTTTCATATTTGCGGAATGGAATTGATGGTCAAGATCCTGAACGCGACTTCCTTAATCGCAAAGAGCATACCGATGACAACACGTAAATGGCATAAACGCTATATCGAGTTAGCTCGTACTATTGCCCAGTGGTCGCGTGATCCTTCAACACAATGTGGTGCAGTAATTATTGGTCAATCTGGTCAAGTTCTATCTCAAGGTTATAATGGCTTCCCTCGAGGCATGAGTGACGATGAAGAACTCTATAATGACCGCAATTCAAAGTATAGTCGTATTGTTCATGCCGAGATGAATGCGATCTATAACGCATCTCGCACTGGAGTATCTTTAGAAGGTGCAACAGCATACATCCACGGACTTCCATGCTGCCATGAATGTGCTAAAGCTTTAATCCAAGTTGGAATTAAAGAAGTAATTATGAGCGAGTCGAACAATATTCGATGGAATAATTCATGCGGAATGGGAACAGGCTTCCTTGAAGAAGCAGGCGTAAAAGTCACGTACATAAAATAACAATAAATAAATCTATGAAGAATATAGCAATAATTATGGGCCGCGGCATCGAAGGATGCGGAGTAACAAAATTCACAGTAGAACAGTGCAAGTACTACGAACGTAATGGGTACGACTATAAAGTCTTTGCATCTAAAGACAAATCTTGGACGCGCAAAAACTCGCATAAGACAGATAACATCCAACAACTCAAATTCGCAAAAAGCGATGAAGTGGATGCGATGATCAAGTGTATCAATAAATCTGATATAGCTATCATCAACTCTTTGCCTGCTCTAAGTTTAAAAGAAGAAGCAATTCAAAACTTTAAACGTATGTTAAGCGAAATCGAAGTACCTGTTGCGCTTATTCAACATGATCATGCCATGCAATCCATCCGTCGCAATGGAGCACTGGATGAAGCGATCAAAAAGGCAAACATCATATTTGTTCATTCAACAACTAATGATTTTGCAAAATATGCAAAAGAAAAGGTAGGGCCAAAGGTAGATTTGTTTGGTGCTGAAGAAGGTACTCCTATCGTTGCGTTTCAACCAGGTATGTTCTTCGATGAAGTAAAGTCAAAGTATTGGAAAACAAAGATTGGCGTTCAGGACGTAATGCATCACAAATGGATTGGTAGAACTACATCTTGGAAGGGGTATAAAGAAATGTTTGCTTTTCATAATGATTATTTGAAGCAAAACGATATGCTAACAACTTACGAAGGCATCGAACGTTCACCTGCATTTTTAGGATTTAGAGAACTTTCAGAATTTAATAATTTACTCGCTGAAGATCCTAATGAATACGATTTAAACGATGGCTATGGCAGTGATGTTCATGTCTTTGGACCATATGTTCAAGAAGAAATGCTTGAACGAATGTCTAAAGTAGGATTTGGTTATCAACTTTCAAGAATGAAAGAACATTTTATTCAGCGATCAATTGAATACACTCATTGCGAAGTTGCATGTACTGGCACAATTCCTGTTTTTAATAAAAAGTATGGTGACGCATGTACTCACCGCCACTATGGAAAAAAGTTTACTGAGTGTGAAAATACTGGAACAGTATGGTTTGATGAACACAATTTTGATAGTACGTTTAACATGATATTAGATCTATTTGATCATCCCGAAAAACGACAAAAAATGAGAAACGATGCATATGAGTTTTATAAACTTCATCAAGACGCATCATACACCTTTAAAGAACTAATGGAAAACATACAAAATGTCATATAACTACGCATCAATCGTACCACTTATTGGTGGTGAAACAATCGCAATGGAAAACGTCTTTGGAAAAAGACCTGAGTACATCTTATCATATACACCATTTGCGGCGAATGATTCGCAAATATTAGAACACTACAAAAACGAAGTACCATACCATGTCATCGACGAAGGTACTGGCAGAACTGATTATGTTGATGTGGTGAATGCTGTTTGTCCTTGTGCAGGATTGTCTTCGCTAAGTCCATCATCTTCATCTGATAATAAAGCAAATGATTGGATGGTCGAATCCGCAAAATACGTTTTAGGTGAAGTGAAACCAAAGGTCTTTTGGGGTGAAAATGCACCACGATTAGCATCAAAGATGGGAGCACCAATCGTTAAAGAACTAAGGAAGGTCGCAAAGGAAAATGGTTATACAATGTCTCTCTATAAGACTAAATCTAAACTGCACGGCTTAAGCCAAACCCGTGATCGATCCTTTTACTTCTTTTGGAAAGGTGATGAAATACCTCACATGCATTTTTATCGTCGACCTCACGAAAAGATCGAGGACACTATTCGAAATGCGTTTGTAAGTAAAGATGATCCAATGAACGAGCTTACAAACAAGAACAAACCCAGCGATAACCCATTCTATAAGTATGTACTTGAAGAGCTCGAAGGTGGTATTACACACAAGGAGTTTCAAAACAAAATCGAGAAAACTATAAACCCTTTAGACTATTTGGAAAACCGTGGTATTGAATATGACGAAGTTTCTGAATGGATGACGGCAAATGGATTTGACAAGCAAGCTAAACGCTGTTTGGAGATCCATAAGAAACTCAAATCAGGCGGCAATATCATGAGGAAGACTACTGAAATTCCTAAGGATTATATCGGTGCATTTGTAGGTCACATGCCTACATGTCTAACACACCCTGACGAAGACCGTTATCTTACCATCCGCGAATGTATGGCTATCATGAAATTACCATCTGACTTTCAGTTGCAGGGCGGTAGAAAAAACTTAAATATGATTTGTCAAAATGTCCCAGTGACAACTGCAGAAGATATGGCACAAAATATTCTTGATTGGTTAAATGGAAAATTGGATACAAGGCAAGCAGAATTTGCAGTCTTTGACAATAAGACATCTACAGTACAGTACGAAGACGTACCTCAAACCCTTGAATCATTCATTTAAGGGTTTACAAATGACCATTATTATTATATAATATAGCTACAATCAAATAAAGAAAACATATATGTCACTACTAGAAAAACTAAAAAAATCAAGCCGCACCGCCGGTGCCGATATCCTATCAGAATCAAAGTTCTTTTCCGAAAAGGAAATGACTACAACATCGGTGCCGATGATTAACGTCGCACTCTCTGGTTCCACTAAAGGTGGTATCTCTTCAGGCCTAACAGTGTTAGCTGGTCCAAGTAAGCACTTCAAAACATCGTTTGCCCTTTTGATGGCTGGTGCTTATATGAAGAAGCATAAGGATGCTGTCCTCATGTTCTATGATTCGGAGTTTGGTTCACCTCAATCTTACTTTGAGAGTTTCGGTATTGATACAACTCGTGTACTACATACGCCTGTTACCAATATTGAAGAACTCAAGTTTGATCTTGTTCATCAGCTTACTGAAATTGATCGTAAGGATAGAGTGATGGTGGTGATTGATTCTATTGGTAATATTGCATCGAAGAAAGAAATTGATGATGCTGAGAATATGAAATCAGTTGCTGATATGACTCGAGCAAAAGCTCTTAAAGGTCTATTCAGAATGATTACACCATTCTTGACACTTAAAGATATTCCTCTTCTTGCTGTTAATCATACGTATCAAACACAGGAGATGTTCTCAAAGGCAGTAGTTTCTGGTGGCACAGGTGTTATGTACAGTGCAAATGATGTGTGGATTATTGGCCGTCGTCAAGAAAAGACTGGTACTGAAATCTCAGGTTACCACTTCATTATTAATATCGAGAAGTCTCGCTTTGTGAAGGAGAAGTCTAAGATCCCAATTAGTGTAAGTTGGGACGGAGGTATTGAGAAGTGGTCAGGTCTATTAGATCTTGCTCTTGAAACAGGTTATGTCGTTAAACCTAAGAATGGTTGGTATATGGCAATGAATCCTGCAACAAAAGAAGAGTTGAGTGGAAACCTTCGAGCTGCACAAACAATGACTGAAGAATTCTGGACAAAGATCTTTAATTCTACAGACTTTGAAACTGCTATTGAAAAACGATATAAGGTTGCTCATGGTGCAATGCTTGAAGAGCTTCGGCTTGAAACTGAACCATCGATTGAAGATGAGTAAAGAATATACTTTTGTTGAAAAGGTAGACTCAGAGCTGTATTCTATTAAGATCTTAGAAGGTCTTTATGCAAATATAATCTATACATACGGTAAAGTTACTATCGAAGAAGATGTCGAAAATGACTTAGCCCGTATACTTTTCGATTTCGTAATTGAAAGAGCAGTAGATCCATATACCGCAGAAGAGTTAGAATCGAGCGACGAGTTCAGAAACTACATTGGAAATATCTTAACAGAAATCTTAAATAATCAGGACGCACAAATCGGAAATGCCACAAAATCTACAGACGATAATACTCAAGACACTGACTAATGATGAAGGCTTTTGCAGAAAAGTTATTCCACATATTAAAGGCGAATACTTCGAAGAACAACATCACGCAGTATATGACTTATTCTTAAGATTCATAACTAAGTATAATAAGCTTCCAACCCCAGCAGTACTTGAAGTTGAGTTCCAAAGCTCTGAGTATGTTAATCGCCCAATCGCGAATGACACACTCTCACTAATTAAAGAGCTGCGTAACGAGAACGAGGTCGATGTTGAATGGTTGTTAGAATCGACTGAAACATGGTGCAAAGATCGATCTGTCTATCTCGGACTAATGGAAGCAATTTCTATTATTGATGGCAAATCTGAGAAGGCAGAAGGAGCAATTCCTGATATCTTAACTAAAGCACTATCAGTCAACTTCGATACTAATGTTGGCCACGACTACTTAGATAATGCTGAATCGCGATATGACTTTTATCATCTTAAAGAAGATAAGACTCCATTCGATTTAGAGATGCTAAACACTATCACAGCAGGTGGTGTTCCACGTAAGTCATTGAATATTGTACTTGCTGGTACAGGTGTTGGAAAATCTTTGGCGATGTGTCACTTTGCATCTGATGCCTTATCACAAGGTAAGAATGTGTTATACATTACAATGGAAATGGCAGAAGAGAAGATTGCTGAACGTATCGATGCAAACCTATTTGATGTTGATATCGCTACGCTTAAAGATCTTAATAAGTCTACATTCGTCAACAAGGTAAAACATATCAACGATAAGACACAGGGTAAGTTAATCATTAAAGAGTATCCAACTGCTTCTGCGCACGTAGGTCATTTTCGTGCACTCTTAAATGAACTGAAGATGAAGAAGAAGTTTACTCCTGATGTCATCTATATCGATTACCTTAACATCTGTGCAAGCTCACGCATGAAAGGTCTCGGAGGTTCTATCAATACTTACTCTTATATCAAAGCAATTGCTGAAGAGATCCGCGGTTTAGCTGTCGAGTTCAATGTTCCTATTTGGTCTGCGACACAATCAACTCGTACTGGATTCGGTAATACCGATGTTGAGATTACCGATACATCTGAGAGTTTTGGTTTGCCAGCAACGTGTGATCTTATGATTGCTCTTATATCAACTGAACAACTTGAAGCAGCAAATCAAGTAATGATAAAGCAATTGAAGAATCGATATAATGACATCTCTCAACACAAAAGGTTTTGTGTAGGTATTGATCGATCGAAGATGAGATTATACGATGTTGAAGCTTCTGCTCAGACATTGTCAAGTGATGAAATAACATCTGCACCATCGACACCTAATAAGGACTTCAGCGCGTTTAAGATATAATGAATATTACTGCAATCGGATCTGGTAGAAAGAAGCGCGAGATGGCAGAGGATCTCGCGCGCTGCGCTGCTATGAAGTTAATGCCGCGGCTGCGAGATAGACTATGCATAGACATCAACCTCATTCCTCGACTGAGTCAAAAGGATAACGTTGCTGGAGACTGTATATGGGAAGATAGTCGCACACGACCAAGAGAGTTTACAATACGAGTTGACTCAACTCAACCGCTCCAGACAATGTTAGAAACTATTGCGCATGAGATAGTACACGTAAAGCAGTTTGCTAGAGGTGAACTACAGGACACTAATTCTTTTAATTTAAGTAAATGGAAAGGCAATAATATCAATCTCAATAAGACGCATTATTACGACCTTCCATGGGAGATTGAAGCTCATGGAAGGGAAAAAGGACTGTTCATCCGTTGGTTCGAGCAGAGCCGCTGGAAAAACTGCAAATGGGCAGAATATTAAAATCTCTTTTGTTATAAATAGACTTAAGTAGTAATATTTAACTTAACACACCATGGGAACAATGCTAGAATTTAAAGAATACATCAATGAAGAGCTCTCTACAGGATCTCTCGAAAAGGCCTCTGTTATAATGCTTAAGTACCTTCGCAAAGCGACTGGTAACAGCAAGATTTTTGTAACTCAGGGATTAGAGAAGTTCAAAAACTCAAATGGCGCTGGGTATGGAGTAAGATTCTATGCTCCAGGCAAAAAGATTGAATCATGGAGATTCAATTGGAAGTCTGTTGGATCAGCTAACACTAATAATCTATCTTCGATCGATCTATGGAATGGTTCATCAGCAGGACCAAACCATCATATCTCTTTTGAAGCAGATGTATCATTAGTACAAATTCTTCCACAGCTTGCTGATATGATCAAAGCTGGAAAGGTAAAGTCTGGCAAATTTGTAACATACCCAATGGGTGCTCCTCTCAACGAAAGCCTAGAAGACGGCGAAGAATGCGAAGAGTTGAATGAAGCAGTTAATCCAGAAGATGCATATGATAATGTAGTTTCTCTTATCTCAAGCCCAGGTTTTACAAAGCAAAAGGTGTTTAAAGTTTGGAAGTCGGTTGGTATAAAAATCTTCGACGAAATGGAAGCTAGAAATCCAGCTATCATTGCAAAGGATGGAAGAAAGTATAATTGGTCTGGAAGTGCTGCAGATGTTAAGAAACTTCTTTCTCAAAGGAGCGAAATTCTATCAGCGATCGGCACAACCCGTGGTACTGTCCGCTCAGGAACTTCTAAAGAAACATACTCACATAATCCTCAGCTTGACGAATTAGAAGCAAGCCGTGAGCGATTGGATTATGAAAAGCAATTGGCTGACTTAGAGAATCTGATTAAGATGACAATATCTGGTGCAGCGAACGCACTCTTCATTGCAGGTCGCGGTGGTATTGGTAAGACATTCACCGTTGAAAAGGTACTAAAAGATGCAGGTTTGTCTGATGGTAATGGTTACTTTAAGAACACTGGTACAGCATCTGCTGCAGGTATCTACTCACTCTTGTTTAAGAATCAAGACGGTATTATTCTTTTCGATGATTCTGATGATGCACTGAAAGATCAAGAAGCACGTAACATTTTTAAAGCTGCTACTGATACTAAGAAGATTCGCAAGTTGGTTTGGAATAAGATGGGGAAGAACGTTGTTGAACCTGACGAATACGAAGATCCTCAAGAATTGATCGATGCCAATTTGATCCCACGTTACTTCAACTTCACGGGTAAGGTTATCTTTATCTCGAACTTGAAGATGGACAAACTTGATCCTGATGGTGCTCTTCGTACTCGAGCGTTTATGATCGAGATTGACCCTACTGAAACTGAGATCTATGACTTCATGGAAACCATTGTTGGTAAGATTAAGTTGGATGGTGATTTCGATCTGGACTTAAAGACACGTAAGTCAGTTGTCGACATGCTACGTAAAGGTAAGTCTAAACAATCTGCCAATTTAAGAAAACTATCCCGTGCTTTAAACATGATGGCTGGTACTATTAAGTCTGGCGTAAGTGTCTCTGAATCTGAACTCACTCGCATGATCGAAACATATGCTTAATACGCTAAAATCCTTTCAAACGTTTTTACTTGAGGCTGTAGAATTATCACCTGCAGAATTAAAGAAGTCTGCTACTGCTGGTCCTTATAATGGTCAAGATCGTGCTGACATACTCGCAGATCTTATTAAAAAGCAAATTCCATTAGAGCTTAAAAAGGGTGGAAAAATAACAGTGGCCAATATAGAAGACGCCTTATCTTCTATTAAACAGTTTAAGAAAGATGGTAAAGCATTTGATCTAACTGGCCTCGACGGTAAAACAATTTCTTCGTCTGCTCTACTTAAAACTAAAGAATTCGGTGGAGGCGCAGGAGCTGGTGGTGGAACAAAGCAAACAGCAATTGGTGAATCTGCACAATGTGTATGGATGGCTGCCATGTTGGAAATTGGATCTGCTATGCCGATTGAAAGTTTCACTGATAATGTTCTTACTAAAGCGTTTAAGTCTGTAAGCGTTGGAGGCACGAGTCTTAAACAAATCCTCGCGATTGATGATAGTTGGAAAATGTCATCTTATCTAACTGCGCAGTATGCTATGGACAAGGGAATCATTGAAAGGGGTATGATTTTTCATAGAGATGATAAACTCATGAAGGCGATTTATTCCTCTAAAGACACTGCGTTTAAGAATAACGGGTTTAAACCACTTAAGGACGATAAGTGGAATCCTGGAGATATTTGGGCAGAAGAAAAAGGTTTCAGTATAAATGAACTCGATACAGCTTCGGTAGAAGGTCTTAATAATGATATTTTAGATTTATACCTTCAAAAAAGATTAGTTGGTATTTCGCTCAAAAAGGTTTCTAGAGCAGTTGTTGGCATTGAGAAAAATGTAGTGAGACCTCCTGTGACAGCTGATCATAAATTTACGGGTGGCCGTGTCAAGTCGGTGTCAAAAGGTGAATGGTATACAACCAAATCTAATTTTGTAGACTTTCAAGGCGGTTACATGACCTTAAGCGCCAACAGCGCCTTTGGTTCTCACAAAGTAGAGATTAAAGGTAAAGGCGCTCGTGGTGGTGGTGCATCTTGGGGAGTAATGCAGGATGCATCTTATAGAGTCTATGGAAAAAACCTCTTGCCTAAGAATAGCGACCTGAAGAAGGAAGCTAAAGCGGTCGTAGCAGGTGATACAAAGGCACTTAAGAACTTTACATCGATGCTACAAAAACACGATAAGACAATCTCTATTGATCAAGTTGTTGAAGAACTTGAAAAGCTGAAAAAGGGAGCAGATGTCTGGGTTCATGGCAAACTCGGAGGATTGCACGTTCTTAACATTCTAGCTGCTGGAGGCAAGAAGGCCGATCAGTTTGTCACTCAGCTTGTTAACTATGCTGGTAGTTCAACCTCCGACTCTAGCGCATACATAAAATTAACAGAAAAATAATGAGTCAACTCGACGCAGCACTAAGATTCCATAGAGAGAATCAAATACCTTTAGCACATAACATTTTTCGACCACACTCGGAGAATTATTATAAACTATTTTGTCACGCAAGACAGATGAAAGAATCCGCGGTGAATCCTTTGAATGAATTCGACGAGTATCTTATGTCAACAGATATTGGTGAGCTTGCAATGCATGAAGGTAAAGAAGTACCATTAGATCATCCATTGATTGAAGCAGAATATAAGGGCAAGGAAGTTGAATTGAACGATCCAAAGCGTGGTGGCAAAAAGAAATTTTTTGTCTACGTTAAGAATGACAAGGGGAACGTAATCAAGGTTCAGTTTGGTGACACATCTGGTCTTAAGGCTAAGATCGATGATCCAGCAGCTCGCAAATCTTTCGCTGCTAGACACCAATGCCATTTAAAGAAAGATAAAACAAAGCCAGGCTATTGGTCCTGCAATCTTCCACGATATGCATCACAGCTTGGTCTAAAAGGCGGAGGATCCTTTTTTTGGTAATATGAGTAAACCATATACAGATAAGACAAAAGGTAAAGTAAAGATTCGTACATTTGAATCTAACATTGAATCAGATGAATTGGTTTGGCACCGTGATCGAGCAGATCGTGTTATTACAATACTAGAAGGTGATGGATGGATGTTTCAAATGGATAACGCTGTACCTTACGAGTTAAAAGAAGGTGATGTTTTAAAAATTTCAAAAATGGAATACCATAGAATTTATAAAGTAGGCGATACTAATTTAGTATTAGAAATTGAAGAGCCTAACGGCAAACCAATTAAAGAATTTAAGATGAAAACATTTAAAACATATCTAGCCGAAGCTTCCAAAGCTGGTAAGAATACTCACATGCAACATCTTGAGGATGCAGTCATCTATGGCGGTGTCAAAGGAACGAGAGAAGCGATCTTTGCTCTCCGCTCTTTAAGAGATATGCTAGCAGGAAATACTAGTTCCTCTACTGACGTAACTGTCAAATGGGATGGAGCACCTGCCGTCTTCGCTGGTATCGATCCAGAAGATGGCCAATTCTTTGTTGCTAAGAAAGGTATCTTCAATAAAGATCCTAAGGTGTATAAGTCAGAAGCTGAAGTAAGAGCTGACACGTCAGGAGATCTTGCAGAAAAGCTAGTGATTGCATTTAATGAATTGAAAGATCTTGGTATTAAAGACGTGATTCAAGGTGATATCATGTTTACTAAAGGTGATTTAGCAACTGAATCAATCGACGGTGAGAAGTATATAACCTTTCAGCCTAACACTATTGTTTATGCGGTACCTGCGAAATCAGCACTCGCTAAAACTATACAGAAGGCGAATCTCGGTGTTGTATGGCATACTACATACACAGGAAAAGACTTTGAATCAATGAAAGCATCCTTTAAGGTTGATTTAAAAGGCCTCAAAAAGAAAGCTTCTGTCTGGTATCAAGATGCTAACTTCAGAGATATTTCAGGTAAAGCGACTCTATCTGCGAGCGGAACAAAACAAGTATCTGAGGCACTTGCCAAAGCTGGAAAGATATTTCAACAGATCGCGGGCTCAACTCTTAAAGAACTTGAATCCAATCAAGCTCTTGCAATTAAACTTGAGACATTCAATAATACTCTTGTTCGTAAAGGACAACGCATTGGAAATACGACTAAGCATGTTCAAGATCTTATCACATGGTTTGATGAGAAGTTTAAGAAGGAATATGAAAAACGTTCAAGCGATAAGGGCAAAGCAAACGTTACAGCAAAGCACGAAGAGGAAATGAAGTTCTTCTCAAAAGAGAATAAGAAAAACCTTGATCTAATGTACCAACTTCAGAACGCGATTGTTGATGCTAAGCTGCTTATCATAAGTAAACTAGATCAAGTGAAACAACTTGACACATTCATTCGCACTAAGAACGGATTTAAGGTTACTGGGTCTGAAGGCTTTGTTGCAATCGACACAGCCTCTAACGGCGCAGTAAAACTGGTCGACCGCCTAGAATTTTCAACTAACAACTTTTCTCCAGATACCATTAAGGGTTGGGAGCGATAGTAACAAAAATATATAAATAGAATTATGAACAAGTTGCCGATAAATTTCAAAGACTTCCTCACTGTAGATTACACACAGCAGGCGGGAACCGATATTGATCCTGACGGCTTACTTGCGTATCAAGCAAAAAAGCGAAAGAGTCGACTCGATGAACTATCTAAGATGAAAAAAGTCAAATCTAAATAATGAAATCATTTAAGCAGTTTACAGAAGCGAAGAAGAAGGAGATAGTTTTTACATTTGGTAGATTCAATCCTCCTACGGTCGGTCATGAAAAGCTCATCAAAGCTGTCACCAAGATTGCAAGCGGACGTGACTATAAGATCTTTGCATCACAATCAAACAAGCCTGATACTGATCCTCTCAAATACAAAGAGAAGGTATCTATCATGCGTAAGATGTTTCCTAAGTACGCTCGCAACATCATACTTGATGAAAAGATAAAAACAGTATTCAACATCGCGGTAAAACTATATGATCAAGGCTATACTGATGTTACAATGATTGTTGGATCAGATCGCATTAAAGAATTCAAAACATTATTGAATAAGTTTAATGGTGTTAAATCTAGACACGGCTTCTATGAATTCGACACTATCACGTTCCAATCGGCAGGTGAAAGAGATCCAGATGCTGATGGTGTTTCTGGAATGTCTGCCTCTAAAATGAGAGCAGCTGCAACCGCTGGCGATTTTAAAGCATTCTCAAGTGGAATACCTAGAGACTACGGTGATGATATGGAGCTCTTTAATCTCATTCGTAAAAGAATGGGACTAAAAGAAATGACGAACTTCCGGAAGCATATTCAACTTCCAACGGTTTCTGAGAAGCGTGAGCGGTATATTTCAGGCGCTATTTTTAACGAAGGTGATACTGTATACGCAAACGGCAATGTTGAAATTACTATCCAAGAACGTAAATCTAATTACGTAGTATGTAGTAAAGGCAATAAGTATTTTATTCAATCGCTTGAAGAAGCACTGGAAGATGGTACAGATAAAGCAGCTGAAACCTACAAAAAGGGTACACCTGGTCAACTAAGCGAAAAACAAATTAAAGGACTTGAAAAGAAGTCGGAAGAATCTGGTATTGCGTATAGTGTCCTAAAAAGCGTATTTGATCGCGGTATGGGAGCGTATAAGACAAGCCATCGCCCAGGAACAACACCTCAGCAGTGGGCATTTGCTCGTGTTAACTCGTTTATCTCAAAAAGCAAAGGTACTTGGGGCGGTGCTGATAAAGACTTAGCCGCTAAAGTCAAAAAAGAATCAGTCAACGAAGGCGAAGGTAAAAGCGAAACTTGGGAAGATGGGTTCAAACGTCGTGTAGTTAAAGTAACTAAACCTGAACACCTCGAAAGCGGCTACAAATGGCGCATCAAGGGTAAAGAACGCGATAACATTTCAATCAAATTGTATAAAGAAAAACCAAACTTCGAAGAATATAAAAAACAAATGAAAAGAGTCGCTGGACATGAATTTGGAGGGTGAGATTTTTATAAATATAATAACTTAATCTTAAATGGGAAACATGAAAATACTAAACACAAACACCGCTATCTATACAATTGAGCTCCATGAGGCAAAGGTTGTACCTTTCAAAAAGCTCGAACAAGCATGGACTCGAACTAACGGAGATAAAGCAAAACAAGCAAAGCTTATTAAGAAGCATGACTTAAAGACGCTTATCTCTACAGTAAGACCTGGATCGATTAAACTTGGAGTCATGAATAAGTTGAATCACGTTAATGGAAATGCTACTGCAGCTGGTCTCGATTTAGACGGAGAGTTGATCTTCATTACGAATAATCCTGTTAAGATCATCTATCCCAAAAAGAGCTCTCGCCGTCCTGAAGGAGAAGAGATTGAAGAAGCAGATGATGGTGCGATCGTTGAAGAGAAGGTTGAAGAGAAGAAGAGCCTCAACACACTCCGCCTAGAGAAAGTAGCATCACTTGCGCTTAAAGAAGATGATCAAGGTTTGATTGAAGCGTTTGTTAAGACTGAGACGTTTAGTATTGATTCGACTATAAGCGAAATCAAAGAAGCATATAAGATATTTGAAGCAAGTGCTGATTGGATCATTTATGACAAGAAAACAGGAAAGCAACTAAGCCCGTCAAAGTCTTGGAGAAAATGGCAAGGCGCTAAAATGGCTGCTGCTAAGATTGGCGGAAATGCTGAACCAGCTGACGCCGCATGGTATAACGACAATAAGGCTAAGTTGCTGGGTGAAGCTACTGATCTTGAAGAAGCAATCAAGGTTAAAACTCATAGAGGCATGTACTCTATTAAAAAGGGTGAAGAATCTTTGAAGTCTTGGGTTGAAAAGATCGTGATCATGAGCGATGCTGTAAAGCAGAAACAGCGCAAAACTATTACACAGAATATTGTTAAAGCGATTGAGTCTGGTAAGATCAAGAATGCGGATCTAACACAAGGTCTTACTGCTCTTATAGGAATCGACGCACCAGCTGATATGGAAGCACCAGATCGTGTTGTAAAGAGTGAACTAAAGAAGCTCAAGTTGCTTGAATCTCTTGAAGAAGCCATTGTTTATCGTGATATTCGCCACGCAATTGAGTTACTGAGGACCACACCCGGCGCTACTAAGTTCAGAGATTCACTCATGAAGAAAGATCAAGATGCTAAGATTTCTTCAAGTGATCTTAAAAAAGCCAAGGAAATGTTCGCTAATATGAGCACTATCGATTCGGCTAACGTTGAGAAAAAGAGAAAGGATAGATATTTCCCTAGATTCGGAGTTAAAGCTCTTGAAGAAGCAGCAACATGGAAGTCAGAAGGTCATTATACCGCAGACGGAAAAGAATGGACTGGTGATCAACACGAAGTTGACGGCCAAGTAATGACAGGTAAAGTACACACTGATGATAGTGTAAACTTATATCACTTTAAAGAATTATCACCGGAAGTAAGAAAGCAAGTCGCAGCTTCTTTCGAATAACCACCAAAACAGATTTAACATGGGAATATGGATGACATGAACGCAAACGAAAAAACGCGACTAGATCGAATTGAAGAAAAGATCGATAAGATGGCAGATGCTATCATTGCTTTGGCCAGAGCCGAAGAAAAGATCTCAGCTCAAGAAGAATCAACTAGAATTATCCTCAAGAGAATGGTCGATCAAGACGACCGCTTAAGGCTGATTGAACGTGATCTATCTCACGTAGAAGATACAACTAGAACCATAAAGTCAGTTGTATGGACTATCACGACAGCAATCATTGGATCTATCGCCGCGGCATTCGTTTGGATGTTTGATATCCCATCAAATTAAATTTCAATATAAATAACACTTTAACAAAAACAACTATGAATATTCAAGACACACCACGTTCACTCGCTAACGCTGTAAGTAACATTATGGCCGGTCACTCAATCGAAAAGGTTGAACTTACCGAAGCAAAAGAAACTACAGTACCATTCGAAAAGATGAACATTCTTACTCCCGACCAATGGGATCAAGTTCAGAACTTTAAGAATTTTAACGAGAAAGAATGGAAGTGGAACGCAATCCAAAAGAAGTTCGTTCGTAAGGTAAAGGTTAAGGAATCTACAGATGTTGAAGAAAGCAATGAGTTTACTGCAGCAGCTGCTAAAGCAAAGCTTGCTGGCAAAGATGAATTTGAATTTGATGGTAAAACATATCCTGTAGAGATCGAACAAGATGCGGCCGAAAAGATTCTTGGTAAGAAAGAATCTGTTGAAATCGAAGAAGCATCTAACGCAGATCTGAAGAAAGTTCTTGCTACTGCAAAAAAACTTGGTGCTGATGTTAAAGGAAATACAGCAGATTTTGGTCAAGGTGCAGTAACTGATTTTTCTATCGAAAAGGGTAAGATTAAGTTTGATGGCGGTATGTCATCTGGCGTTGAATACTTTAAAAATGTTAAAGACGCAATTAGCGCATTGATGACTGGAGTTGACGAATCGATTGAAGAAGCAGTCAAATGGTGGACAGTTACTATCACTAAGAAAGCTGGTAAACTCTTTAAGGGTCAAACAGTTGATGTTAAAGCTAATAATAGCGCTGAAGCTATTAAGAAAGGTCTGAAGCAAATGAAGGTTGACAATCCAATGACAGTTCCAAGTGGCAGTGTTGATGCTGTACTGGCTGAATCTCTTAAAGAAGCAATCAAACCATCTAATGGTAAATCAACTATTGGTCTCCAAGTGATGGAGCCTGAGCGAGCGCTGAAGGATATGAAGAAATTTAAGCTTAAGGGTAAAGAAGGTAAAGGCCGAAATTCTGATGAAGTTGTTGTAACAGGCAAAAACACTGATATCTTTAAGTATCTAAGATCTGCTTATTACGGTTTGGACGCTGATGAGATCGAAGAATTCTATCCTGAATTGTTTGAGTCTGTTGATCTTGAAGAAGCAATCAAACCATCTAATGGTAAATCAACAGTTGGTCTCGAAGTGATGGAGCCAGCCAAAGCTTTGAAGGACATGAAGAAATTTAAGCTTAAGGGTAAACAAGGTCGAGGCGATAATGAGAATGAAATTATCGTAACAGGTAAAAACGTTGACATCTTTAAATACTTAAAATCCAAAGCTTACGGTCTAGACGCTGATGAGATCGAAGATTTTTACCCCGAATTGTTTGAGTCTGTTGATCTTGAAGAAAGCGTTAACGAAAATCGAGCAGTTGTTCATAATCCAAGAGGTATCAAAGCGTTTATTAGACAAGCAGAGAAAAAGTTTCCTCAGTATAAAGGTGAAATTGAACAGCTTGAAGACGATGAGATTGTTTTTCCAGATGACGAAAAATTAAAGAAGTTTTTTAAAGGAGCAAGAGAAGTTAAGTTTGTTCTTACACGATAGTGATGAATTATAATTTCGTATAAACAAAATCATAAACATAGAGAAATACTAAATATGTCCAAAAAAAGCAAATCCAAAAAAGTAAACGTAGAAGCTCCCGATCTTTTGATTGGCAATAACGTAATCATTGAAGAATCAATAAGTGAAAAGACTGAAAGCACTAAGCCTCAGTCCTTCCGCTCTTTGAGAGCAGCTAAAAAATATGCTAAAGAAAATGGCGGTAAAGTGGTAGAGAAAGGTAGATTTTACGTTCGTTAAAGTTCATAAATAGAACATGAAGCTATTCAGTGAACTAAATAATGAAAACTTTGAACTATATGCAGCTAAGCATTATTGTAACGAAGCTTGCCTAGATGTACAAGAATTTAAAGAAGACGTAGCACGATTTAAGTATGTGCTACGTCTTCTTCGAAGATACAAAGAATCAGGCATCATACAAGAACGACTTGTATTAAATCACCTTATTGTAATATATAACGTATTTGATATTTCAGCTGCAACTCGAATCCTCTTTCATAAGATCGAGCCGGATTTATGGCCTTCAATAAAAACGTTTTTAATTTACCTGAGTTACATGCCCGAAGATAAATACAGTCAAGTAACGATCGATCTAACACTAGCAAAAAAACTACAGGCATTATAATATGGGACTATTACGTACAGCAGACTTATTCTATTCACTTCGCTTTCTTCGATTGTTGACTACTCCGTGGAAAAAGACGAAGGCGTTTGAGTTAGGTCTATTAGATTCTAACGGTAAGGTACTTAAGAAGCCTAAATCATCTACAGAAAAGGGAGCATATAACCTATTCCATAAGTTGGTGTATAACCTAAAACGTCTGATAAACAAAGTACCTCTCGGCAAATCAACATTGGCTTCGTATGCTGCAGCGCTATATCTCATTAAAGAGAATACGAACATGTCCGATAAGGCTATATCAAAGACATTAAAGAATGCAACTGGAATTGATATCAGCCAAATAGATCTTACAGAACAAATCGCGGATAAATGGTATCTTATCAGTGAAAGCAATTGTATCCAAGAATCGAACTACACTCTCTTAAGAGATATTACTTTACCGCACACTGGCGAGCCACTCGCAAAGAAGAATACTACAGTTAGCATCAAAGAGCATGCACCAGTTGGACATATATTTGGTCTTGCGGTGTATGAAGCTACTCACATCAAAACTAAACAAAAAATCTATATAACTCAGGGAGATATCGCACGATGATTAATGATCAAGTTACAACTGCAGCTGTAGCAATAACGGACCGTCCTCTTGGCGCCAAAAAGAAGTATAAGGATTTTAATGTTCCGAGTGAGATATTCAGACGATTTGATACAGGTCGTAATAAGTTCGAAAGATGGTCTAAATATCTAGATCTACAGGACGAAAACCAAAAAAGCCTTTACGCTTACGCAAAGAAAAACAGAAATTCGGTTATCATATTGAGAGATGAGACGACTGGTGCACTTAGGTCTATTAGACGCAGAGCTGCTAATGAATAAAAACATATTATTGTTTACATCGTTAGCCTTTTAGTATAGTATATACCTTAGCACCACTCAATTAACACTCTATGATATTCGAAGAACAAATCTCCCGCAAACCTGATCACTATCCTTGGACTGAAGAGTTCATCGAAGCTATGCA
>Ga0209504_1001136_pt1 | contig 21027 bp, 20 predicted proteins | sample COGITO_mtgs_1005_FD_184791 | JGI IMG/M metagenome (GOLD analysis project Ga0209504, IMG submission 184791) | Pelagic marine microbial communities from North Sea - COGITO_mtgs_100511 (SPAdes) (version 2) | ecosystem: Environmental > Aquatic > Marine > Epipelagic ...
TTGCGTGCGACATCCGCAATACGTTCGCGCATGCCATCGGGCAGACGAACTACGAATTTGTCAGCGGTGCGGCTGGAATAGAGTGCTGGTTTCATAGGGCGCGTACATTAAACCGGTTAGTTTAGGAAAGCGATACTGGCAATGGGCTATAGGATTGTCACCGGTTTGACCTCCTATAGCACTAACCGTTCAGCCAGAAAGCCGCTTAGGTCGCTTATAACGCTGCAGGTAGAGCAGTCGGTAAATTGACGCCAATCTCGTGTCGAATATTGCGTTGAATAAAGGCGTTATGCCAGCACCAGTCATCAGAAATGCGCCGTGCTGTGCAAAAAGCCAGAGAAGTCTGGCGTTGGCCGAAAAATGTTCAAGCAATGGTCATGTAAGTGTCATGGCTCATTAACCGGTCTGACACAGGATTTGCCTACCTTGGTCTACACCAGAAGGCGGCTTAGTGCCGCGGTGTAACCGTTAATAAGGAGGCATTCCATGAGCGCAGTGATCCGGGTCGAGAGCCTGAACAAAACGTTCGGCCGCAAACAGGCGTTGTTTGATCTGGCGCTGTCCGTTGAGCCCGGTGAAATGGTGGCGCTGATCGGCGCCTCTGGCTCTGGAAAGTCCACATTGCTGCGCCATGTCGCGGGTCTGGCCTGTTGCGACCGTAAGAGCGGCGGCAGCATTCAGGTACTCGGTCGCCAAGTGCAGGCCGAGGGACATCTGAATGGTGATGTGCGCCGTTTGCGCGCCGATATCGGCTACATCTTTCAGCAGTTCAACTTGGTCGGCCGTATCAGCGTATTGCAAAACGTGCTGCTCGGCTGCTTGGGGCGCATACCGCGCTGGCGCGGCACCTTGGGCCTGTTCAGTGCCGAAGAAAAGCAGCAGGCACTGCAGGCTCTGGCTCGTGTTGGTTTGGCAGATCTGGCGCAGCAGCGGGCTTCGACCCTGTCCGGCGGCCAGCAGCAGCGTGTGGCGATTGCCCGTGCCTTGTGCCAGCGCGCCAAGGTCATTCTCGCCGATGAGCCGATTGCCTCACTGGACCCTGAATCCGCACGCAAGGTCATGCAGATTCTCGCTGACATCAACCGCGAGGACGGCACCACCGTGGTGGTCACCCTGCATCAAGTGGATTACGCCATGCGCTATTGCCAGCGCGCCGTGGCGTTGAAAGCGGGGCGTATTCATTTCGACGGCGCCGCGGCCGAGTTGCATCCCAACTTCCTCAACGATCTCTATGGTGCCGAGCTTGAAGTAGAGCGGCTGCCAATCGAGAAAGCCCGTCGCGCTCGCACCCCGAAAGTCCCGCTGACTCTGGCCAAGGCCTGAGTTTAGCCCGCTGTTATGCCAATCCCTGTATGTCCATCCGCACTAGGAGTGCTTTGCATGTTCAAACGTATCAGTCGCGTTCTCGTCGCGTCCACGCTGCTGGCAGGCTCGGTTCTAGGGGCTGCTCAAGCCGCTGAGCAGGAGATCAACTTCGGCATCATCTCCACTGAATCGTCGCAGAACCTGAAAACCATGTGGGACCCCTTCCTGGCGGACATGAGCCAGCAGACTGGCCTGAAGATCAATGCGTTCTTCGCCCCTGACTATGCCGGGATCATCCAGGGCATGCGCTTCGATAAGGTCGACATGGCTTGGTACGGCAACAAGGCCGCAATGGAAGCCGTAGATCGTGCCGGTGGTCAGGTATTTGCCCAGACCGTCGCCGCCAACGGCACGCAGGGCTATTACAGCCTGATGGTGGCGCACAAGGACAGCCCGATCAATTCGATCGACGACATGCTGAAAAACGCTAAAGACCTGACCTTCGCCAACGGTGACCCGAACTCCACCTCGGGCTATCTGGTGCCGGGTTATTACGTGTTTGCGCAAAACAATGCTGACGCCAACAAGATCTTCAAGCGCGCCCTCAACGGCAGCCATGAAGTCAACGCCCTGTCGGTGGCCAACAAGCAGATCGATGTCGGCACCTTCAACAGCGAAGGCATGGAACGTTTACAGGTAACTGCGCCAGACAAAGCGGCTCAGCTGAAAGTGATCTGGACCTCGCCGCTGATCCCGTCCGACCCGATGGTGTGGCGTAAGAACCTCGATGAGGCGACCAAAACCAAGCTGCGTGAGTTCTTCAAAACCTACGGTGATAAGCCTGCCGAACTGAAGGTGCTGGAAGGTCTGCAGTGGGCCAAGTTCAAAGCGTCGGATGACGATCAACTGCTGCCGATCCGCCAACTGGAACTGTTCAAGAAACGCACCGAAGTGGCCAACAACGACAAGCTTTCGGAAAGCGACAAGCAAGCACAGCTCACAGAGTTGGATCGCGAGCTGGCCAAGCTGGAAAAGCGCCTGGCTGAAATCGCCAAGCAAAGCCCTGCCAGCGCGGGTTAATTGCCTGGATCGGCTCGCCTTGCCTTGCATTACCTAAGGGCGGGCCGATCGTCTTTGTCGTTTCAATCGAGAAGTCGTTATGACCACTTTGACTACCGCACCTGTGCCTGATTTATCGGCCAAGCGTTCCTGGACGCAGCTGATTGGCTGGGGGCTGTTCTTCGCCGTGCTGGCTTGGTCTTGGCAGGGCGCGGAGATGAATCCGCTCGGCCTGATCCGCGACTCCGGCAACATGGCGACCTTTGCTGCGGACTTCTTTCCGCCGGATTTCAGCAACTGGGAGCTGTACCTCAAGGAGATGATCGTCACCGTTCAGATCGCCCTCTGGGGCACGGTACTGGCGATTGTCTGCGCCATTCCGCTGGGCATTCTCTGCTCTGAAAACATTGTGCCATGGTGGGTCTATCAGCCGATTCGTCGGGTGATGGATGCCTGCCGCTCAATCAATGAAATGGTCTTCGCCATGCTCTTCGTGGTGGCGGTGGGGCTGGGGCCGTTCGCCGGGGTGTTGGCACTGTTTATCGGCACCACAGGGGTGCTGGCCAAGCTGTTTGCCGAGGCGGTGGAGGCGATTGATCCCGGCCCGGTCGAAGGTGTACGCGCCACCGGCGCCAGTGCCTTGCAGGAAGTGATCTACGGGGTGATCCCGCAAGTTTTGCCGCTGTGGATTTCCTACTCGCTGTACCGCTTCGAGTCCAACGTGCGCTCGGCCACTGTGGTCGGCATGGTCGGGGCGGGCGGTATCGGGGTGATTCTCTGGGAGGCGATTCGTGGCTTCCAGTTCGCCCAAACCTGCGCCTTGCTGCTGGTGATCATCATGGTGGTGAGCGTGCTCGACATCATCTCTCAGCGCCTGCGCAAACAGTTTATCTGACGGAGATTGGGCATCTGCGGATGCCCTTTATTAGCCATGCACTTGTCTAGACAACCTGAGCCCTTGTACCGCGAACTGGCTGCCGTGCTGCGTGATGAACTGCAACACCTGGCGCCCGGTGACTACTTGCCGGCCGAGGTGCAGTTGGCGGCGCGTTTTGCAGTAAATCGCCACACCCTGCGCCGCGCCGTCGATGAGCTGGTGCTGGAAGGTCGCCTGTTGCGCCAGCAGGGCAAAGGCACGCGGGTATTGGCTAAACCATTGATCTACCCAATGCAGGCCGGCAGTGCCTACAGCGCCTCACTCTCGGCGCTGGGGCATCAGGTTGACGCGCAGTTACTGCAACGCCGCGTGCGCCCGGCCAGCCATGAGGAACGTGGCTACCTGCAATTGCCAGAAGGTGCGCAGCTGCTGGAGTTGACCACCTTGCGTCTGATTGAAGGGCAGCCCGTCAGCTTGATTCGACATGCCTTCAGCGTGATCCACGCGCCGTTGTTGGCGGATTACCAGGGCGGCTCGCTGCGCCAATACCTGAGCCAGCGCGGGATGCCCCTGACCCGCACCTTCAGTTTGATCGGCGCGCGGCTGCCCAGCCGTGAAGAGGCGGCGCGCTTAATGATGCCCAAGCATGCACCGCTGCTCAGCGTACAAACCCTTTCCCGCGATCTGGCTGGCCAGCCGGTGGAGCTGTCGTTATCGACCAGCCGCGCCGACCGTTTCCAGTACCAGCTCGCCCTTTGATGGAGGCCTGTGATGAACCGCAACCTGTTGCACAGCGACCCGCAAATCGCCACACGTCAACGCTGGATGGGCGTACTTGCCCGCGCCGGCACTGGCTTAACCGCTTATGAGTCGGCCTTGAAAGAGACCGAGTACAGCCTGATTCGCGCCCCGGAAATCGGCATGACCTTAGTTCGTGGCCGTATGGGCGGCACCGGCAGCCCGTTCAACCTCGGTGAGATGACCGTGACCCGCTGCGTGGTGCGTCTGGCTGATGGCTGTACCGGTTACAGCTACGTGGCTGGCCGCGACAAGCAACATGCCGAGCTCGCCGCCCTGGCCGATGCACACCTGCAAGGCGCCGAGCACGGCCATTGGCTGAGTCGCTTGATCGAGCCGCTGGCCGCTCTACAGCAGCGCCAACAGGCCGAACACGCTGCTGAAACCGCAACCACCCAGGTGGAATTTTTTACCCTGGTCAGAGGAGAAGACTGATGAACGCGGCGAACAGCTCGCAATGGCTGCAACCGGCCTTCAATGATCCGGTGCTGGATGCGCAGACCAGCTTCCGTACCGCGCTCAAAGCCTTGGCTGAGCCCGGTTTGGTGCAATCGATGAACCGCGCCTTGGCCCTGGAAAACCTGCATCCGGCGACCTATGCCCTGTGTCTGGCTTTTCTCGACGGCGACACGCCGCTGTGGTTGGCCCCCTGTTTCGACACCCCGGCGATTCGCGCCAACCTGTTGTTCCACTGTGGCTGCCCAATTGTCGCTGAACGTGAGTCGGCGCTGTTTGCCTTACTCGATGAGTCAGGCGCTGACGACCTGGCGGATTTTGACAACGGCAGCGAACGCTACCCGGACCAATCCTGCACCTTGCTGATTCAGCTCGATGCCCTGGCTGGCGGTGAGCACCTACGCTGGCGTGGGCCGGGGATCAAGGATGTGCGTGCCGTCGAATTGCCGATGCGCAGCAGCTTCTGGCAGCAACGCCAAGCGCGCAGTGCATTTCCCCGTGGTCTGGACGCTTTCTTCGCCGCCGGCGAACAGGTGATCGGCCTGCCACGCAGCACCCACGTGCTGCTCAATGCCGAGGAGGTTGCCTGATGTACGTTGCCGTTAAAGGTGGCGAGCGCGCCATCGATAATGCCCACCTGCTGCAGGCGAAGAAGCGCCGTGGCGATACCGCGATTCCGGAGCTCAGCGTCGATCAAGTGCGCGAACAAATGCCCCTGGCTGTGGCTCGGGTGATGAGTGAAGGCTCGCTGTATGACCCGCAATTGGCCGCGTTGGCGATCAAGCAGGCCGCCGGCGACCTGATGGAGGCGATCTTCCTGCTGCGCGCCTACCGCACCACCTTGCCGCGTTTTAGCGCCAGTGCGCCGCTGGACACCACGCAGATGCAACTGAGCCGGCGCATCTCGGCCACGTTCAAGGACTTGCCCGGCGGCCAGCTACTCGGCCCGACCTTTGATTACAGCCACCGTTTGCTGGACTTCGCCTTGCTGGCCGAGGGTGAACAGCCCGGCCCACAGGTGAATCCCGCCGCCGAGCTCAGTGACTGTCCGCGGGTGCTGGATTTTCTCGCCGAGGAAGGCCTGATGGCCCGCGAAGTCGATGACGGTGCCGCAGTGCCGGACATCACCCGCGAGCCGTTGGATTTCCCCGCCAACCGAGCCCAGCGCTTGCAGGCGTTGGCCCGTGGCGATGAAGGCTTTCTGCTAGCGCTGGGTTATTCCACCCAGCGTGGTTACGGGCGTAACCACCCGTTCGCTGGCGAGATTCGTATCGGTGAGCTCGAGGTTTGGCTGGAGCCGGAAGAGCTCGGTTTTGCCGTACCGCTGGGCGATATCGAAGTAACCGAGTGCGAAATGGTCAACCAGTTCGTCGGTGGCAAGGGCATCGATCCGCAGTTCACCCGTGGTTATGGCCTGGCCTTCGGTTATGCCGAACGCAAGGCCATGGGCATGGCACTGGTTGATCGCTCACTGCGCGCTGCCGAGTACGCCGAAGAAGTGGAAGGCCCGGCGCAACAGGAAGAGTTCGTGCTGATGCACTGCGACAACGTCGAGGCCGCCGGTTTCGTCTCGCACCTGAAATTGCCGCACTACGTCGACTTCCAATCCGAGCTTGAACTGATCCGCAAACTGCGTAAGCACGAGCGTGAACAGCCTACTGCCGAGGAGCAACGCGCATGAATGCCCAGGCCCAAACCCAGCCAGCTACCGAAGTGGGTTACAACTTCGCGTATCTGGACGAACAAACGAAAAGAATGATCCGTCGTGGCTTGCTCAAGGCGGTGGCGATTCCCGGTTATCAGGTGCCCTTCGGTGGTCGCGAGATGCCGCTGCCCTATGGCTGGGGCACCGGCGGTATGCAGCTGACTGCCGCGATCCTCGGCGCCGAGGATGTGCTCAAAGTGATCGACCAAGGCGCGGATGACACCACCAACGCGGTGTCGATCCGCCGCTTCTTTGCTCGCACCGCTGGCGTAAAAACCACTACCCGTACGCCCGAGGCGACGGTGATCCAGACCCGTCACCGCATCCCGGAAACGCCGCTGAGTAATGATCAGATCATGGTCTATCAGGTGCCGATTCCCGAGCCGCTGCGCTTTATCGAACCCTCGGAAACCGAGACCCGCACCATGCACGCGCTGGAAGACTACGGCGTGATGCACGTGAAGCTGTACGAGGACATCGCCACCTTCGGCCATATCGCCACCAGCTACGCCTACCCGGTGACGGTGGATGAGCGCTACGTGATGGACCCCTCGCCGATTCCCAAATTTGATAACCCCAAGCTGCACATGAGCCCGGCGTTGATGTTGTTCGGTGCCGGCCGCGAGAAGCGCTTGTATGCGGTGCCGCCTTACACGCGGGTGGTGAGCCTGGACTTCGACGATCACCCCTTTGAAATCCAGCGTTGGGACGAATGCTGCGCCTTCTGCGGCAGCCACGATTCCTATCTGGATGAACTGATCGTCGACGACGCCGGCACCACGCGGTTCGTCTGCTCCGACACCGATTACTGCATGCAACGCCGTGATGCCACTGAGATGACCGAGGAGGCTGTGCAATGAGTGCCGCCGAGAAATTACAGCTGCATAACGAGACCGCCCAGCCGCTATTCAGTGTGCGCGATTTGACCCTGTTGTATGGGCCGGAGAAGGGTTGTCAGGGCGTGTCGTTCGATCTCTATCCGGGCGAAGTGCTGGGCATTGTCGGTGAGTCGGGCTCGGGTAAGTCGACCCTACTCAGCCTGCTCTCCGGTCGTTGCCCGCCGGATCGCGGCAGCGTTAGCTACCGCAATAGCGACGGCAGCCTGGTTGATCTGTACAGCGCCAGCGAAGCGCAGCGCCGCACCTTGCTGCGCACCGAGTGGGGCTTTGTTGAGCAGAACCCGCGTGACGGCCTGCGCATGGGCGTGTCGGCCGGCGCCAATATCGGCGAGCGGCTGATGGCTCAAGGCGTACGCCATTACGGCGAACTGCGCGCTGCCGGCATCGACTGGCTGAGCCAGGTGGAAATCGACCCATTGCGCATCGACGACCTGCCGCGCACCTTCTCCGGCGGCATGCAGCAGCGTTTGCAGATCGCCCGCAATCTGGTTTCCAGCCCACGCTTGGTATTTATGGATGAGCCCACCGGCGGCCTCGATGTGTCGGTGCAGGCGCGTTTGCTCGACTTGTTGCGCGGCCTGGTGCGTGAGCTGGACCTGGCGGTGGTGATCGTCACCCACGACCTGGCGGTGGCGCGTTTACTCGCCGACCGCCTGATGGTGATGCGCCGCTCCCATGTGGTGGAGGCCGGGTTGACCGATCAGATTCTCGATGATCCGCAGCATCCCTATTCGCAGTTGCTGGTGTCGTCGGTGTTGCAGCCATGACGCTGGGTAGGGTGGATGACGTTGTTTTCATCCACCAACGTGTCGCCATCGGTGGATGGATAAAGCGTCATCCACCCTACGAAACTAACTCCGCCATGTAGGAGGGGCTTTAGCCGCGAGCAGATGCCAGCAGCCATCGCGGCTAAAGCGGAACGCCGCTCGGCCCCTCCCACAAGCACTGAGAGTGTTAATCATGAATACGCTTATCGAGGTCTCCGACCTCAGCAAAACCTTCACCCTGCATCAGCAACACGGCGTGGTGCTGAATGTACTGAACGGCCTGAGCTTCAGCGTGCGCGCTGGTGAGTGCCTGGTGCTGCATGGGCAATCTGGCGCAGGCAAGTCGACCTTGCTGCGCACCCTGTATGGCAACTACCTGGCGGCGGGCGGGAGCATTCGCATGCTGCACGACGGTGCCTGGGTCAACTTAGTCGGTGCCGAGCCGCGTCAGGTATTGGCCGTGCGTCGGCAGACCCTGGGTTATGTCAGCCAGTTTCTGCGGGTGATCCCGCGTGTCGCGACCCTGGATGTGGTGATGGAGCCGGCTCTGGCCCGTGGCTGGAGCAAAGCGGACGCGCAGGCGCGTGCCGAGAGCTTGCTGAGTCGCCTGAATATCCCACAAGCCTTGTGGCAGCTGGCGCCGGGCACTTTCTCCGGCGGCGAGCAGCAGCGGGTGAATATCGCGCGCGGCTTTATGGTCGCCTGGCCGCTGATGCTGCTGGATGAGCCGACGGCTTCGCTGGATGACGCCAATCGCCAAGTGGTGTTGGAACTGATCAACGAAGCCAAAGCGGCAGGTAGCGCATTGATCGGCATCTTCCACGACCGTGCTGCCCGCGAGGCGGTGGCCGATCGTTTTCTCGACATGACCCCCGATGCAGCGCCCAAGCAGGAGTATGTGTATGCCAGTTGAACAGATTTTGACCCATGCACGGGTGGTCACCGCTGAGCAGGAGTTCGTCGGCACGGTGGTGCTGCGTGATGGTTTGATTGCGCAGGTGGAGGAGGGCGTCAGTGGTTTGTCCCAGGCTATCGATTTGGGTGGCGACTACCTGCTGCCGGGCCTGGTCGAACTGCACACTGACAACCTGGAAAAATACATGAGCCCGCGTCCAGGGGTGGATTGGCCGTCCGTCTCGGCGGTGCTGACCCATGACGCGCAGATTGTCTCAGCCGGCATCACCACGGTGTTCGATGCCCTGGCGATTGGCGATGTGAATCCGCGTGGCAAACGTATGCAGCAACTGCCGGCCATGCTCGAAGCCATCGCAGCGGCGGCCACTGGCGGGCTCCTGCGCGCCGATCACCGTCTGCACCTGCGCTGCGAGCTGTGTCATCCCGATAGCCTGGCAGTGTTCCGCGATCTGGTGGAGCACCCGCTGGTGCAGCTGGTGTCGGTAATGGATCACTCGCCGGGTCAGCGTCAGTTCGCCAAGGAAGACAAATACCGCGAGTACTACATGGGCAAGTACCACCTGAGCGAGGCCGAGATGGACGCCTTTGTCAAAGAGCAGGTGGCCAACTCCCTCGAGTTCAGCGACTGCCATCGCCGGGCGATTGTCGAGGACTGCCATGCCCGTGGTTTGTCAGTGGCCAGCCACGATGACGCAACTTTGGCCCATGTGCAGGAGTCGGCAGGGTTTGGCATGTCCATCGCCGAATTTCCCACCACCCTGGAGGCCGCCACGGCCAGCCATGCGTTGGGGCTCAAGGTGTTGATGGGCGCGCCGAATATCGTTCGCGGTGGTTCGCATTCGGGCAATATCGCCGCTGCCGAGCTGGCCCGTCACGAGGTGCTGGATATTCTCTCCAGTGACTATTACCCGGCCAGCCTGTTGCAGGCTGCTTTTATGCTGGCCGGTCAAGACAACGGTTATGATCTGCCCCGAGCGATTGCCACCGTAAGCCGCCAGCCGGCCCATGCGGCGGGTTTGCATGATCGCGGCGAAATCCGTGTCGGCCTGCGTGCCGATCTGCTCCAGGCCAAGGTGCACGAGGGGCAGGCGGTGATCCAACAAGTATGGCGACAAGCCAACAGGGTGTTTTGATGAGCGGCAGGTTGATCTATTTGATAGGGCCTTCAGGCTCGGGCAAGGACAGCCTGCTGGATGCCGCGCGTGAGCGTCTGGCCGAGCGTGATTGCGTGATTGTGCGACGAGTGATCACCCGTTCGGCGGAAGCGGTCGGTGAGGACGCCATTGGCGTTTCCCCGGCCGAATTCGATCAGCAGGAGGCTGCTGGCGGTTTTGCTCTGAGCTGGCGCGCTAATGGCTTGGCCTACGGCATCCCTCGGCAGATCGATGACTGGCTGGCGGCGGGGCAGGACGTGTTGGTCAACGGCTCACGGGCTTATCTAGCACAGGCCCGGCAGCGTTACCCGGAGCTGCTGGCGATTCTTCTGCAGGTCGACGAAGCCGCCCTGCGCCAGCGCCTACTGGCCCGCGGCCGGGAAAGCGCCGAGCAGATCGAGGCGCGCTTGGCGCGTAACCGCCATTTTTTTGTGGGAGGGGCTTCAGCCGCGACTAAAGCGCTTCCCACAGAAGGATCAGTAGAAAACTTAGTTATCCTGAACAACTCCGGCCCCCTCGAACAGACCGTAACCCAGATGCTGCATTTGCTCAGCGATAACCGCACATGCGCCTGACCCTACTCGGCACGGGTGATGCGCGGCAGGTGCCGGTGTACAACTGCAGTTGCGTGGCCTGCGACAGCGCGCGGGTGTATCCGGCGCGCCGCCGTGGCCCTTGTAGCGCGTTGATCGAATGCGGCGCGCAGCGTTGGCTGATCGACTCTGGGTTGCCGGACCTAACCGAGCGCTTCCCGCCCCATAGCCTCAGCGGCATCCTGCAAACCCATTACCACGCCGACCATGCCCAGGGTTTGTTGCATCTGCGTTGGGGGCAGGGGCTGATCATTCCAGTGCACGGCCCGGATGATCCGGAAGGCTTGGCCGACCTGTACAAGCACCCGGGGATTCTCGATTTCAGCCAGCCGTTTACTGCATTCGAGCGGCGTCAGTTGGGTGAATTGAGCGTCACGGCGCTGCCGCTCAATCACTCCAAACCAACCTTTGGCTACTTATTGGAAGGCGCCAGCGAGGGTGGTGCCAATCGGCGTATCGCCTACCTCACCGACACCCTCGGCGTGCCCGCCGCCAGCGCTGCGGTACTGATGAAGCAGACTCTGGATCTGCTGGTGCTGGATTGCTCCACCGCACCGCAACCGATTGCGCCGCGTAACCACAACGACCTAACTCGCGCGCTGGAGGTGATCGAGCAACTCAAGCCTCGCGCGGCGGTGCTGACCCATATCGGCCACGCCTTCGATGCCTGGCTGCTGGATAACCCGGAAGCTTTGCCGGAAGGCGTTAGTTTGGCCTTTGATGGGCAGGTGCTGTGAGCAGCGTGTTGGCCTGGGCATTAGAGGGTGGGAGGGGGCTTTAGCCGCGAGCTGCAGCTGAACTTAAACGCTGTCGCGGCTAAAGCCCCTCCCACGTTAATTAGAACAATCCGATGAATGCCCGCCGTCTGACCTTACTGCTGTGCAGTGCGGAAACCCTGGGCATGGCCGGCTTTGCCCTGTTTGCTGCGTTATTGCCGGAGTTCCAGGCGTTGTGGGGGCTGAGCAATACCGAGGCGGGCTGGATCGGCGGCGGCTTCTTCCTCGGCTATATGCTGGCGGTGCCAATCCTCACCGGGCTGACCGACAGGCATGATGCACGCAGCATCTACCTGGCCGCGATGCTGCTGACTGCCGTGGCCAATGCCGGTTTCGTTTTCGCCGATGGCTTCTGGTCGGCGCTGGCCTGGCGGGTGTTGGCGGGTATCGGCATGGCTGGTACCTATATGCCGGGGCTCAAGGCATTGTCCGAGCGCATCGACGGGCCGGCGCAGTCCCGTGCGGTGGCGTTTTATACGGCCAGCTTCGGTCTGGGTACGGCATTGTCGTTTATCCTCGCCGGCGAACTGGCCAAGTTTGGCGGCTGGCCGCTACCTACGTTGCTCAGTGGTGGTTGCGCGTTGCTGGCCTGGGTCATGGTGTATTGGGGCTTGCCGCCTAAGGCGGTGGTTGAGCAGGCACCGCGCAGGTGGTTGGACTTGGCGCCGTTAAAGAACCGCGCCGTTGTGGCCTATTGCTTAGCCTATGCCGTACATAACCTGGAGCTGTTTGCGCTGCGCGCTTGGCTGGTGGCGTTTGTGGTGTTTTCCGGGCAATTGCAGGGCAGCACGCCCTGGCTGTCCGGTACCTGGGTGGCGATGCTGGCGACCTTGATCGGCATGCCTGCGAGCATCTTCGGTAATGAGTTGGCGCTGCGGTTTGGCCGGCAGCGCTGGCTGATCGCGGTAATGCTGTGCTCCTCCGTACTGGCCTTGTTTATCGGCCTGAGCGCGGCGTTGCCGTTTTGGCTGATGCTGTTGCTGGTATTGCTCTACAGCGTCACCGTGACTGCCGATTCGGCGTCACTGACTGCCGGCTTGATTGCCGAAGCCCCAGCCAGCCATCGCGGTGCGGCGATGGCGTTGTACTCCTGCACCGGCTTTAGCGGCGCCTTCCTCGGTCCGTTGCTGTTCGGCATCAGCCTCGACCTATTGGGCGACAAAAGCCTGCTCGGCTGGTGGGCAGCGTTTGCCCTGATGGGCGTGCTGCTGGTGCTCGGGCCACTGGTGCTGTGGTGGGCCGGCAAGGCGCAACGAAGTGCTGCTTGATGCAGCAGACATGCAAGAAGTGTGGGCTTTCGTGGGAGGGGCTTTAGCCGCGACATGCAGCGGGTTTAAGAGCTGTCGCGGCTAAAGCCCCTCCCATGTTGTGCCATCCCAGCCTTAATCCAGCGGCAGCTCGGTGGTGCGTTTGACTTCGCTCATGGCGATGTGCGAGTGGGCTTCGTGCACATGCGGGCGTTGCAGCAGGTGGTCGCGCAGAAAGCGCTCATAGCTGGCGATGTCCTTGGCGACCACCTTGAGCAGGTAATCTGAGCCGCCAGCCATGGTGAAGCACTCCAATACTTCCGGGTAACCGACCACCGCTTGCTCGAATTCTTCCAGGTTGCTGCGGCCGTGGGCCGAGAGCTTGATGTCGACAAACACGGTGATGCTGAAGCCCAGTTGCTTGTGACTGAGCAAGGCGACCTTGCGCTCGATAATGCCTTCTTCCTGCATGCGGTGAATGCGCCGCCAGCAGGGCGATTGAGACAACTCGACCTTCTCGGCGATCTCGGCGGCAGAGAGGTCGGCGTTGTGTTGTAGCAGGCGGAGAATCTTGCGGTCGATGGGGCTGAGTTTTTCTTGCATGACTGTTCCGAGTTTTTTGTTCTTGTTGGATTAATCATGCGCAGTATCTGCAAAACAGCCAGCAAAAAGAAATAAAAAAGCCGCGTGCTCCGTTCATATTCTTGGTCATGCGCCTTGTGTGGTGATCCCGCACTAGGCTTAACAAGGCCGGCACCTACCGTTGCCAGCCCAGCTCGCCAAAATAATAAAAGGAGCGCAGTTATGTCTCTGGCCGAGATCCGCCTGGATGACAAGTACCGCCTTGCCACAGGCCACTTATACCTGACCGGCACCCAGGCGCTGACCCGCCTGCCGATGCTGCAAAAGCAACGCGACGCGGCCCATGGCCTGAATACCGCGTGCTTTATTTCCGGCTACCGGGGCTCGCCGCTGGGCAACCTCGACAAGAGCTTGTGGGACGCCAAGCAGTACCTCAAAGACAACCACATCCACTTCCAACCGGGCGTCAACGAAGAGTTGGCCGCCACCTCGGTGTGGGGTAGCCAGCAGACCAGCCTGTTCCCCGGTGCGCGCTACGACGGCGTGTTTGCCATGTGGTATGGCAAAGGCCCTGGTGTGGACCGCTGCGGTGATGTGTTCAAACACGGTAACTCGGCCGGCGTTTCCGAGCATGGCGGTGTGTTGCTGCTGGCCGGCGACGACCATGGCTGCAAATCGTCGAGCATCGCCAACCAGAGCGAGCATGCGTTTATCGCCGCGTCGATCCCGGTGCTCAATCCGGCCAACGTTCAGGAAATTCTCGATTACGGCATCATCGGTTGGGAGCTTTCGCGCTACAGCGGCTGCTGGGTCGCGCTGAAAACCATCGCCGAAAACGTCGACTCCTCCGCCGTAGTGGATGTCGACCCGCTGCGCATCCAAGTGCGAGCCCCGGACGATTTCCAATTGCCGGAAGACGGCGTGTATATCCGCTGGCCAGATCCGCCCCTGGCTCAGGAAGCGCGCCTAAATACCTACAAAATCTACGCAGCCCGCGCCTTCGCCCTAGCTAATAACCTTAACCAGATCAAGCTCGATTCACCCAACCCGCGCCTGGGCATTATCACCACCGGCAAGTCCTATCTGGATGTGCGTCAGGCGCTGGATGACCTTGGCTTGGATGAGGCGCTGTGCGCTCAGGTTGGCCTGCGTGTGCTCAAGATCGGCATGAGCTGGCCGCTGGAGCCGGTGTCGGTGCATGAGTTTGCCGAGGGTCTGGATGAAATTCTGGTGGTCGAGGAAAAGCGCGGCATCATTGAAGACCAGCTCACCGGTCAGCTCTACAACTGGCCGCTTGGCAAGCGCCCGGTGGTGGTCGGCGAGTTCGACGAGGCTGGTCATTCGCTGTTGCCGAACCTGTCTGAGCTGACTCCGGCGATGATCGCCCGCGCCATCGCCAAGCGCCTTGCGCCTATCTACAGCAGCGCCAGCATCGATGAGCGCTTGGCTTTTCTCGCGGCCAAAGAAGCTTCGCTGGCGGCGCCAAAACACACCACCGTGCGTACCCCGCATTTCTGCTCGGGTTGCCCGCATAACACCTCGACCAAGCTGCCGGAAGGCAGCCGCGCCCAAGGCGGTATTGGTTGCCATTACATGACCCAGTGGATGGACCGCAACACCGACACCTTTACCCAGATGGGCGGCGAAGGCGCGACCTGGATTGGTCAGGCACCGTTTACCGACACCGCGCACATCTTCCAAAACCTCGGCGACGGCACCTACTTCCACTCCGGCCATCTGGCTGTCCGCGCTGCCGTGGCTTCTGGGGTGAATATCACCTACAAAATTCTCTATAACGATGCGGTGGCCATGACCGGCGGCCAGCCGATTGACGGCGAGCTACGGGTCGATCAGCTCAGCCAGCAAGTGTTTTTCGAGGGTGTTAAGCGTATTGCTCTGGTGACGGATGAACCGGAGAAATACCCGGATCGCAGCACCTTCGCGCCTATCGTCACTTTCCATCATCGCCGCGATCTGGATGCGGTGCAGCGCGAGCTGCGCGAATTCAAGGGTTGCTCGGTGATCATCTATGACCAGACCTGCGCCACCGAGAAGCGTCGTCGGCGCAAGCGCGGAAAATTGGTCGACCCGCAGAAGCGCGCCTTTATCAACCCGGCAGTGTGCGAGGGCTGTGGTGATTGCAGCGTTAAATCCAACTGCCTGTCGGTGCTGCCGCTGGAAACCGAAGTGGGGCGTAAACGCGAGATTGACCAGAACTCCTGCAACAAGGATTTCAGTTGCGTGGATGGCTTCTGCCCAAGCTTCGTTACTGTGCATGGAGGCAGCCTGCGTAAACCGCAAGCGGTGGGTTTGAGTGCGCTGTTTATTGCCCTGCCAGAGCCGCGTCAGCCGACACTGGAGCGGCCTTGGAATATCCTCCTTCCGGGCGTTGGCGGCAGTGGTGTGACCACTGTTGGCGCGTTGCTTGGCATGGCCGCGCATATCGAAGGCAAGGGTTGTAGCGTGCTTGATCAAGCCGGCCTGGCGCAGAAATTCGGCCCGGTGATCACCCATATCCGCATCGCTGCCAAGCAGGACGATATCTTTGCTGTGCGTATCGCCGCTGGGGAAACCGACCTGTTGTTGGGCTGTGATCTGGTGGTGTCGGCCAGCGAAGAAGCCTTGGCCAAGTTGAATGACAAGATCGCCCATGCGGTGGTCAACAGCCATGAAGCGGCTACCGCTGAGTTCACCCGAAACCCGGATGCTCAGGTGCCGGGTGCGGCCATGCGTGAAGCCTTGATCGAAGCCGTGGGGGCGAGCAAGACTCACTTTGTCGATGCCAGCCGCCTGGCTACGCGCCTGCTCGGCGACAGCATCGCCACTAATATGTTTATGCTCGGTTTCGCTTATCAAAAGGGCCTGGTGCCGGTGTCTGCCGAAGCCATCGACAAGGCCATCGAGCTCAACGGCGTGGCCGTGCCGCTCAATCAGCAGGCTTTCCTCTGGGGCCGTCGTGCGGCTCATGATGCGGCCGCTGTGGAGCGTCTGGCCAAGCCTGAGATGGTCGAGGCACCGCATTGCCAGACCCTGGACGAAATCGTTGCTGACCGCGTGGTGCGTCTGACTGCGTACCAGAACGCCGCCTACGCCGAGCGTTATCGCGAGCAAGTGGCGCGGGTGCAACAGGTCGACAAGAGTGCTGACCAAGCGCTGAGCAAGGCCGTGGCACGTTATTACTTCAAATTGCTGGCCTACAAGGACGAGTACGAAGTGGCGCGGCTGTACAGCGACGGCAGCTTTATCCGTCAGCTGGAAGCGCAGTTCAGCGGCGATTACCGCCTGGAATTCCACCTGGCGCCGAGTTGGTTGAGCAAGCCGGATGCAAGCAGCGGCGAGCCGCGCAAGCGTCAGTTCGGTGCCTGGATGCTCAAGGCCTTCGGTGTACTGGCCAAGTTCAAATTCCTGCGTGGCACACCGTTGGATCTGTTCGGCTACAGCGCTGAACGCAAGCTGGAACTGCAGCTGATCGAGGATTACGAGCAAAACCTGGAGTACCTGCTTAAGGAACTCAACGCCGACAACTACCGTAGCGCGGTGGCCCTGGCTGAGCTGCCGGAGCAGATCCGCGGCTATGGCCATGTCAAAGAACGCAGCCTGGCCAAGGTGCGCGAGCAGAGCAGCCAGCTTAAGGCGCGCATGGTCATCAGTGAGATTGCGGCGGTGCAACTATTCGAACCCGCTGCCTGACAGGCAGCGTGAAAACTACTGCGCATCGGTGATGCTGCGTTAAAAACAGGCTAAAAGTGCTCATTTACAGTCGTAAACTTCGCTTTTTAGCCTGTTTTTGTCTTGCCTGACCTTCGCTCGCTACGTTTTCACACCGCCTGTTTCCCCCTCTTTATTTCAACAACAAGAACAATCAAGGAACCCCTATGTCCGTGTTTTCCCATATCGATTTCGACCACCACGAACAGGTGGTCTATGGCCACGATAAGGCCAGCGGCCTGAAGGCGATTATTGCCATTCACAACAGCAACCTCGGCCCGGCCCTCGGCGGTTGTCGCATGTGGCCCTATGCCAATGACGATGAAGCGCTGCGCGATGTGCTGCGCTTGTCGCGTGGCATGACCTACAAATCGGCCCTGGCCAACCTGCCGCTGGGCGGTGGCAAGGCGGTGATCATCGGCGACCCTCATACTGGTAAAAGCGCAGCGCTGTTTCAGGCCATGGGTGATTTTGTCGACAGCCTCGGTGGGCGCTATATCACTGCCGCCGACTCCGGCACCGGCGTTGCAGAAATGCAGCTTATGGCCGAGCGCACTCGTCACGTATCCGGTGCAGAATCGCGCGAAGCCTTCGCGGGTGGTACGCGCAATGGCGACCCGTCGCCGGCCACCGCTTACGGGGTGTTTATCGGCATCCAAACTGCGGTCAAACACCGCCTGGGCCGTGATGATTTGCGTGGCCTCAAAGTCGCGATTCAAGGGGTAGGGCAGGTGGGGTTTGATCTCGCCCGGCAATTGAAAGCAGCCGGTGCCGAGCTGTGGGTGACTGATATCGTCGAGGTCAATGTGCGCCGTGCGGTTGAGCAACTGGGCGCAACTGCTGTCACCCAGCAGGCGATTTTCGGCCTGGATGTTGATGTGTTCGCGCCCTGCGCCATGGGCGCAATCATCAACCAACAAACCATAGAAGCGCTGCGCGCGCCGATTATCGCCGGAGCCGCCAATAATCAGCTGGCCGATCCTAGCCTGGCGGAAACCCTGCGCCGCAACGAGTGCCTGTATGCGCCGGATTACGCGATCAATGCCGGCGGCATTATCGATGTCTACTATGGCCGTAGCGGCGGCAGCGCTGCACAACTCAAAGCGCATATCGAAGGCATCGGCGCAACGTTGGAGCAAATCTTCCAGCGCTCAGGTGCGAGCGGTAAAACCACGGTGGAGATTGCTGATCAATTGGCCGAAGAGCGCTTCGGCCGTTAGAGGCTGTTTACGATCTGCTGCGCGTCGGCCCTGCTGCGTTAAAAACAGGCTATAGCTCGCGAGATCGTAAAGCAGCTTCATTAATCGATTGTCAGCGCCAGACTAATACCATGCGGTTTAAAGCCCAGGTTGGCATAAAAAGCATGGGCGGCCTCACGGCTCTGGCTGCTGGACAGCGCCACTTTGTAACAACCCCAGGTGCGGGCGCGTTCGATGGCTTTGCCCATCAGCGCCTGGCCAATCCCCAGGCCGCGCGCTTCACCATCCACCACCACATCTTCAAGAATCGCTGAGCGAGCGAAGTTGTGCGCCAGGTGCTCGATCAGGTTAAGCGTGCAGGTGCCGAGCAACTTGCCGTCACGCTCGGCCACCAGTACCACGCAGCTCACTGACAACTCACTCAGGCGTAAAGCCAGCAGCTTGGCATCAGCACGCGGCTCGTCGGGTGCCAGTTGCTGCAGCAACGTGGCGAGCGCTGCGGCATCGGTAACGCTGGCCGCACGTAGGTTAAAGTCGGCAAAAGGCGAATCCGGCAGATAAGGCGAGGCAGCGGGGCGCATGGCGATCTCCTCTCCTTATGACGGCCGGTTGGCAGTCAGTTGGCAGTATGGCGCTGAGATAATGGCAGCGGCATGACAAACTAGCTCAGGCTCGCTAAGATGCCGCCCGCTGGTAGCCCGTCTAACCAGCCTTGGTTCCCATAGTTCAATGGATAGAATAAGCCCCTCCTAAGGGCTAGATACTGGTTCGAATCCAGTTGGGAACGCCATCTACTGCAATCCGCCAGCACCGGTTCCCGAGTGCTTAGGCATGGCTCGCCTACTTTGCGCCTTACTTCGTTTCTCCTGTATTTATCACTCAGCCCAATGCTGTTTGGGGCTGGCTTGTGCGCAGCGTTTAAACCAGTCCCCCCAAAAATCCCCGAACCGGTTGGTTTCAGGGCGCTGAAGTATTCGATTGGGCGCGAACGAAAGCAGCGTTGAATCCACACCTCTTATCGTTCACACCCATTCGGGGAATAGTTTTCCCACATGCTGCGTGCCAGGCTTTGAAGTGCTTAAGGCACCCACGCCCACAAAAAATAAAACATTGGGAAGATCAGCATGTTTAAGAAACCGACACTGTTTTTTTCGAGCTTAACTGCCTCCCTGGCACTGCTATTAACCAGCAATTTCATCCTGGCCAGCGATTTTGCCAAGCTGGATCAAGCCCTGCCGACAAACGGGGTGATCAACAATAAGCAGCCAGTCTTTGATTTTGACGGCGATAGTTGTTTGCCCAGCGCGGGTATCAGCCGTTTGGGGCAAAAAAATGCAGGCCTTAATACGACGGGCACAATTACGGGCAGCTGCCGCTCAGGTAATTTTTTACTGACCTCAAACACCCTGCATCGCTACGTGTGTAAAACAGTCAGTGGCAACCAGTATTGCGGCCATATATACGCGCTCTATTTCGAGAAAGACCAGTTGACCGACTATTTTGGTGGCGGCCATCGACATGATTGGGAGCATGCCGCTGTCTGGACCAAAAACGGCGTCGTGACGCATGGCACCTACAGCTCCCACGGCAACCAGACAACCAAGCCCGCTGCAGAGTTACCCTTTGAAAATGGCCATCTGAAGATTGTCTATCACAAGGATGGTGTCACTACTCATGCCTTTCGCTTTGCGAAAAATGTTGAGTATGCCGAGAACCCCTATGGCTCATTCCTGACCCCGACTATCGTCAGCTGGTATCGAATGGTCGGTGACGGGTTGTCGAATCAGAGCATGCGTTCGTTACTCAATAGTTTCGACTACGGCTCCGCGAACCTGCCGGTCAAAGACAGTAACTTCCTGAACAACATCAACAATGGGAAACCGTCCAGTTACCCTGCCTTCTCAAGTGCGGATGTGACGGCCTCGAACTAAGACCATCACTTAGACGAGCGGAGCTAAGAGGGGCGATCCATGCCCGCTGGAGCGGGCATTTTTTCTGGTCAGTCGCTTGTCTCAAACCCTAAGCATCTGTTACCGCGATAAGTCGAGAAACGGTAAGAGCTGCGCAGCAGCGGAACGTGGTCTTGTTCGTTTGTGACACCGCTGTTGAGCATGCCCCAGGTTTTACCGTCCCGCTTTTCCAAGGCCACATTTACCTCAGGCGAGGGGGGTCCGTCCTCCGGGCTCAACACATGCACGCTCACGCTTTTTAGCTTGTTGTTTCTTTCAGCCAAGGCAAAAAGCAAAAAGCCCCGATACCGGTTGGTTTCAGGGCTTTAGATTCTGCGATTTGGAGCGGGCGATGGGAATCGAACCCACAGCTCTAGCTTGGGAAGCTAGGGTATTACCACTATACGACGCCCGCAGCGGGTGCCTTTATACCGGAAGTCTTGGGTTAAATGAAGCCTGCAGCGCAGCTATCTGTGCTTGCGCGCTGCAGGCGTGGGGTGCGGCGGTGTTTCATACGGCAATCGCGTGATGCAGATCGGGTTGTGCACGGTAGCTGGAACTGTTGCGTGCTGGGGCTTGCAGGAAGTTCAGCAGGGCGGCCTGGCTTTGCTGCCATGCGCCTTTGTGCTCCATGTCGAGAAAGTGTCCGGCATTGCGGATGGTGGCGAACTGGCAGTCACTCAGGTACTCGGCAAACAGGCGCACGTCATCTGGCGAGGTGTATTCGTCGTGTTCGCCGTTGACGAACAGCAATGGAATATCGATTGCCGCCAGGCACTCCATCTGACAGTGATTATCCATATGCACCACCTGGTTGATGTGTGCGTGCATCTGCAAGTATTCGTGGTTGTCGAGACTGCTTATATGGCGATGGTTGTAGCGCTTGAACAGTGAGGGTAGGTACTTGCCGATGGTGCTGTTGACCAGTTGACCGACCTGTTCGCCGTCGCTTACATGCAGGTAGGTCATACCTTTTTCCAGGTAGTCGAGCATGGGGGCGTTGAGCAGCGGTGAGAAAGAGCTGATCACCGCCTTTTC
>Ga0209504_1001147_pt1 | contig 20943 bp, 20 predicted proteins | sample COGITO_mtgs_1005_FD_184791 | JGI IMG/M metagenome (GOLD analysis project Ga0209504, IMG submission 184791) | Pelagic marine microbial communities from North Sea - COGITO_mtgs_100511 (SPAdes) (version 2) | ecosystem: Environmental > Aquatic > Marine > Epipelagic ...
GCCAAAAACAGCAAGAATAAAAATTAATTTTTTCATTTTGAGTGTATTAAATTGGTTAAAGAATATAAAACTTATATTCTTTTCGAAGATACAAAAAGCATTTTTAATGTCAAATTGCAATTAAAATAACTCATCGGATTAGAACCCTTAAAGCGGACAAAAAAGGCGTTTTATTTTTTCTTTTGTTATGAAACACTGTTGATTAAATCACATGAATTAGTTCCAACGACTGTTTGGCGTTGTGTAGGATCTTACAACCGCATAAAGTACAATTGTGGCCATGCACAAATGAAAAATTCCAAAATGGATAGGGATATGATGAATCAATTCACTTAAAAGCAGATATCCGTGACACAAATTTGCTACGACAATAGCAAGACCAATTTTTTTACCCATGGCCATTGCTGCCGGATTATCTGCCCCATATTTTATGCCTATAGGCAGGGTAATTATGACGAGTGTCAAAAACAACATGATTATAGTTATATGCATTAAGTTATTATTTTCTGCATAAAGCAATGACTCTCCAATTATTGGGATTGTATGATAAAAACATAGGCCTAGAGCAAACCAGTTTCTATCTTTTTTATATGCGCCATATGCCGTTATCATCACAAATAGCAAAGAGATGATAGTACCTAAAGTGAAGATAACCAGATTCATTATTGTTGTTTTTTATTTTTAAACCTCACACTTTTTAAATTGAATTATATCACAATTATAATATTTTTTATTTAAAAATACCAGCAAAGTTGTGGATTTAGTAGCTGTGTCTAAGGTTTTTAGCGATTTTTAGTAATTTGGGATCATTTCTTCGCTTTTTCGAATAAAATGGGTTTCCTACTGGAATCATTTCGCAATTTTTATGTAGGTTTAACCTTTATAAAGTTTAATCCCCCAAATTTACTAAAACCCCTTTAAAACGTATTTTATGAACACATTCAAGAAAATTATTTTTTTATCACTTTTTGCACTGCTCTATCTGGGCTGTTCGAGTGATTCTGACATTGAAACTCCAATAGCACCACAAGCTTACATAGCCCAAAATGTGTCTTATGGCGCAGACGACCACCAAGTTTTTGATATTTATCTGCCCAAAAACCGCACAATGAAAACCAAAGTCGTTATTTTAATTCATGGCGGCAGTTGGATTACAGGGGATAAGTCAGAAATGGAACTAATCAGTGGCCTCCTTTCTGCCTCCCACCCAGATGTAGGGATTGTTAACATGAATTATACCTTAGCGGACGCAGAAAACCCGCCATTTCCGATGCAAATAGACGATGTTTCAGCCGTGGTTGATTATATTTCCTCAAACAAATCGACGCTTATCATGAGTGACAACATTGGTTTTATAGGCCTAAGTGCAGGCGCTCATTTATCGTTGTTATGGAGTTACGCTTATGACACCAACAACCAAGTAGATATGGTCTGTAGCATTGTAGGCCCTGTTAATTTTACAGATCCTGCCTATAACGGTCATCCAGCTTATCAGTCATTATATCAATTGTTTGGAAGTCCTTCTATAGATTTTTTAGAAACTGTAAGCCCCTATCACAGAGCCACTACAACGTCACCACCAACGCTTTTGTTTTACGGAGGCATGGACCCCTTAGTTCCAACGTCACAAGGGGAGGATATGGATGAAAAACTCACAACTTTAGGCGTAACCCATGAGTTTCACTTTTATCCCGAAGAAGGTCATGGTTGGGAAGGCGCAAATTTGTTAGATACTTCCTCAAAAATATCAACCTATATAGAGCGTTATATGGGGTCTGAGTAAGTTTGTGTCCATTCCAACAAAGTTAGCTGTTGGCGTATAGCTTACCGTACTACCATTAATGACCCCTAGAGTTCCATGATTTGGCCCATCAACAACGTTGTAGGTAAGGCTATTGAAAGTTGTGCCTGTGCCTTCAAAATGCACGACTGCCGATTGAGGCGCTGTGGTTGTACTCACCAAAGTGGCGGCATAGACATCCTGTGCGTCCGGATTTTGCGCTTGTAAATTTGCTTGACTTGAAAGCATGGCAAATAACACAAAAGTGTGTAGAAGGAATGTTTTTTTCATCTGTTTTATTATTTTTAAACGTCACATGGAGCCTGCCGTAAGCAATTTTGTTGTGAATGATTTTCTTTAAGAATCAGACGGTTTACATGTTAGGAGTATGATAAATTGGTTTATAGTTCAAAGGTACAAAAACCCAAATAGTATACGAATCACTATTTAATTTAAAAGAAGAAGAATAAAAAAAGTTTAAATAATTGACATATAATATATTAAAAGTAATTTAGGCTTAAAATCGAGCCCATATTTGTGTGCCAATTGAAGAGAAATCGTTCTGGCACCACTTGTTTGATATTTTATCCATACATTTAAACATAATATTAAAAAATGAATGTTATGGAAACTATTTCAATCTTGGCGCAGCTTATTGTTGCAATATCTGTAATTATCGTGTGGGTTTTTAGATATGAAAATATCGTCTTAGAATTTAAACAGTATGGTCTTTCTAGCTTAGTAAGAAATGCTGTTGGCGCTTCTAAAATAGCGTTAGCGACCGTTTTGATTTTAGGAATTTGGTATACAGAATTTTTAATTCCAGCCTCTCTGTTAATGGCTGTTTTAATGATCGGTGCTCAATACTGTCATGTAAAGGTAAAAAACCCTTTAGTCAAATTTGTTCCTTCTTTTATACTCTTGTTACTATGCTTCTTTATTGCGGCCTTTAATTATGGCTTAATATAGAGAATGGATTTAAACCTTAGTATTCTCTTATTTTCGGCAATTTCGTTTATTTTTTATGGCATAACTTCTTTTTTTTCCAAAAGGATGTTGTCCGAATATGCCCGCTGGGGCTATAAAAATCAACGGATTTTATTGGGGTGTTTACAGCTTTTAGGAGGGGTAGGCTTACTCGTTGGGATTATCAATTCGACGCTATTAATTATCGCTTCGTTTTTATTAACCTTTATGATGATTACGGCAGTTTTCGTAAGAATTAAAATCAAAGACAACATCATTCAGATGTCGCCCGCTATCTTTTATACTGTCTTAAACTTTATAATTTTATACAACTCACTCGCGTAGCTTTTGAGAGACAAAGCGGTCGCGCTCAATACGGCGAACGCCTTAATTTAAGCCTTCTTTTTTTTCTTATTTTTAGCGGTAGGGAATCGTCCTTGATTGCCAATGCCGTCCATGTCATGCTCATCGTATGCCTGTTGATGTTCATTTCGTTGGATTCGGTGTTGTTTCGAAACAATCGTCAACAAGAAATAGACGTACACTATAAAAATAATAAACCCGAAAATAAATATAAGTAAATTCATTTTTTTCTTCTTTGTCTTATGGCAATGGAAAGCGATAAAATCGACGGAACCCAAATTCCTACAAAAATTCCTTCTAGTTTATTTCCCATAAACCACAAGGTCACAGACATTAAAAAAGAGATGAATGCGAGTATAATAGGATAGTAAGCTTCAATAAAATCTTTCATTGTTTTTTTCATAAAGTTAAACAAGATTAGTCATTAAAGTGTTACAAAACTCATAAAATTTTAATCATTATGTTAAAAATACAACGAAAAAGGTGTCATTTTAATAGTTTGGAGCTCGGAAGTTTCGCACCTTTTCTAGTGCTGAAGAACGGCATGAGCTGTGTTGATATAAATGGCGTCACGACTAAATTGGCGTCTGATTCCCTAAATTTTAGAGCTTAATTTCACTATCCACTTTTCAATTTCCTCTTTCCTCTTTCCTCTTTTCATTTCCCACTTTTCACTTTTCACTTTTCACTTCCCACTTCCCACTACCCAAATCCCCCTGCAGTTGCGCCGCTTTGAGCACTTTGTTGTTGCCTCATTAAAAACAGAGCACAGGCCAAAAGCAGGTAATTGGGGTGGTCATTAGTACTGAATTCAGCCTCCAAAGATTCTTTCCATTTTTTTAAGGAGTAATGAATGGTTAAAATGGGGGTTTCTCCATTTTCGCAAAGAATATACTGCTGGTCGGGGGCATACCATTTCCCTACTTTTTCTGTTTTGAGCCAATACGAATTGGTAACTTTCTGCTTGTTAGTAAGGATTAATTTTATTCCTTTTTTCAAGCTCCAATTAATCTCTCCAATGGGGTGACCACTCTCCAAAATAGTAAAAGAGGCGGACCAAATCCCTTTTTTCTTGATCTCGTAGGTTTTGCTATTATGAAAAAAGTTAATTCCTGAAGAATACCATTTAGTGCGACTCCCTTTGAGGACCACTTTGTCATGGTCAATAATCTTAAACTCTTTTTTATTGTTTGAAACTTCTATCGTCATGTCTCAAAGATAAGGAATTTAAAAAAAAATCATTTTTTATCTAAAGCCACACGTTTTGGGAACCAAAAACCAAAAAGCACTGCAGCGATTATAAGCATGTACGCGTAACGCTTGTTTATAATAAATTCAGTAAACTCATTTATTATAACTAACACAAGTGCGACAAGGATAATTCCAGTGGCAGGAAACAGAAATTTGTTTTTTATAATTAAATGGGTTAGCAGCTCAAACACGAAAGACTTTACAAGAACAAATTTTTGTTTAATAACAAACAAAATTGGAGCCCGCGTTTATCCATTTTTTCTTTTTAAAAAATTATTGAATCACGACCCGCTTTGTTTCCGACTTTGAGCCTTCAAGTGTAATTTGAACAAAATAAATTCCTGCCTGCACCTCAAGTTCAACTTGCGTTGTTGGACCCGTTATTGCGGTTGTCTTGATCAATTGACCCAAAACAGTGCGAACTTCAATGACCCCCTTTGCAGCGTTGTCAATCACCACATTGATGGTTCCCTTAGATGGATTTGGATAGACAGCCATTTCAAGAGAAAATTCTGAAACCCCTAATGCTGCCGATTCAATTTTGAAAACCCCATGTGTACTTTGATCGACGAACCATATTCTTCCATCAGGACCAATTTTAACGCCTTGAACTGTAGTTTTTCCGGTTTCTATTCTGTACAATTCCACGGCTGGGATTGTAGAGATGTTATAAACAATAATTTGACCCGATTCATGCTCACTCACAATCATTCGATTCCCAATCACATCGATTCCAGCAGGCTTATCCAACCCGGTAACAACTGTCTCTTGCGTATATTCTGTGTAAACAGAATATTCAGAAATGGGTTCATTCATTGCAAACTGAGGCGTATCTCCTTGATCGGACCCCGTAGTAATATCAATACGAATCACACGTTGGTTTCCGTGGTCCACAACGTATAACCATTTTTTGTCTGCATCTAAAATCAAATGACTTACTACGTTATCATCTGGATCTTTTTCGACCGTGTCATCGGAATACCTTTTTACAATTCCATCACCATGATAATTTGCACCTGCGCCGTGGTCTTCAGCGAAATCGTAACGCACAAGATCTCCATTATAGCCATCAAATACCCAAAATACATTGTCTTTTTCCGCACAAATACCTTGACATTGAGGACTCAAATGAAGTGCGTCTAAATGACTTCCATTTAGTTCAGGCCCTGGATCTTCTCCATAAATAGCCATATCGCTAGACCATAGCGTAGGACCTGTGAAATGAGCAGCAATGTTAGGACTATGATTTGCGTCCAAAACTCCCGGGGAACTTGCCCAGTTTCCATTATCACTAAAAGCAATTCCTGTAGGAAGGGACATAAAGTGTCAATGACTTACATCAAACTTGTAAACTGATGTCTGTTCTGGGAGTCCAGCATCATAAATAGTGACGGTGCTTCCACCACTGGCTTCAGTATCCTTATTAATCACCCACAACTCTCTATTGGTCAAAGTTGGATGAAAATCAAGATCGGTTGGGAGGTTAACGCCATCACTTGCACCTGCAATTGGTTCTATAGTAACCTCCGCACCGTTGTATAGATCGATAAGGTTTGGGGTTGCTGGTCCAACTTGAAAGGTCGTATTTAAAAAATCGTCTCCAGAGTTTTCGTCGGGGTTCGTGCCATTCAAATTACTAATCCAAACCATAACCGTTTGGTTTCCGTAGGTTGTAAAGTTAAGAGGAATTGAATGCTCAATTTCTTCTGTTTCGGTGTAGTGTAAAGACGAGCCAGTAACCGCATGTGTTTGTGTTGGTCCGTTGTCAATTGAGTAGCTAAGGGTGTAGGCTGTTATTTCAGTGGTTCCTTGATTGGAAACCACCGCAGACAAATCAAAGGTTCCTGGAACCATATAATTCACCACGTTTGTGGATTCTAAAGACAGGTCGTATGCCATTGGCTGGCTTGCCGAAAACGTAAAGACTTCATTGAGTCCAGTTTCCCCAGTAAAGTATTCTATTTCATACCCATTTACAAGCACTTCAAATTCAAAACCGCCATCGGCATAATCATCAATGTAGTGGATGGCATAATCTTCACCTTCTGTAACACACCAGGGCCCTACAGTGACAACCTGACCATTGGCATAGCCCCCTGTAGGACCTAATTCGGCGCCGCCGCCGGCGCATCCAACGTTTGTATTTCCACCAGAAGCAATGGTTCCCACGCCGCAGGCGTTTGTCGCTGGAACAAGCTCCCAATAGCCATCGCTGGCAAAGCCATCTGTAGTGATGACAATTGTTACTTTTACTTCACCAGCAAGGCATTGGCTGTAAGTGATGTTGAGACAAAAGAGACTGACAAAAAGAGGGATTAGTGTTTTTTTATAGGTGAATATATGTTTAGCAAGCGCGTATACGGATTGGTGTACGGTCATTTTGTAATTATTAAATTGGTTTGTGGTACAAATATAATCACTTTCCTATCACAATTAACAGATAAACCTATTTTAGACCGCTTAAAAGCGCAGTGGTGGTGCCTCAGCCGTAGAGAAAACGGCTAAATGCGAAAAGAGGATACAGGCCTGTACTATAAAAGCCCTCTGAAAAGAGGGCTTAATTTTAATTATTTGAGTGTGAGCCATCACAATATCCATCTGGGTTTTGCGTATTTCCACAGCCACACTTGGGGCGGTCTTGTTTTTTGTAAATCATAATTTTTATATTTTTAGTAATGTTATGTCAAGCGTAATTTCATCTAAGATTAGAGTATCCCCCAAGTTTTCAAAAAAGCTTCCTGAAGCAAATTGAATGTCAAATTTTGACCGATCAAAAGTTAATTTACTTTCAATTCTATCTTCGTAAACACTCAAACTAAAATCGACAGGATGGGTAATGCTTTTAATTGTTAAGTCTCCTGTGAGCTGATAAGAGTTGTTGTTTTGAGAAATCACTTTTTTGATCACCAAGGTTGCTTCAGGGTGTTTTTCCACTGAAAAAAAGTCGTCAGATTTTAAGTGTCCTTCAAGCTTTTGTTTCCATTCACCCGTTAAATCATCATTCGTTAATGAGGTCATATCCACTGCAAAGACTCCAGATGGATTGTTTGGGTCGTCTAATGAGACTGTTGCCGAATTAAACGCTAAAGAACCTGAGTGGGCTTGCTTTGTGATTTTTTCCCCAGTCCATTTGATGTTGCTCTTGTTTAAATCAAATTTGATCTGTGAAAAAGCAGTTGTTGTGACTGCAATTAATAAAATGGATACTAAATTTTTTGTTTTCATAGCTATTATTTTTTTTGTTCCTGCAATAGTAATACATTTGGAAACATAAAGTAACTTGTTACCTTTAAGTAACTATAATATTCTAGGTACTTTATGGTAACTAAAACAGTCTTATGAAAGTAACGAACGATATATGCCCAGTCACTTCTTTTACAGAAATGTTAGGAGGAAAATGGAAGCTTATAATTATCAATATTATTAGAACAAGAGGGGTAATTCGATTTGGTCAACTCGCCGCCGCGATCCCAACTATTTCAAGAAAAGTATTGACAGACCAATTAAAGAGTTTAGAAAAAGATTCGCTTATAAATAGAAAGCAATACCCAGAAATCCCTCCAAAAGTAGAATACTCATTAACCAAAAAATCGGAACGCCTTTGCGGTGTTTTTAAGACCATTGAAGAATGGGTACGCCAACCTTAAGACGTTTATAATACAAAAAAACCCTTCAGTTAAGATGGGTTTTTAGTTTATAAAAAAAACGGACTCCTAAAAAAGGATTCAGTATATTTTTGTGACGTTAGTTTTTTATGAATTTTTTTGTGGATGCTTTTTTGCCATCTGAAACGTTAATAAAGTAAACACCTTTTGAAAGCGGCGCGATGTCTAGCTTATTTTGACCCCTAACATCAAGTACTTCTTTTCCAAGAATAGTATAAATGGTGGCCCTTTCAATCGATGTACTATCGATAAACAAAAAGTCTTTTGCTGGGTTTGGATATACCGAGAAATGCTGATCTACCAGATCCTCCGCTGACAGAGGGTCCAGTTTGGTGTAGTAAAAAAAGGATTGAACTGCTTCGCCCTCAAACGGATCCCATAGTCCAGAGATCGTGTTGTTATATTCGTAACTTATTCCCATTCTATTTAGCTTTGTATCGCTGTCGAGAACTGTTGAATATTCCGTTTTAAAACTGGGTATAAAACTACTTGATTCTGAATCATATTTCGGAAATAAAGAATAGGCCATATGTCCATTCTCATCGTAAGCATATCCACTTTGGTTATAATAAGCTATAACGCCATCGTTATCAAACGCCGTGGTTTCAATAAGCGTTATATTTCCATTCAGATCGTATGTTGTGTTCTCTTGAGAAATATTGATATAATCGCCAGTGTCTGCATTCAATGTTTGAATTAAATAAGTCATCTCATTCTCATCGTATGTGTATACATTTCTACTATAAGGCAAAAAAGATACAGTCTCTGAATCCCAACTGTAAAAGTCTGTGTCTAGTATCCTATTGTTCTCATCGTATGTTATTACTTTTTTATAAGAATCCACATAAACTTCAGTGTCTGTATTCCAGCTTTGAGTTATAGTAGTCTCCACATAACCGTCCTCTGTGACGACATCTTTGTTATTATTCACATAACTGTTAGCATTTGCATCCCATATTTGAGCTAAAATTGTCCTCCCATTCTCAACGTATGTGAAAGTTATTTTTATATAATTCACATATCCGTTAGTATCTGTATCCCAATTGTAATATGTATAGAGCGTCGGGTCTCCGTTCTCATTGAAAATGCTTTCCAATTTTTGACTAGGCACAAAAGAGTCACTCGCTGTGTCCCACTGGTAAATTGTCTTAAGCACCTCATTGCCATTCACATCATATGTCAAATCTCTTTTGTAAGATAATTGATCTCCAGAAAAATTCACCTCAACTAAACGGTCCAACCGCAACCCTACAACAGGTGTAGCTATGGCTGACAAATGTGCTTGATCCCTTGAACTATCATGGCTAAAATTGGTTTGGAATTTTCTAAAATCAGTATTTGTGTGACGTTCTGAACGGTTTGCAAAACTTCCGTGCTCAAAAGATTGTCCATTACTAAGCAAAGGAAGTATAAGTATTAAAAGTAATTTTTTCATCATTAAATTGGTTTATCCCACAAATATAATGACTTTTATATCACAATCAATTTAAAAAATGCGTATTTGTGTTAGAACAATACACCTAAAGCCTCTACAGAAAGTTTCAGTAAGCGATGGGGTAATTATGTAAACAGCACGTTCAATTTACAGACGTGGCTTAGGGAGCACTAGTGGATTAGAGCATTCTGACTGCTTCAACGTTAAATAAATAGCTCCGCTTTTATTTTTTGTCTTTGCTGTCTAAATTCCATCGATATCCAAAATTTAAAATTCCTTTTGAAACTCTATTGGTGGGATTCCTCGGATTATATTCAAGGGAAGTGATCCAATAGCCTTTTTCCCCTTTGGCAAAACTAGATTGCCCATAGATGTTAAATGGGAAGGGTCTTATTCCGACCACAACTTTTGTGTTATTAAATTTTTTGCCGATTCCAATTTTACCTGTTACAAGAGTTGGAAGTGCAAAACCAACTTCATATTCAAAAATTAGGTCATTTTCATTTATGTACGTTTTACCCCAGAGAACGGATGTTCCAGGAAAGACAAAATCTTCATCTTCTAAAAAAGCAATCCCAAAATTCCATTCTATAAACGACTCCTTAGACCGCTCTTTAGTTAACTCTTGTGCAGTACTGCGGCCTATAAAGAAAACAGAAATACTGAAAAATAAAAGTAATTTTTTCATCATTAAATTGGTTTATAAAACAAACATACAAAAAAATAGTTCAGTAGCTTTGGAGCTAAACGTACTGAGTAACCGACTCAAAACAAAAAGGGGCCTATTTCTTTTAGCTTTTAGTGTTTTAGGGACGTTGCTTCAACAAAAAACCCCTCAGTTAAGAAGGGTTTTTTGAGTTTATAAAAAGAACGAACTCCTTAGAAAGGATTCAGCATGCTTTTAAGGCGTTAGTTTTTTATGAATTTTTTAGTGGATGCTTTTTTGCCATCTGAAACGTTAATAAAGTAGACACCCTTTGAAAGCGGCGAGATGTCTAGCTTATTTTGACCCCTAATTTCAAGTACTTTTTTTCCAAGAATAGTATAAATGGTGGCCCTTTCAATCGTTGTATTATTGATAAATAAAGACTCTTTTGCGGGGTTTGGATATACTGAGAAATGCGCCTGCTCAATACCCGCTGTTGATAATGAAGATAATTTAGTGTAGTAAAGAAATGATTGAAGTGCTTCGCCCTCAAACGCGTCCCATTGTTCAGAGATCGTGTTATATTTAGAAATTGTTCCCATTCTCTTTAGGCTAGAATCGGTATCTACATCGGTTTCATAGTCCATTTTAAAAGCGGGTATAAAATCAGCTAAGCCTGTGTCATAATTGGAATAGAGATAAGACTCTATATGCCCATTCGTATCAAATGTGTATTCCTTTTTTGAAGTAGCTACCAAAGCTCCACTTGTTGCATCGCTATTATATATTATTAAAAGTGTTAGATTCCCATTTTCATCGTGTGTGGACTCTTCTTTATGTGATTCCACAAAATTGCCAATCGCTGTATCTACGTAAGAGTATAAATAAAGCGTCAGATTCCCATTTTCATCGTATGTGTATTCATTTTTAAAGTTGAGAGTAAAATTGCCAGCTGCTGCATCCCAGCGGTAGTGTTTAGAGACCGTCAGATTCCCATTTTCATCGGATGTGTACGCCTCTTTATAAACAGGCTCAAATTCGCCACTCTCTATATTCCAGGTGGAATATAAATAAACTATCTGATTCCCATTTTCATCGTATGTGTATTCATCTTTAGAGAAGCGTGTATAAATGTTGTTTGCTGTACTCCAGTTGTAGTTTTCAGAAATCGTTATATTTCCACTGTCGTCGTTTGTTATCAACTCTTTTGAAAAAGACACAAAAACTTCATTATCTAAATCCCAGGTGTTGAAAAAAGAAGCAATCATATTTCCATTTTCATCGTATGAAAACTCTTTTTGTGCATTTAGCACAAAATCATTAGCAAATATATCCCAGTTGAAAAACGACTGTATATCCAGTGTTTCATCCTCATTATACGCCAATAAGACTTTTTTATCAGGCTCAAAAGTAGCCGTTTTTTGATCAGACATAAAAGAATTAATCGTTGAAGCCCACGTATAGTTTACATGAGATATAAAATTCCCATTCTCATTGAGTGTGTAATCATTTTTTTCGCTTAATTCATATTCATCATGGCTTATATCAACGAGTCGATCGAATCGCAACTCTGCAACGGGCGTGGCTATGGCTGACAAACGTCCTTGATCTCTTGAATTATGATCGCTAAACTTGGTTGCTGTTCTAGGGGGTTCTGAACGGTTCGAAAGGCTTCCGCGCTCTAAAGATTGTCCATTACTAAGGAAAGGAAGGATAAGAATTAAAAGTAATTTTTTCATCATTAAATTGGTTTATCGCACAAATATAATGACTTTTATATGACAACTAATACACAAAAATCTTAAAAGTACAGTTGCTTCAATAAAAACCCCTCAATTAAGAAGTGTTTTAGGGTTTAGGCAAAGGGTGTAAAGCTGAACTATTTTGGGAAGTATTTTAAAAACCTCCTTTTTTCGCTTAAAGAACCCTTTTTATATTTAATTGTTTGAATCCTCTAAATAAGTCTTAAGGAGATTTTAATATTCTACAATCAATTTTAGTGTAGTTGTCCCTGAAAAATCTGATTTTAAAATACGACTTGGGGGTACCGTTTAGAACTTAGATTACATTTTTAAGAAAAAAACAGAAAACAGAAAATTTTTAGCATTGCAACCCCATTTTCACTTCTTAGGTTGTATGGCACCAAATAGTATAAAGCCGATTAAAAAGCAAACTCTTCTCAAAAACAGCTCACCGTATTAATCAATAATTAATATTAAATTAATAGTAATACTGTATAATTGATAAAAATTATAATAGATTAATCTATAATCAACAAAATTAACCAATTATGAATAAAACGACACTAACCACACTACTGCTATTTACTTTTTTTAGCTTAACCGTAATCGCTCAAGATACTGAAGATACCGTTTATGTTTCGGCATCAGGTGCTGGCTTATCTGATGGTTCAAGTGAGGCAAATGCCTACGGAAATTTCGGAAATGCACTTGGGCAAATAAACTCTGAAGGTGATAAACTTGTAATTATAGGAACAATTACTTCCAATGGAGCTAATTTAACAACAAAGAATTTTTCCTTTACAATAGAAGGTTTGGATGCTAACTCAATTATAACTGGAGCTAGTGGAGCTAAAAGGCTATTTACGATAAATGGACCAACATCGGCAAATGTTACTTTTAAAGACCTTACATTTTCTAGCAATAGTACAACACTTGGAGGTGGTAGTGTACTTTTCAGTAATAATGCTGGAGCTACTGTAACCTTTAACAATTGTACCATAACAAATAATTCTGTAACTAATGCAGCTGGTGGTGGTGCGCTGTTTTTTGCCAATGGAACTTTGAATATCATAGACTCCTCATTTGAAAATAATACTTCCTCAGACGAAGGAGGGGCTATTTTTGGTAACTCAGGGACAATTATAATCACTAATTCACTATTTAAAAGTAATTCTGCAGCTACAAAAGGAGGTGCTTTGTATGCTAATTCAGCAAATTTCGTCATAACTAGTTCTACTTTTTATGATAATCAAACAACTAATGCAACTGCTGCTGGTGGCTCTGTTTTATATGTTGCAACAACTGGAAGTACTAATACTATCACAAACTGTACATTTTTTCAAAATACAACTGGTAGTGCTAACCAAGATTTTGGAACCATAAGAACAGATAACGGAAATACGACTGTTAGCAATAGCTTGTTTTATGATAATAAAACGAATAATAGTACTGGTGGACCATCAGATTGGGGTGCAGGTACTAATGGAACACAAACTTTTGAGACTTCTATTGCACAATGGATTAGTACTTATGTAGATAATCAAGATGAAGGTGCTGGTTCTATAACAGGAATCAAAGGAAATTTAGGTACTCCAGCAAATCTTACATCTTCAAACTTGACATTTAATTCCACTCTTGGGAAAGTTGTATATGACGCAGTAAATGTAGGGGAAAATAGTCCAATAGATTTTGGATCAGACGGTAATGACGTTGGTGCTTGGGATTCCGGATTCTCATTGGTGTCACCAGACACAACACCTCCAGTAATTACTCTAAATGGTGATCCTACAGTGACAGTGGAGGTCGGTGCTTCCTATACAGATGCCGGCGCTGCAGCCACAGACAACTATGATGATGATACTGCATTAAGCTCCAATATAATTACGGTAAATACTGTAGATACTGATATCGTTGCAAGCTACACCTTGACTTACAATGTTTCGGATGTTGCAGGCAATGCCGCTACAGAAGTGACAAGAACGGTTAATGTCGTAGATACTACAGTGCCTGTCATTACGCTTACAGGCTTAGAGATTGTAACTATTGAAGTTGGATCTACATACACTGATGGCGGTGCTACTGCCACAGACAACTATGATGATGATACCGCATTAAGCTCCAATATAATTACGGTAAATACTGTAGATACTGATATCGTTGCAAGCTACACCTTGACTTACAATGTTTCGGATGTTGCAGGCAATGCCGCTACAGAAGTGACTAGAACAGTTAATGTTGTAGATACTAGCGTTCCAGTCACTTATTTCGTTAAAGCTGGAGGAAATAATAGTGGCGGTTTGTCTGAAGAGAATGCCTTTACAACTGTAAACAATGCTGTTGTAGCTGCTTCAGATGGCGATACCATTATTATTGTAGGATCTATCAATCAAACAGGTCAAGTTGGGGTAGGAAAATCGATTTCTTTTGTTGGGCAAACTAATGCAACGATTACAGGTGCGGGTGCTAGAATGTATGTTATAAATGCAGCAGGCAAGACAATTTCATTCACAAATATTACATTTCAAGATGCGACTACTACAAATCCTGGTGCTGTTATTACGATTACTCAAAGCTCAGATTTAACATTAACAGATTGTGTTTTTAAAAATAATGTTTCGACTGTTAATGGTGGTACTATTTTAGCAGGAGGCACTGGAGTTTTAACAATTACCAATTCTTTATTTGATGGAAATAGTGCCAATAGAGGTGGTGCAATCGCTATAACAACTGTGGGAAGACAATTAATTATTACAGGATCTACTTTTGTAAATAATAGTGCAACGGGTCTTGATGGCGGAGCACTATACTTAGGTGCCAGTAATACTGAAAGTAGTATCACAAATACGACTATTTTTAATAATAGTGTAGAAGCGGGTCTTAATCAATCTAAAGGAGGAGGTATTAAAATAGAAGGAACAAGGCCTTTTACAATCCAAAACTCTTTAGTTTATGGAAATTATGTGACTGATGGTGCAACTGATTTACCTTCTGATATTAGTGTTATTGCTAGTGTTGAATTAAGTTTAATAAATTCGTTATCTAAAAAAATTGTATCACTTGGTGTAAATGATTCTTTTGTGTCTTCAATAGTAGCAGCAGATTTAACAGCTTCCAATCTAAGTTTCGATTCAACAACCGGGAACGTAATATATGATGCTGTTGCTGAAGGAACAGATAGTCCAATTGATTTTGGTTCGGATGGCGAGGATGTGGGTTCCTGGAATTCTGGGCTTAATTTTTTAGACACTACAGTGCCAGTTATTACTCTAAATGGTGATCCTACAGTGACAGTGGAGGTCGGTACTCCCTATGCAGATGCCGGTGCTACAGCTACCGACATCTATGATGATGATACCGCATTAAGCTTGAATATAATTACGGTAAATACTGTAGATACTGATATCGTTGCAAGCTACACCTTGACTTACAACGTTTCGGATGTTGCAGGCAATGCCGCTACAGAAGTAACAAGAACGGTTAATGTCGTAGACACTACAGCGCCCGTCATTACGCTTACAGGCTTAGAGATTGTAACTATTGAAGTTGGATCTACATACACTGATGGCGGTGCTACAGCCACAGATAATTATGATGATGATACAACATTAACCGCGAGTATCGTGACTGATGTTAGTGTTGTAGTTACTGGAACAGTTGGTTCTTATACTGTTAATTATAACGTAAGCGATGTTGCAACCAATGCCGCCATAGAAGTGACAAGAACGGTTAATGTCGTAGATACTACAGTGCCTGTCATTACGCTTACAGGCTTAGAGATTGTAACTATTGAAGTTGGATCTACATACACTGATGCCGGCGCTGCAGCCACAGACAACTATGATGATGATACCGCATTAAGCTCCAATATAATTACGGTAACTACTGTAGATACTGATATCGTTGCAAGCTTCACCTTGACTTACAATGTTTCGGATGTTGCAGGCAATGCCGCTATAGAAGTGACAAGAACGGTTAATGTCGTAGACACTACAGTGCCCGTTATTACTCTAAATGGTGATCCTACAGTGACAGTGGAGGTCGGTGCTTCCTATACAGATGCCGGCGCTGCAGCCACAGACAACTATGATGATGATACCGCATTAAGCTCGAATATAATTACGGTAAATACTGTAGATACTGATATCGTTGCAAGCTACACCTTGACTTACAATGTTTCGGATGCTTCTGGCAATGCCGCTATAGAAGTGACAAGAACGGTTATTGTGGAAGACTCTAGTTTATCTTCTATTGATGGAGACAATGAAACTCTGAAGGTTATTATGTATCCAAATCCTACATCTGACAAAATACATATTAAAGGATTAAATACGTATGATTTAAAAGTATATAATAGATTGGGGCAACTTATTTTAAAAGCGAATAACACACATACCATTGACGTCAGCGCTTTGTCTGTAGGGATTTACCTTTTAGAAGTTTCAGATGGTGTTAAATCATCAACGAAAAGGTTTGCTAAATACTAAGTGAGAAAACGACTCATATTTTAGCTTTTTTAATCTTTACTTTTACAGAAGATGAAAGCAATTTTTATATCCGTAATAGCCTATACTAATTCTATAGGCTGTTACAGTTATAACTAAAATATCAGCTACTTTAAATGGAACTGTTGGGGTAGCGCTAGAGAACAGGTTCATACCCAAGTTTCAGATAGCAAAGGGACATTCCTCTATAAATGTATCTCTGACTTATTTGAGAGGACTTGAACCCCCTGAATTGACTGAATCTGATATGCCGATGGTTTAGGCTTTAATCGATTCCACTTTTCTTTATAATTCACTGTTCTTCAATCAGTCTGGAGTTGTTTTGACAAAACCACAACTCATTTAAAAAGATGGGGCTGCTAAAGGCAGCCCCTTTAAGAGTCAAGCGTCAAGAAAAATTAATCCCTAACAAAACGCACTGAAAAGCCGTCCTGCTTGAAGTAGTCGTCGCTGCTCAGGTTACTTTCTTCGTTGGTCAGGTCGCTGTACCAAGCGTTATTTGCACTGCTCTCATTGGAACTCCAAAAGACCGCATTGTAACCCCCATCGCCGAACGAACCACTGCTGTAACGGGAACCCTCAGGGAAAGCGTTAAAGCCACTACTGTTGTTTAAGCTTTGGTCGTTGCCTACTGCTCCTGTATTTGTGGAGCTATACCAACCTGTAGTAGATGCCATAGCTTTGCCTATTTTGTTTTCTGTGGCGGATTGGTCATAGTTATAGCCATTGGCTATGAGGTGATTTTCAAGGGCTGTCCACTCCGAATTACTTGGTACGTGCCAACCCTCTGGTGCAAATTCTTTGTTTGGGGTGCTTTCAACATTGTCGTGAATACCCATCACTGCATACCAATTATAAAGCTTTCCTTTTGTTTCGTTATTACTGTAATAACACCAAGCGCCTGTAGTGAGGGCTGCCCACGCTGTTGCTTCCGTGACTTGTGGAATCCCTGTACCATCCCTGTAAGTAACCATCTCAGCGTTTTCTACAGTCCATACTTGGTTGCCGTAAGTGAGGTATGTATAGCTGTTGCCATCGATGTCCGTAACTGTTCCAGAACCTGATGTAGCTTGCAAAGGAGAAATTTGGCTCTGAAGCTCAGATATCTTTTCCAATAGAACAGATAAAGTAACCGCATCCTGCGCCTCTGTAGGGTCTTGCAAGTTTTTGATTTGATTGCCTTGGGCGCTAATCGTTCCGTTGAGTTCAATACCTTGTGCGTAGTTCAGTGCTGTAAACAACATCAATACGATTACTGTTATTTTTTTCATCTTAGTATTTTAAAAGTGTAATTGGTTTCAAGTTCAAATATAATGACTTTTATATAACAATCAATATAAAGCAATTCGTTTTAGACACTCAGGAGCTATAGAAATATTTAAGCGTACAGGCTCTATAACCAAGCTACAGAAAGCTATGGGGCACTCCTCTATAAATGTGTCTCTGACTTACTTGAGAGGGCTTGAACTCCCTGAATTGAAGCAGGAGGATATGCCTATGGTTTAGTCTTTCTTTTTCGAATAAACTTGGGAGGCAAGTAAAATCAATAAAAGAAATAAAATTGAATTTATATAATCGGGGTAGTTTGTTTCTTTCCACAAGTTTGTGAAAAATGAGATTAAAACATTAGCTATTAGAAGAATTACAGTAATATTTAATAGAAGTTTATATTTATTATTCATACTCAAATATAAGAAATATTAGTCTAACCTATTTAAGAGGTTTAGAAATAACAGAACTGAAAGAAGAAGATATGCCAAACATAAAAACCCCTGCTAAAAGCAAGGGCTTGTAATCTATTAAATTGATAAATAATTAAATAACTAAAAAGCCCGAACAGCACGCACATTGCAAGTGGCTTCCTTAGTGTAGACGCTGTGATTACCATCACCACTGAAGAAATTCTGACCCCACGCGAGATTGCTCGTGAACTCCGTAGAACTCCAGTAGACAGGACTAAATTCAGTAAACACAGAGATAGCCTCTAAAGTTGTTCTATTATCATACATTTCATTTAACTCCTTGGCACTTGGTAAAAACCATTGTGCTCCTACAGACCTTGCCGCTAAAGCAGCGGGAGCATCTGAGCAATCAATTAATATATTATTAGTATTACTAACACCATCTCCTATTTCTGCACCTGAGCCCGAAGGATTACCTCCATTATAAGGGACATTCAGTACGTTTGGTAAATCTATCCCATAACAACCCCATTGTACCTTAGTTGAATAATCTGAAAACGCACATACCAAACCGTGACGATTATCAGAAGGGTCTACCCAAAACACAACTCCGCCCGCCCTAATATCGCCTATTACTGGTGGTGGGTCTGTTATGTCACCGCCAGCTGCGTTTTTCCATCCCGATGCATAATTAACCTGAAGTTCTCCGTCGCCTGATGCACAATTGGTACAAAACACCATCAATCCCAATGATGGGTTAACAATTTCAGCGCGTTGTAAGGCAGTCATACGTGGAGGTAAAAAGCCTGCTGTGGTAGAAGTAATGTCCAATGCCGCTGATGCGTGTGGAGTTGCTATATTAATACCTACTTGTGCGTAGCTGAGTGCTGTAAAAAGCATCAATACGATTACTGTTATTTTTCTCAACTTAGTATTTTAAAAGTGTAATTGGTTTATAATGTAAAAATACAAAATCTTAATTAAACCTATATGTGGCTTATGAAGAAAGAAATAAACACTAGTAAGTTGCCATTAGTACCTTAGCAGTAAGGTCCTTGCTAAGGATTAGAAACAAAAAACCCCTCAATTAAGAAGGGTATTCAGGGTGGTCCCACATGGGCTCGGACCAAGGACCTTCTGATTTAGATTACTAGAGTATAAGTAGTCAAGGTTGTTCTGTTGAAATTTATTTCATTATCTTTGCATATAACCAATTTATAAACTTTTTAGAATGATTACACATTTACAAAACTCTGTTTTAACGCTTTTGTTTTTACTAAGCATAGGGAGTATAAACGCTCAAACGACTTTTATTGTAGACGGCTTAAGCTATACGGTAACAGAAGATACTAATGTGTCTGTGAGTAAAGATGCTACTAATCTTCCTACAGGACCACTAACGATCCCAGCGACTGTAACCAACTCTGGTATCGAATATACCGTGAACGCTATTAAAGATATTGGTTTCGACTCCTGTACTGGCTTAACGTCTGTTTCCGTTCCAGAAACTGTGACCTCTATTGGGGAGTATGCTTTTTATGGCTGTACTAACTTAATGTCTATTAGTATTCCAGAAACTGTGACGTCTATTGCGGAGCATGCTTTTAACTATTGTACTAACTTAACGTCTATTGATATCCCAAAGTCTTTGACGTCTATTGAGTATAATGTTTTTAGCTATTGTACTAGCCTTACGTCTATTGATATCCCAAATTCTGTGAAATTTATTGCACAAACTGCTTTCTTTAGCTGTAATAAAGTAACCTCTATTAATATTCCAGAATCTGTGATCTCTATTGGAGATGGTGCTTTTGGTTCTTCTAAGGAATTGCTAACAGTAACAGTAGCCTGGACAAGTGCAATACCTTCTATAAATACTACGGTTTTTTCTGGGACTAATATAGGATTGGATAATATTAAACTAATTATACCAGATGACACCCTTGAAATCTATGAAGCAGCAGCGATTTGGTCAGAGTTTAATATCACAGGAACACTTTATACAAACAAAAACGATTTAAACACGTCTTTTTCTGTGTATCCAAATCCAGCATCGAGTTTTATTGCTGTGACTGGTTTGAAACAGGAAACAGCCTATGAGGTAATCAATGTACTAGGCGCAAAGGTTCTAGAAGGAACGCTTTCAATGACTACAAAAATAGAAATTGAAACGCTCACCAAAGGCATCTATTTCCTGAAATTAGACAGCGGAACACTGCTTAAATTCCTAAAAAAATAGTCAATTCATTGTCGGAAGACTTTAAAATAGTGAAGTCACGTATCTCTAATGAAGTACGTGACTTTTTTTTACTAAATTTAGGGTTACGTATAGACACAAAAAAACCTCTCAATTAAGAAGGGTTTTAGGGTGGTCCCACATGGGCTCGAACCATGGACCCTCTCCCCCGATAGTTATCGGGGGAGTCAGATGCTCTAACCACACAAATACTTAATTTTTAAACACTTAAGGATAGATAATATTAATGTCTGTCAAAAGTGTGTCAAAAATGAGTGTAAAATATCCAAAAATTAAGTCTGATAACAAGCAACGTGTTTACATCGTTTTCTATCTCAATGGTAAACGGTATAGGTTGTTTAATGGTTCTAAGATTAATTCTAATCTCTGTCCAAATTCGTATCCTGTTGGTAAACGTTTTGAAGTAGCTCAATTGTTAGCTGCTGAGGTGTTTAAATTCATAACAAGTGGCTTAAGTCTTCAAGAGCCCTTAAAGGTTATTAATAAGTCAGATTTAGAGTGTTTTAAGTTAGCATTAGACGCTAAACTGCAAGGGGAATATTCAGATAAATACAAGTCAATGCTGAGGTTTGTTTATGATAGTTTCACATCTAAACTTTCTAATGAAAACATCGCTTCTAACGACGTTAAATCTTATCTAAACCACTATGCTTT